>Ga0180301_10001174_pt1 | contig 20555 bp, 19 predicted proteins | sample GuaBasSediGuay16_FD_121797 | JGI IMG/M metagenome (GOLD analysis project Ga0180301, IMG submission 121797) | Subseafloor sediment microbial communities from Guaymas Basin, Gulf of California, Mexico - Guay16, Core 4569-2, 12-15 cm | ecosystem: Environmental > Aquatic > Marine > Hydrothermal...
GGTGATGAAAGGTGAGGCAATTACTTCTTCCATAATTCAAACATGTATGACTTTTTTATCTAAGGATTTTCGTTTGATTTGAAAGGATAAAATGAAGAAAGTCATACTTTATGTACAATTAAATTAAACAATTATTCACCACTTAGGAAAACATGACAGAAGAAGAAAAAAATCATTTGATCTTCGGTGGCGTGGATGTAGTAGAACTGGCGGAGAGATATGGCACGCCGCTTTACGTAACAGATGAAAATAAGTTGAGAGTTAATCTCAGAAGCTATAAAGAAGCTTTTGAAACTGCTAACACAGATACTGACATATATTATGCGGTAAAAGCGAACGGAAATCTGGCATTGTTGACAATATTAGCAAGTGAGGGGGCGGGCGCTGATGTGTTTTCTACCGGTGAACTCTGGCTTACGAAGTCTGCTGGCATACCTGCGGAAAAGATTTTGTTTAACGGGAATTCGAAAAGCGATGATGACCTGAGAGCGGCGGTAGAGTCGGGTGTAAAAATATCTGTGGATTCAAAAGACGAATTGAGAGCTTTATCGGTAGTGGCAGAGGAGCTTAGAAAAGAGGTGGAAATAGCGATACGTGTGAATCCCGATGTGTCTCCGGAGGTGCATCCAAAGATAGCAACGGGTTTGAAGGAATCGAAATTTGGGCTTCCTTATTACGAAGTGATTTCAGCATGTGAAGAAGCGAATAAGCTGCCAAACATCGCACTTACCGGCTTGCACTGCCATATAGGTTCGCAAATATTGGACGTAAGCGTGTTTAGCGAAGCAACGGAAAAGATGATGGACCTCGTAGAGAAATTATATGAGAAGGGAATAGCACTCGAATTTGTGGACCTCGGTGGAGGACTTGGAATAGCCTACAAACAAGAAGAAAAAGAAATAGCTCCTACTCCAAAAGACCTCGCAGAAGCAATATTACCGGTTTTTGAAAAAAAAATGGATGAATTGGGTATAAATTTGAAACTCGTGCTTGAACCCGGCAGGTCTATCGTAGCTTCAACTACAATACTGCTGAGTCGGATAAATGCTGTTAAGCGAGCTTATAAAAATTTCGTAGCGATAGATGCTGGTTTTAATTTGCTGATAAGACCTGTGATGTACGATGCGTATCACGAGGTGTTGATAGCGAACAAGATAAACGAACGCGTTTCGGAGTTATACACCGTTGTTGGACCGGTATGTGAAGCTGGAGATATAATAGCGAAGGACAGAAAACTTCCGAGCGTGGAGAGAGGCGATTTGGTCGCGATATTAGATGCAGGTGCTTATGGATTCTCGATGAGTTCGCAGTATAACGGGCGACCGAGATGCGCGGAAGTGTTGGTTTGTAATGGCGAAGTGGATTTGATAAGGTCCGGGGAAAGCATTGAAGATTTGCTAAGAAACCAGAAGATACCCGCGAGGCTGAGGTGATGCCCGAATAGATGGGGACAGAGAAAAGTGCACGCGTGATAATAGAGATTATCACTATTATACTGGCGATAAAGATTTTTTCCTTTATTTTAGCCCCTCTGGCATGGACGGTGTTGAAAAATCAGCCTGCGGATATCATTTTCCTTTGGAACCGCTGGGATGCCCCGCATTATATAGATATAGCAAAGAATGGCTACACCGCGATTGGAGAAGGGAGCTATTTTATTGTTTTTATGCCGCTGTACCCGTTACTGATAAGAGTATTAGCCTTTTTCATTAAGAATTACGAAGTCTCTGCCCTGTTAATATCTAATTTTGCCTCTCTTTTTGCGGGTTTCTACCTTTACAGACTCGCAAAAATCGATTATCCCCATAGTACGGCGCTGAAAAGCGTTTTTTATTTCTCCATCTTCCCCACTTCTTACTTCTTAATCGCAGGTTATACCGAAAGTTTGTTCTTGTTCCTGACGATTGCCTGCTTCTATTATGCGAGGAGAGGGAATTGGATCACAGCAGGAGTGATGGGAATGTTTGGAGCAGCAACAAGAATCACCGGGCTTATTCTTATCCCTGCGTTGATTTATGAGTTTTTTTCGCAAAAATCAAAATCGCAACCAGAACGCAAGAACGTAAAGGACGCTTTATTCCTGTGCATGATCGGCTTCGGGTTTATATCTTATCTCGTGTTGAATTATGTAGTATTTGGGGATGCTTTTGCGTTTATCGAAGTACAAAGAGAACATTGGTTTAAACATTTAGCTCCTCCTTGGGAAGGTTTATCAGGTGCTTTGTGGAGCATTTTTTGGAGAGATCCCGCGGGGAAAATGCTTGTAGGAGGCGCAGAGCTTGTATTTGGGTTATTTGGCTTGGTTTGCATTATTTATGCCGTCGTCACAAAATTACGTCCTTCTTATACCATTTACATGCTTCTTACGTGGCTCGCGGTGGCTTCAACCTCATATTGGTTGAGTATGCCGCGATATACGCTCTCTTTGTTCCCTATTTTCATCTTGCTTGCTATTATTGGCGATAAGCGGGCAGAGTTGCATTATGTGATGACCATTGCATTTCTGTTATTCTTTAGCTTCTTCCTCGTTCTTTTCACGCAGGGATATTGGGCGTTTTGACTTCATATATCCGCCATCTCTCTTTCCCTTCGCCTATCACCACATCATATTTTAAATTAAGCTGTGTTTCATTATAAAATGCGGAATAATTTATTTTGAAGTGATTATCAGTAGCGAAGGCTCTCTCGTATGGACCAATGCACACGTAATCCACTCCATACTCCTTAATCAGCGTGTAATTCCCCTTATACATCCCTATTTCGTCTTTTTTCCGTTCACTAATCCTCGACCAATTTATACCATGCGACCACAGCCATCCCTCATAGCCCATCACTCTTTGTCTGCCGGATAACGAGGGTATGGGATGGTTGTGAGCACTCCCAGTCAGGAAAATGCTATTCGGTGGAGTGTTCTCACGCACCCATTCTGCAATTCCAATCTCTTCATTGGACCAAACCATAAAACTCTTCTCTATCATCACTGCATGGGTAACAAAGCCAAACAAAGTGCAGAGGACAATCAAAGAAGCAAGCGATGGGATATACCAGCTTTTATTCCTTCTTCCTGCGTACTCGCTTATCCAAAATATTGCCACAGACGCAAGTATAGCGGTCAAAGCAAGCCAGTGTAAAAATATCTTGTAGTTGTCAAAATACCAGGGCTGGAACTTCACGCAGTTTGCAATGAAGAAGAGGAGTAGAAAAGGAAGATAGAAAGTTCTCAGTCCTCGTGTAGATTTTAAAACCCCTAAAGGGAGCAGGAAAAAGAGAATACCCATGTTCAGCATCCAGAATTTTGCTAACACGAAGACTGTTTTCACAACGGAAAAAATTGCCCCGATGCATGACCAGTCAAATCCCATTATCATGTTTCTATTCGCTTCTGTCCAGCCCGGGAAGAACACGAAGAAGTTCTCGGATACCCCTGTTCTTATATACCACACCTGCGGTAAAGAAAGTAGAATTAGTGGTGCAAACAAAAAAATGGATGTTTTATAATCCTTTTCTCCTGTTTTGATAAACGTGCAATAAAAATAGAAAAGAGAAAGAAACAAAGAAACAAAAGCAGTAACCATATACGAATGCGCGTGGATGTAGGGAAGCAAGCCAATAAGCGTTCCTGCCAGAAACAGCTCCTTGTACATTCGCTTTTTCTCTTTTCCTTCCCCCTCCGCCCTAAACAGTGCCTGGAATAAAAGAATATAGACAACAAAAGAGATTCCCATGCCAAACAGTGCAGTTCTTTGCGGCATAATAACCGCGTACATCGGGTTCAGGAAGTGAATGCCTGCGGATTGCAGACCCGGAGGAAAGCCGGAGCCGATGAAAATAAGCGTAGCCAACATTCCCACTTTTTTCAAGCCTGTCAATCTATAAGCGAGAGAATACAGCAGTCCAAAGAAGGAAAATTGAAGTAATATGTTTGGAATGATGATAGAGCCTCTCAGGTCCAACCCACCTTTCATTAATACCGCGGAATAGAAATCCATGAGGAATGGATAATGCATCTCCGTGTGTAAAAACTGCGGATAACTCAGAGGAAAAGAAAAAATGTCGCTATAAACAAAAGAAGTGATGACAGAGGTATGAAATGGGTAATCAGCCCAAACGGTGTGAAAAGCATACAGATTCCCCGCTTCGTCAGGTCGAAGAACGCCGTATAAATTCATTACCAGCAGGTACAACAGAATGGATACAAAGAAGGAAAGGACATATTTATCACAATGGCAAATAATCAATTTATTACTCGGACCGAAGAAGCCTTTTCCTGATCTTTTCGCGCTTTCGCCGAAACATATAACCGAAGCAAAAGCGCATATAACGATGCCGAGCACGATAACACCAGCACTTAACGATCCTTTCAGACACGAGAGCAGGAAAATAATCCATATAGAAATTGCGTGTCCAACGACGAGAGAGAAAAAAGCACGCTCCGCCTTAGGGAAACTAATGTCTAAGAGAAAAGATATGGAAAGTCCGAGAAAAAAGCTAACCACGATAAAAAAGATCCATAGAAGCATGTAGTTCCATTATTCTCCTGTGTTTTAAAAGTTTACTTTGTTTATTCATTCAACCATTGGTGTTATAGTTATTACCAAATCGGGAAGTTATTTATAATTCCTATTCACCTTTCTTCAAATGTGATGAGATGAAAAATGAACGAAGTAGAGATAACAAGATTGATGAAGGACTTGCTGAAACTATTTCAGAATATCTCTAACGAAGGATTTGAAGAGGATGAAATATGGGAAAGATTTGATATGATAAAACATGAGTTAGGTTTGTGGTTTAAAGGCGGTTATCCACTTTATCAAGCATCTTAAAGTTACCCATTCGGGTTGTATCTGTTACCCGAAACAAAAGTTTTTTAAAATGGCTAATATCATGGATAGTTAGGATGAAAAAATGAGAAAAAAGAGGGAACAGGGGTTTGGTTATTTGCATGTGCTATTAGCAAGTGTTTTTTTATTGCTGTTAGTCGGGCTTGCAGTGGCAACGAATGGGGAAGAGATTTCGCAATGGAACAGCGTGACGGAAGATGCATCGGATAGTTTTTCAGTAGATATTTGTGTGGATAAGGGCAGGGAAGTTGAATTCGCCGTTTCTTCCAATTTGTCTTACACATGGGTCTGGTCAGTCAATGGAGAAGAGATAAAAGAATCTGAAGGTGCGGGTTCCAACTTATCGTATGCATTTGAAGATTACGGCGTTTATAACGTCAGTGTCGTAGGGAAGGGTAAGGGGGAAAATGAAACAACAGAGTGCGTCTCTTGGTATGTTACAGCTTCGCTGGTGATAGGCAAAGAAAACGATCTGACAGAAATAGAAGGTTTTGAGAATTACACATTTTACCTTGCCGAGAGACCAAAGCGAATAGTTTCGTTGGCTCCTTCTTGCACCGAGACTTTGTTTGCAATCGGAGCTGGTGAGAGAGTTGTAGGAGTAACAAATTTTTGCAATTATCCATCTGAAGTAGTGGATAAGGTAAATAGAGGGGAAATAGAGGTAATAGGGGGATATTCAACCCCGGATATTGATAAAATAACAAACTTAAATCCGGATATAATTGTTGAAGCTCATAATCCCGGAATTGGGGATGTCATAAGTAGTTTAGTTGAGTCGGGGTATAAAGTCATAGATTTACATTCTACCGACATCGAAGATATAATCGGCGAAATAAGGTTCATGGGTAAGGTTCTGAAATGCGGTGACAACGCCACTAACTTGGCAAACGAGCTTGAGAATAGGTTGGAACGTGTGAGGGAGAGAGTCGGACCTTTGAAGGAGGAGCAAAGACCACGAACATTCTACACCTGTAGCAATTTCTGGACGCCGGGAAATGATACGTTCATAAGCGCTGTTATCCAATCTGCGGGAGGCAGAAATATTGCTGCTAATTATGGTTCCGGATATTTCCAAATAAGTCCTGCGCATCTCGCTGAGGAGAATCCACAGGTGATCATCTGTCCATCAGAAGATGCGCGCGAGCAAATTCTGAACGATGAACAGTTAAGAGAGCTAAATGCAGTGAAATATGGGAGAGTTCATGTAATCAATGGCGATATAATATGCAGACCGGGGCCGAGGATAGTAGACGCGGTTGAGACCGTTTATGGGTACTTAAGTGTGCTGATTAAACCAACCATGACTTATCCAACGTTGCAGTATAATGCGCAGAGAACAGGGAATGTTCCAGGAAAAGGACCTGTGAAATCAAATCTCTTTTGGCAATCGCCAGATGAAACGCATGGCTGCATACAGGCAGGACCGGTTGTTCATGATGGCAAAGTGTATATAGAAACGTGGTATTCAGGTATGGGAGGAGAAGATCCCGGTGAAACGGATGCCCTATACTGTTTGAACGAGGACACGGGTGAAATCGTATGGATGAACGAGGAGGTTTATGGTGCATCCACGGCAGCAATAGCAGAAGGAAAGTTATTTGTAGGAACGATGAAGGGGAATATAACAAGCATAAACGCAACAAATGGCGAGATATTATGGAGCAAGAAAATAGAAGAGAATCCGTCATGGTATGGTGTTGCCTCTTCTCCGCTCGTATTTAATGAGATGGTTTACGTGTTAAGTTTCTCAGATGGAACGCTCCACGCTTTCTCTTTTGATGGCATCGAGCAATGGAATTTCTCCACCGGGGGAAAGATATTCTGTTATTCATCGCCTTCTGCTTATGGTGACAAAATATTCTTCGCCGGGAATAATCGCGAGCATGGGCAACATGCTTTATATTGCCTGAACTTAAACACGCGTGAGGAGGTTTGGAACTTCACTACCGAAACCGAGATAAGAGGCTCGCCCACCATTTGGGACGAAGAAGGAATGGTCTTCTTTACTACCAGGTACCTACCTACAAAAGAATCCGGGATTTACGCGGTTAATATCACCACGGGCGAGGAAATCTGGCATAAGAAACATAAATCAAGCTGGGCTTCTCCTGCCTTGTGCAACGGGAAACTATATATTGGTGGCTCTGCTGGTGATTCTACCTTCTATTGTTACGATGCGAGGAATGGCTCTTTAATATGGGAAAATAAGGAGATGGGAGGAGCGATAGATTCTTCACCGGTTGTTGCCGCTGGAAAAGTGTATTTTGGAACAAGTGAGGTTGATGGGACGGTATATGCACTGGATGCGAACAACGGGTCAATAATTTGGAACTATACCCTTCATATTCCCCTTGGATACGGGGGTGGATATAACGTAGCGTCACATCCGGCTATTTCAAACAGCACCTTATTCATAGGAGTAGACAATGTAGGTGTTCTTGCGTTTAGAGAAAATTACGAGAGAAATCAAACAACGGCGTTAGGTGCGCTTGACGCCGCAGTGCAGAAACCCGTCTTCTGGGAAGGAGAAGTAACACTGTTAGAGAATACCACGGTTAACGTGATTGCACACAACAGCGGTGAAAGCTACGAGATAAATCAAACAACTGCATTAGGTGCGCTTGACGCCGCAGCAGAAGCTGGAGAGTTCAATTACACGGTAAGCGATGAATGGTATGCGAGCTGGGGTTCTTTAATGGTTGATTCCATTGCGGGGAAAGAAAGTGACCCGGTTACGTGGGACGGCTGGTTGTACTGGGTGAATTATCTCGATGATCCAATGCCGATGGTAGGTACGAACCAGTATGAAGTAGAAGATGGCGATGTCGTAACCTACTATTATGGGGGAATGAGCACGACACCCGATAATTCCTCGATGTTGATAAGAATTCACGTCCATGTGCAGAAACCCGTCTTCTGGGAAGGAGAAGTAACACTGTTAGAGAATACCACGGTTAACGTGACTGCACACAACAGCGGTGAAAGCTACGAGATAAATCAAACAACTGCATTAGGTGCGCTTGACGCCGCAGCAGAAGCTGGAGGGTTCAATTACACGGTAAGCGATGAATGGTATGCGAGCTGGGGTTCTTTAATGGTTGAATCCATTGCGGGGAAGGAAAACGACCCTGTTACGTGGGACGGGTGGTTGTACTGGGTGAATTATCTCGATGATCCGATGCCGATGGTAGGTACGAACCAGTATGAAGTAGAAGATGGCGATGTCGTAACCTACTATTATGGGGGAATGAGCACGACACCCGATAATTCCTCGATATCGATACGGATTCACGTCCACGTGCAGAGTTCTGCGCCGATAAACGAAATAGAGTACCGGAAAATGATACCTCAGCCAGTTAACATCAGTAAAATCCACTATAAGTCTAAAGTAGTGAATGAGGAGTGGGCAGCCATATGGACTAATAAGATACTGTATGTGCAAGAGAAAACGAGGTATTCGATTGCTATATCCTTAGATAGGGCGGGATATGTGACGAGCGTGGATTTCGAGCGATGGGGTTTCCCAACGACAGAGATTCCGTATGACCTTGCAGTTCGATCATTAGATAAGTTGATAAGTTGATAAGATATGCATTATACCCCATGTAATAACCGCGAGAACGGACCCGAATGATCCAGATATAAAATCAAAATCCAAATGACTATCAAAAAGTGAACGATGAGAAGCTGTGGAAGCGAGAATGCCTATGCGTTGTTATTAGCTAGTTTTTTGTTTTGCTTAATAGCAATGCTGTCTCTTATATTTATCTCCACCTCAACCGCCAGCGGCAGTAGCATCACTCAGTGGAATAGTGTGACAAAAAACGCATCCAATAATGTCTTCGTGGATATTGGCATAGATGAGAGCAAGGAGGTAGAATTCATTGTTTCTTCTTCTAACTCTAATTCTAATTTATCTTATGAATGGATGTGGTCAGTTAATGGCGAAGAAGTAAAAGAATCAGAAGGGAAGAGCTCGGAGTTGTCTTATGCATTTGGAGAATACGGTATTTATAACATCAGTGTAGTAGGGAAAGGAGACGGAAGAACAGAAACAGAATGTGCATATTGGAACGTTACGGTTTGGCTGGTAATAGAAGAGGAAAACGATGTCCGGGAGTTAGAAGGGCTTGAGGATTATACTTTGCGGATAGCAAAAAAGCCTGAGCGGATTGTTTCTATGGCTCCAAGCTCCACTGAAATATTATTCGCAGTAGGAGCTGGCGACAGCGTTGTCGGCGTTACCAGCTTTTGCAATTATCCACCTGAGGTAGAAGATAAGGTAAATAACGGTGACATCGCGGTAATAGGCGGATACTCAACACCAAGCCTCGAGAAGATAGTGGATTTAGAGCCTGATTTAATTGTCTGCGCTTATGGGAATCCTGATGACGTGATATATAGTCTGATAGAGCTGGGAGAAGATGAAGAGAAGAAGTATCTGATTTATGCACAGCATTCGAAAAATTTTGATGAGATATTTACTCACATAAAAGTCACAGGAGCGATAACGAAATGCGAGGATGAGGCATCTTCTCTGGTGAATGAGTTAAAGGAGAAATTGAATGCAATAGAGGAAAACACAGAATTATTAGAGGAGGAACAAAGACCACGCGTATATTATGCCATGGGTAGTCTTTTCATGACTACCGGAAGCGGTACCTTTCAACACGACATCATTAATACTGCGGGAGGGAGAAATATAGCTGCAAAATATTTTTCTTCTTGGGGTCCCTTCAGTATCGAGCATATCGTGGAAGAAGACCCTCAGGTTATCATTTACAGTAGCCACGGCAGTGAGTCTCTTGTACTCGAGCAAATAAAGAGTGCCGAACTGAAAACCGTAGATGCGGTAAAAAACAATCGAATATACCCGATTGATGAAAATATAATGTCAAGGCCCGGTCCGAGAGTGGTAGACGCAGTAGAAATAGTTCATGGAAATCTATCCGGGTTCTTTAATATCGTCGAGGAAGAGGCAGAGAAAGAGGAAGAGGAAAAGGGAGAGGAAGACGGCTATGGTGATGAAGAAGAAGGTGACACTTCATCATATGAAAAGGAAAAGGAGGCTATAAAAGCAGGTGAAGAAAGAACGATAGAGTTAGACGATGAATACCTGACTAATATCACAATAAAAGCAAAAGAAGATAAAGATGTGGAATTCACTAATATCTATGTGAATGTATCAAAAGAGCTGAGCATCTCCCACCCTCCTGGAATAGTCTACCGATATCTTAATATTACCGCGGACAATCTAACTGGAAGCGTGGACGTGGACTGGCTGAAACTGAATTTCCGCGTGAACAAATCATGGATAGCTGCCAATGCTGATAATAATACGACTGCAATCTCTCTGTTTTGGTATGACTACATCAACGGTTCATGGGCTGAACAGAATACAACTGAAATAGGAGAAGGAGATAGCAAAGTCTATTACACCACGATAAAAACCTCTTTTGGTACATTTGCAATTTGTGCCCCGCTAAAGTTAGGGCGTGAGCAATCACAATTATCAGTACCTGAGGGTGTAGTGATGCCCATAACGCCTTTGCCGACGTTTACGTCGGCGTACACGCCCCCTACCACTACAACACCCACACCTAAGCCATTACCTACTCCTCTTCCAAAGCCGAGACAGTCAGGCTTTGAAGTGGTTTTCGCCGTTATCGGATTACTTGCGGTAATGTTCCTTTTGAGAAGAAAAAAGAATTGAAACAAGTGAAATGAAATCCTGAGCGTCAAATCATCAAGAAAATAAATTGTTCTGAAGGCAAAATTTTATAATCTGTAAACTGGTATTGAGCAAAGTAATTACCGGGAGCACGGATATGAACATTTACCACATAAGCTACACAGAAAAATTCGTAGGTGAGAGGATGGCGATGCTGTCTTTCAAGGGCTGCAACTTCGACTGTATCGGTTGTATCCGGGAAAAAAACGAATACGACATCTATGCAGAAGACAGGAAATACATTGATTGGAACTTTGAGAACATATTGAAGGAATTGGAGGAGTTAAATCCGCGCAGGCTATATCTTGGTGGATACGAACCTACGCTCGATCCGGATTTAATAAAAATAATCGAAAATCTCTCTAAACTCGATGTTCATATCGTGTTAATGACAAACGGGAGCAGAATAGACGAGCGATATGCAATAGAATTGAAAGAAGCAGGAGTAAACGAAGTTATTGCCGGTGTAAAAGCTTTCGATAGGGAAAAGCATCTTTATTACACAAAAAGGAGCAATGAGCCTGTATTGAACGCGATAAAGAATCTGGCAGCGATAGAGGACGCTTATTTTAGACTTCAGGTAGAGACGATTCTGTTGCCAGGAATAAATGACCCCGCGGACATAGAAGAACTGGCAATTTTCATCTCGCAGATAAATCCTGCCATTTCTCTCTTCATCGAGCCCTGGATACCAATAGCGGGAGTAGAATTTGAAGAACCCAGGAAGCCCGATTTAATCGAAGCGGTATCGAAAGCGATGAAGCACCTGTATGTGGTGTCCTACCACCCTTTGTATTCAGAGATAAAAGAGATACGAGAAACGCCGAGGAAGGCAAAATTTATCGAAATCCTGCCAGAAGAAAAAAGGGAAAAACAATAACAAACAATAATGATAAAACCAAAAATTGCTTATTTCAATAAGTTTATCCACTGGAAAATGGTTATGGTTTATTTAATTGCGATTTTATGCGCGACCATCGTGCTGACAACAGCAATTGGACCTGTTTATGTGCCGCCGCCGGAAATAGTAGCTTTGTTAGGAAACAAACTTCATCTCTGCGAGGCTGCTTCTATTCCACATAAGTATGATGTAATAATTTTACAGATAAGACTGCCGAGGATAGTTCTGGGGTTGCTAGTCGGTCTTTCGCTGGCAACTGCGGGGACAACATTGCAAGGCTTATTTAAAAATCCTATGGCGGACCCGTACATAATAGGAATAGCTTCGGGAGCTGCAGTTGGTGCTGTCTTTTCGATGTTGATACTCCCAGGCTTTTTATTCATTTACACCAAACCGTTCATGGCTTTCTTAGGTGCCATGTTCACCACTTTTTTAGTGTATAACATAGCAAAGGTGGGAAGAAGAATTCCAGTGGATACTTTATTGCTCACGGGGATAGCGGTTTCGCTATTCTTGGGTGCTGTTTTATCTTTTATGATGTTTGTGGCAGAGGATTTACACAGTATTTTTTTCTGGTTGATGGGCGGATTCTGGCTCGCTAACTGGGCACAGGTGAAAATAACCATTTTGCCTGTGTTCGTTTGCTTCTTTTTGATTTATATCTTTGCAAAAGACCTGAACGCGATGCTGTTAGGCGAGGAATGCGCACAGACACTGGGAATAAACGTAGAATGGGTGAAAAAAATTTTGTTAGTGTTTGCAGCGTTCATTACCGCGACTGCGGTCTCTTTCGTGGGAACCATTGGCTTCGTAGGTTTAATTATCCCACACATCACGAGAATCCTCGTTGGACCGGACCACCGAATTCTTTTCCCTGCTTCCGCTTTGGTAGGAGGAATCTTTCTGGTGTGGACTGATGCGCTGGCGCGGTTATTAGGCGAAATGCCCGTAGGAATAATCACTGCTTTCTTTGGCGCTCCCTTTTTTATTTACCTGCTTAGAAAAAGGAAAGGAGGACATTATTTCACATAGTACAGTCAATAGAGATAGCAAAATCAGAAGTAAAGCAAGCTCTTTAACAAGGATCAAAATGCCCTTGGAGATAAAGGATGTGGATGCTTATTATGGAAGCGTGAAGATATTGGATGGCATTGATTTTAGTGCATCTCACGGCGAACTCCTGGGTGTTATTGGTCCAAACGGCTCAGGAAAGACAACTTTGCTGCGAACAATCAGCCGCATCCTGAAACCCAAAGTAGGGACAATATTATTAGAGGGCAGGGACGTGCAGGGCATGAAAGACAAGGAATTTTCAAGGAATTTCGCCGCCGTGCCACAGGACACAACGATAAATTTTGATTTCTCTGCCCTTGACATCGTGCTTATGGGCAGAAATCCTCATCTGGGTAGATTAGAGCTGGAGGGTGAGAAAGATATAGAAATAGCGAGACGGTGTATGGAGCTTACTAACTGCTGGCATCTTGCGGAAAGACCGATTACAGAGTTGAGCGGTGGCGAGCGACAGCTTGTAATAATAGCAAGAGCGCTTACACAGGAGCCTAAGGTCTTGCTTTTAGACGAGCCTACTTCTCACCTCGACATCAATTATCAAATAGAGATAATGGAACTTCTGAAAAGACTCACATCAGAGGAAAAACTGATTGTTGTTGCAGTTATCCATGATCTCAATTTAGCTGCTCAGTATTGCGACCGTTTAGCCTTGCTGCATGAAGGAAAAATTGTTTCTTTGGGCACACAAGCCCAGGTATTAACTGCAGAGAACATAAAAAATACCTTCGGTGCCGATGTTATTATTAAGAAGCATGCACTAACTGACCACTGCTTTGTATCACCTGTACCCTCCCTTTTAAAACGTCAAAATAAAAATGAAGCGGAACTTACAATACATCTTATCTGCGGGGGTGGAGAAGGCGCGTCGTTAATGCATGAACTCTGTGAGAGAGGATACAGAGTGACCGCCGGTGTAGTTAATATGCTGGATACCGACCAAGAAGTTGCCAAGCTCTTAAACATTCCGGTTGTGACCGAAGCTCCTTTTTCACCAATAACGGAAGAAGCCTTTCAGGCACACTTAGCTTTGATTGACAAAGCAAATGTTGTTGTGTTATGCAACACCCCCTTTGGGTACGGTAATTTGAAGAACCTGGAAGTGGCAGAGAGGGCATTGGAAAGAAACAAACCACTGTTAGTATTTGATGCTACGAGAATCGAGAAAAGGGATTTCACAAATGGAGAAGCTACTAAACGGTTTATCACATTGAAAGATAAAGGAGCAATAATGGTTAAGAGTCAAGAGGAAGTGTTAAAGCTGTTAAACATCTCGACACCTTTTGATGCTTGAGAACACAACCTCTAAAATGCTTTTTGTGAAAACGTTTGAGCGAGCTGACGTTTATGTTAATCCAGCTAATTTTGACCGGATGCACTCTCACAAAAGTATCCTATTGCGGGGATAAAATCTTTCTTTCGCGATAAAGTTCTTGGAATAGCACATTTACCATCCTGTATTTTAACCGCGAAAGCTTTTTCAATTATCCTCTCGTCTCCTTTGACTAAAATCTCTTCGCCCTTTCCTAAGGGATTGGTGATGAGAAACGCGACCAAATCGTATTGCTTCTCCTTACGTAAATGCTCCATTTCTGATTTAATCTCCTCTTCTTTTGCACCTATCTCTTCCTCATCCAAAAACATTATCTGACCCACGCCCACCTTTTTCGTGCCCAACTGATATTCTTTAAAATCATGAAGCAGGATTTCTCTGGCGTTTTTACCCTTAATATTTATACTCGCGGTTAAAAGTTCTTTACCGTATTCTTCAATCTCAATGTCAAGAATATCAGCCAATTTATGAGCATTTTCTTTATCTCGTTCCGTGGTAGTGGACAACGTCAGGATTAAAGTATCAGAGAGGATGCCAGAGAGGAGTAATCCCGCTATTTCTTCCGTAATATCGATCTGATGAAGAAACATAAAACCAGCAATGATGGTGCATGTACTGCCAATAGGCTCATTGTGAACGTGGATAGGCATCAGAGTAGATATGTCGCCAACTCGGTGATGGTCAATAATCTCCAGTATTTCTGCTTCCTGTACACCATCAACAGCCTGCGAAATCTCATTATGGTCAACTAAGATGACCTTTTTTCTTATTGGATGAAGTAAATCCGTCCTTGTGATTATACCCATCAAACGGTTGTCACCGTTAACCAACAGCACGCAGCGATATTTAGATTCTGCAACTTTACGTTTTATCTCAGAAATCCTGGTATAAAGCCCTGCTACGGGGACCTCTTTTGACATTATAGTTTGGAGCGGTGTTGACAAAGCGAACAACTTGGCGGTATCAAACGTGTCGTACGGAGAAGAAACGATTAGCGTTCCTTTTTTGGCTGCTAACCTGACGACTTCCTGGCTAATGGTGGCATTCCCGGTGATTATAAGAGCAGAACACCCAGAATTAATCAAATCTATTTGAACATCCGTCCTGTCGCCAAGAATAACGACATCTCCTGCCCGGACTCTATTTAAAATCGTCGATTTCTGCATTGCTGCAATGAATATTCTGCCATTTAGTTTATCAATGCCTTTGGGATTGGTAATCACTTTTGCGTCCAGGGTATCAACCAAAATATTCAGGTCAATGGGGGTCGTTGATAAGTCACCGAAGCCCATGGTACTAATATAGTGTTCAGCAATGTCTTTCAGACCAATAATTCCTGATAGCTTTCGGCTGGCGTCTACGATCGGTACCGTGCGGATACCCTTTTCCTTCATTAAAGATGCTACATCCTTAAGGGAATCGTAAGGTGAAGCAACAATGGGTTTCTTCAATTCCATATCACTGGCAGTCGGTGCGAGACTTTCTATTTCTATCGGTGGCTCGAAACCGAATTTTTCAAGAGCAAATTTTGTTTCGCTATTTAATTCCCCCGCCCTTGCTGGAATATACAGGTGTCTCTTGTCAACAATATTTTTGAAGTATGCATATCCGATAGCGGAGCATACGGAATCGCAATCGGGATTTTTGTGTCCAATAATAAATATCTGCGTCTGCTTCATCTCTTTTCCCACTTATACAAATCCAGAACTTGAGAAAGTGTCCTACCTTTCTTTATCTCTGCCCGTACCCTTTCCTCGTTCTTCCATACCTCTTTTGCACGTCTTGCAATTTCATACGCATGCTCTTTTGGAACGACCACAACACCGTTGTCATCTCCGATGATCCAATCCCCGGGTTTCACTTCCTGCCCGCCGCACTTTATCTCTGCATTTAGTTCGCCAAAACCTTTTGGCTCTCCCGCATTTGGCACCACGAATTTAGCAAAAACAGGAAATCTCAATCTCCTTATCTCCTCTACATCTCGCACCGCACCGTCTATAACGATACCTGCAATTCCTTTCTGCTTACAACTCCATGATGCGAGTTCACCCCAGGGTGCAACGTCCTTCGAGCCTGCATAAACCACGATTACATCCCCTTCCTTTGCTACATCTGTCGCCTCTACCGGCTTTGCCCAGTCGCCTTCAAACGTTTGCACGGTTACCGCCTTACCCACGAGCTTTATATCCTCAAATAGTGGTTTTATATCTCGCATCACACCTTTACGATGCATTGCATCTGATATGTTCGGTGTGGACACCTGCATAAACAACTCGAAAATCTGTTCATCCAGTGTTCTCTTTCCCTTTCTTTCTCCCTTCTCCTTTTCCTCCGTCATTCTCAAATCCATGCTTTTTCTTATCTTTATTGTTGATTCGCGCACCTTCGCAGACCTCGTTATGTTACCACCCACAATAACAATCTCCGCACCCAGATTCACCGCTTCTGATGCCATTTCTGCATCCACACCACCCGCTACTGCTAATGGCGTATCTATCGTCGCAGAAACTTTTTCCAAGAGATCCAGCGTGTTCATACCCCGCATCTGCTGGTCTATTCCCACATGCACACAGACGTAATCCACACTCAGCTCTTCCATTTCTTCTGCTCGCCTCACCGGTTCCTCTACGTTCATTATATCCACCATAATCGCTACGCCGTACTTACGAGCAGATTTTACCGCTTCTTCTATCACGGCGTTATCAGCAACTGCAAGTATAGAGACCACAGATGCACCGGACTTCGCCGCCATCTCCACTTCTATTGCACCGGTATCCATCGTTTTCATATCTGCGACTATTTTCACGCCAGGAAAAACCTCTTTCAGCGTTCTTATTGCATTCATGCCTTCGCTTTTTATTAATGGCGTCCCAGCCTCTAACCAGTCAGCACCACCTTCTAAACTCTCTTTTCCTATTTCTATCGCTCTTTCCAGTTCGAGCACATCAAGAGCAACTTGCAGTATTCCTCTCTCCTTCTTTTTTTCCATATTCGCTATTCTTCAATCCTCATTACCAGGATTTTTGACTTTCGCTTTACAACTTCATCCGTCCTACATCCACATACCTAATAATACACCCTTCCCCTACTTTTTCTCTAAATGAAAATATCATCCGCTTCTTCACACCATGCGCCAGCCTTATCGCCCTTGATAATTCAGACATTGAAAAAACATGCGCTTCGGGCAGCACATGAATTAAATATAAAGAATGCTTTTGTTGCCTTGCTTTGTACACCCTGAAATGTGAACCGAACTTAAAACCAGTTTTTACGATCAGTCCCTTTTCCCTTAAATCCTCGTACACTGCGTATTTATCCATAAAATCGCTTTCGATTGAGCTTGCATAATCAAGGAACTGTTCAAAAATCACTTCTATCTCCAGCAGACTTTTCTTCATTAAATAAGCAGCTTCAACCAGAGAAAGAAGCAGTCGCTTCTCCTTTGTTAACTTACCATAAAAATCGTTTCTGTGGAGATTCTCAGCTAAATTTGCATCCCACAAGATGACCCTATCGCCCAACAAGGTCGCTTGCGCTTTTTCCTCTTTCTTCCTTTTCTTCAGCTCCATAAACTCAAACCTTGCTTCCTTTACCTCATAATAAGTAACGTCACTTTCCTCATCCACAACAGCAATAATTGGCTCTTTCCTCATGTTACGAGCCAAAATAAGTAAGGTATCCAATTCCTTCAACGGATACAGATCTCTTTCAGATAAAATGCGGATGAAATACTTAGCAGGCTTCTCTCCAGGCTTGGCTCCGCGAGGATAAAGCCAAAAATCAACTCCTCCGGGCTGTACCGCATAACCTCGCTCCTTCAAATCCCTGTAAACGATATACCGCCACCCGAACTTCGGTGAGATGTCCAACGCATGGTTCAAAAAATCTTTGAAATTTAACTTTTTTTCTCCTTGTTCTCGTTGCTCCTTTATCTCTATCTTCCCCGTTTCAAGCAAAAAACCCGCTTCTTCCAGCGATAGCTCTAACCTCGCTTTTTTCCTTCCGTACCCTTTACCAAGGATGTCTGCTTCTGGCTCCGCTACCATGACCTTTTCGCCTGAAAGTTCTCCTTGCATCATATTTCTCTTTTTATTGTACATAAGGTATAACTTCCCTCCATTTTATATTATGGAAGAAGTGATGGTCTTTTCTTTCATCCCAGCAAGATTAGCAGGTTTGTGGAGTTTGCAGAATCGAATTATCCACCGGAAGCTTCTGTGGAATCTGTGGAGGTTAAGGATTATGGAGAAGAGGTTAGGAACATTGATTCTTTTAGGCAATCCCTCATGGTCTTCCAGCTTACGAAGATAGCGCAGGCAGGAGTGGGAATGCTTAAGAAGCAGGATGCAATGCTTGGGAAGCAGGATGAGACGATAAAAAACATTTCTTTCAAAAAGAAATCTTTACCAAAGAAAATTACTCTTTATCTACGATAAAGGAGGAATCGGAAAAGACGAGAGAGGTTATGAAAGGGAAGATTGTGGAAGATGTTGAATGGATTAAAGAAGAGATTATCGGGATTAGAAAAGGTCGGGGTTGATTGAACTGTGCGCATGGGAAAAGGGTTCCTTTCTTAGCACAGGTTCTTTCTTTATTCTTTGCAAGGATGAGTATGTATAACTGAATATCACGATGGGAAATTTTAAAAGAGCTGCAAAAAGAGTTCAGGGCAATGATCTTTGGAACCTGCAAATACAAGGGGGTATGTGAATTGTACAAGAAGGGAGATAAAATTTGCAATAAGGAAGGCGGTTCTGGTTGTGAGCGTTGGAGAACGTTTGAAATAGAGCGGGGCAGGTTCCGATTTATTGAGGTTTTATGTGTAAAGGGAGATAGGGGCAAAGAAATGGATAAAATCTCAGTTGTAGTCCCGATAAGAAACGAAAAGATCGAGCGATGTCTTGAGGCTGTGTTCAATCAAACAATAAAGCCGTTTGAGGTAACCGTGGTTGATGGACACTCAACTGATAATACGATGGAGAATGCGAAGAAGTTTCCAGTCAAAACGTTTCACAAAAGTTTTGGTTGGAATTTGGCAAAGGATATTTAATGTAGTATTGTTATCTAATATAAGTGGTATGAAAATGGAAGCAGAAGTAAGCACAGGACACCAATGGAGATATATAAAAGGATAAAGGAGCTCTCGGAGGGCGAATTAGAAACGTTACTCCTATTGCTGGATTCGGAACTGACCGAAGAAATATTGATCCGGAGGGAGGAATCAAAGATGGGATTAAAGGAGAAGGGATTACTTACAGAAGAGGAACTTTTCAAAGATTTACATGTTTGAACTGAGATTTCATCCCGCGGTAAGGAAAGATTTGAAGAAAATCAAAAAATCTGTTGTGAAGGAGATAAAAGATAGGCATTTCATGAAGCTCAGGGAGGATTCATTTGCAATGATAATGCACTGCATCACGATGTATCAACCTTTCCACATCATAAGCATCTTCCGGAAGGAGTAAAAGAATCAAAAGAGAAGGGGATTATTGAATTGAGGTTCTAAAAGAAGTCGAGATGCTGATGTTAAAAATTTAGGTAAGTGCAAAAATGGATAAAATATCTGTCATAATTCCTGTAAGAAACGAAGCGGAAAAAATCGAGCGATGTTTTGAGACTGTGTTCAATCAAACAATAAAGCCATTTGAGGTAATCGTGGTTGATGGGCATTATGCTGATAAAACGGTGGAGAGTGCAGATTTTAGCATTTTGCGAAATCTTTATAATGAATATTAAACATAAATAATTATGGTGAGATCATGACAGGAATAAGAATAGGAGACATCGAAAGGATGCATAAGTTAGTGGATATATTTGGAAGAGCGGAAGGAGAGAAGGGAGAGAGAGTTCAGGTTTGGAAAGATGTAGGCGTTTTTTGGGATTTATTCCCGGAGGAGAAAAGTTCAGTGGAAATCATTCAGGAACTTAGAAAGAAGATTTGATACTCGAGGTGTCATTGTGATACTATATATCGATGCATATCATTTTAAATGTATGGAGAGGAGAGAAAGATCCGAAGACAGGTAAAGAGCTTTGGAAAGGTTCAGGAAAACTCCTGGAAAGGATAGAATTAGAGGAAGAACAAGGAATCATAGGGATAACAACTGTAATGTAATTCCTTTACCTATTTCATGGACAGACAGCTTGATCCCTATGATGCAGTGGCGATTTCCATAGCTCTTCACGAAAGCGTTGATGTTTTTGTATCGCGGGATGGGAAATTGAGAAGAAAGACAGTGAGATTGATTGATGTGAAAGAACCAGAGGAGTTGTGAGGAGAATTATATGACAAAAATCTCAGTCATCAGACGGTGCGGTGGTGAAGAAAGAAGGGCAGACACAGATTTACACAGATTTACACAGAAAAAGGAATATAAGATAAGAGAAAAGCCTGAGGATATGAGCATCTTTATTGCTGATAGTGCTGCATCTGAATTGGGCGGTAATAAGAGGGTCGGCATTGGGCAGCGGAGGCTGTAAAGGAGGAAATCTATTTAAATAATATAGGTGAAATAAAAGTAAAGAAAGCTTTACTAAAGAAAGAATGTTGAGAATACAGAAGGCGAAAGAGGTGAGATAGAAATGTTTGAGGATAGGATAATTATCGATCTGGAAATAAGGCATGGTAAACCGGTTATAAGAGGGACGAGAGTGCCCATAGACATAATTTTGGGGTCA
>Ga0180301_10001175_pt1 | contig 20553 bp, 15 predicted proteins | sample GuaBasSediGuay16_FD_121797 | JGI IMG/M metagenome (GOLD analysis project Ga0180301, IMG submission 121797) | Subseafloor sediment microbial communities from Guaymas Basin, Gulf of California, Mexico - Guay16, Core 4569-2, 12-15 cm | ecosystem: Environmental > Aquatic > Marine > Hydrothermal...
GTATAGGAAATAGATGTAACATGGATTTTGCAGATTACATTCAATATTTTTACAAGGATCCTGAAACAAAGGTAATTGGGATATTTTTGGAAGGAACCGAAGATGCTAGAAGAATGTATGAAGCTGCAAAGCAGGTTACTAAGGTTAAACCTATTCTCGTGTATAAGGCAGGTAAAACGGAAACTGGCGTTAAAGGTGTTAAAAGCCACACCGGGTCTTTAGCTGGAAAAATTGAATTATATAGTGCGGCTTTTAAACAAGCAGGCATCATAGAAGTTCAAAGCATAAGAGAATTAATAGAAGCTGCAAAAGCTTTATCCGTAGCCAAATATCCTCCAAAAGGTAATCGCGTAGCGATAATAACTCATACGGCTGGACCCAGCATAGTTGCAACAGACATCTTGGAAACACGTGGATGTAAATTGGCAAAGCTGTTGAAAGAAACGGTAGAAGGAATACAAAGTCTTTTACCGTTTCCCATACCGATAACAAATCCTGTGGATATTTTAGGATTTGGATACGCAATACCTGAACTTTATGGAGAGGTGGTAAAAAGGGTTTTGGCGGATGATAACGTTGATCTTCTTTTAACTATTTATTCGCCTTCCTTCCAACATGAGATAAGAGTTCCAGTAAAAGAAATGATTGAAGCATTTGAAGAGCGCAGAAAGCCAATAGTAGCGGTTTTAAATACACCAATATCTAAAAAGCCTAAGGAGGCAGAGAACTTAGAAAAAGTAGGAATACCGGTGTTTTTTGACCCCGAAAGTGGCGCAAAAGCTTCGGCAATCCTCATACACTACTACACAAAATTAAAAATTAAGGCTAACACAGATTAATCGACAATAATGTTTTTAAACCATTTTACAACTCGGATGTGTTATTCCAAATAATATTAACGCTAAAACATAGTAAAATGCATTATAATCGTCAGATTGTATCTTGTTTTTAATTAAATGGTTTAAAGTCTTCAAATAACTCTAAAAAAGCTAGCTGTTCGCCTTTTAGTTTCAACGTAAATGTTATAATAGTATATGCAAAAAAATATTATAATATTTATTACAACAATTAATTCAGGTGTTCCTATGAAAAGGTTCACCTACATCTCAATATTTTTGCTAATTACATTAATAGTCATTATAGACATAGCTGTCATGCCAGAGATCAATAGTAGACCTCAAATCATAGCATCAGATGAAAAGTCCTCTTCCGACCTTAACAGGGACATTACGATGTTAAGTAAAAATCAACCACTTGAAAATCTTACAACGGAGTGTTTTGATATCGTTCTTTCGTTTTATCATACACTTGGTAACTTCACCGGAGACGATATGCCAGAAGTTGCCTCAATAGCTTATACAGATGGTCGAATACATTTTTATGATATTGTTAATCAGAGAACATATGCTATTAATAATGATACGTCTGGACCACAGGCGTCTAATGGCTTGGCAATTGCTCCAGGAAACTTTGATGAAGATGCTTGGGACGAAGTTACCACTATTAATAAAACTGGTATAATAACAATTATAGATGGCAACGGTACAACCATTGAGCGCATAGATCTAAATATTGCAGAAGAGATTAGTGTGGTATCGTTTTTTGAAGTAGTTGATTTAGATCTTGACGGATACTCTGATACAGTAATGCTGCTTACGACAGAAAAATCAAAAAGAATTTTTACCATAATAAATGGAAACACTAAAGCAATATCTGTTAATTTAACTTTAAACGATGCACTAGATGTAACTATAGGCAATTTTTCAGCTAGTAGCGGTCGAGAAATTGCAATAGTATATTCAACTAACGATACCGTGGCCATTTATAATTATAAGTTTCAACGTATTATAAGTGGAATAATCTCCGATATTTCTAGGATAGCAACTGTAAGCAATGCGTCGTGGCACTATGATGCTCTCCTTGCATTACTTTCAACCAATCCCAAAAACGTAACTATTTATAATGCAACTACCTTAACGCCACTCGGGTACTCAGCAGAGGTTGACTTTTATTGGGGGTTAAAACCGAAGGCAACCGACCTTGATAATGATAAAACGACCGAGATTGTAATCCCTACAGCAAATGGATTTTCAATTTTTGATTTAACTACAAACAATATTACAAAGACATCAATTATATTTTCAGAGTATCCCAATTATCTCATTACGTCGAAGATCACCAGAGATGAAACATATGACTTCGTGATCGGCAGTAAAGAAGTTATATTTATGTTTAAAGGCTCTAAGGGTACTGTTGCAAAACCAAGAATTCTTCGAAAGATTTCTGAACCTTCATATATTCAGTCATTTAAGGTGATGCAGTACGATATTGGCTTACCAGACCTCTTTGTTCTAACGGACTCTTATCTTTATGTTTACAGGTCGGATTCCAGTGCACCGCGTCTTAGCGACTTGAAGATTTATCCTCTTAGACCAACGATTGACGATAGCTATGTTTCAATTTCAGCAAAAATAATCGATGAGACCTCGTTTGGTAATCCTATTCTAATATATAACGTTACTGCGATCGATGGCACACTCTTGGAACAGGGAGAAGTTTTTATGTCATCAGAATCGTATATGAGCGATACCTATCTTGTTTATCTTTCAGATTTAAAGGCTGGAACATATACTTTCAAAATCATTGTAACTGATAGTTATGATAATAGAGCAGTTTATGATAATAATGGGTCCATGTATTCGTTTAATGTTTACAGCGAACTTCTGTTTCGAACAAAGCTTCAAACAGTTAGCTTCAAAAAGTTGTCTACTCCATCTATAACTAGTGATCATCCGATGGATGTTGGTAAACTAGATGATGATCAATATGATGATGTGGCGATTGGCGTTTCAGATCATGCAGAGATCATATGGGGTAACCATAGCGTTACAATACTTGATCAATGGGCTGATGTAGATAATGTAGAGGTATATGTCGCGGATCTGCTTGCTGGCCCAAGTGATGATATCTTAGTTTATTACAAAAATGTTACAAGTTCTCGGTATCAGATCAGGATTTATAACGGTTCTTCGTTGGAAATGTTGAGAAGCTATACATTTGGTGAAGAAATTCTGAATTTTGCGTTTGGTGATGTTAACGGAGACGGCTATGAGGATTTAGCGTTTAGCTTGGATGTAACTGCTACATCTGACAAGTTCATTGTAATGGACACAGTAAACAATGTAACTTTACTGGAAAAAGAAACTGCAAACATTTTTGACATTGGGGTATTTAATCTTACAGGAGACCAGTGCATGGATGTTGTCGCAGTTTCATATGATTCTTCGACCAAGATACTTAATTTAACTGCTTATGCTGGTGAACACAGTTTAAATGTAATATACTTTTTCAATCGATCCCTTAAGAGCAACCTATATGAAGTGGGGCTTTTTGTTGATAATTTCATAACAACTGAGTATTTACAAGTTGCACTCGCTACAGGTTTATCAGCAAGAGACAAGATATTTTTATTAAATGCTAGTAACGGCTACTATTTTAAAGAACGTGAAATACCTTATATGACAGGTCTAACTCCTGTTGATTACAGCTACGATGGAATTAAAGAGATGTCCCTTCTCCTCTATGATAATTCGCTGTTTATATTTAGCTTGCTTAATGATTCCTTTGAGTTTAGGAAGAATTCGTTTCTACCAGAAGCACCTATTGAAACATTTTATGACAATTTCGATGAGGATTATTATGAGGACTTGATATATGTTCTATCTGATGAAATCGCTGTGTATTCTATTGCAGAAGATCGTTTCGAAACTATAGAGTATCCGTTTAGAATGATACATTCGGCGGCCATTGGCGAATTTTTTGAGCTTCCAAGCAAAGACATATGTCTTCTTACTTATGACTTGATTTTTGAAAAGTACATAAATATTAACATGTTCTATAGGCCTAACATTACTTTAATTGTTGATAGTGACGTTATAGTTCAAGGTGGAGCCACTGAGGTAATTGTGGGGATTAGAAACGTTTTTGGCGATCCCATTGCTGGTAGTAATGTGATGGGGGCCCTTGAGTTCAATGGTAAAGTTTTGCAGTCAAGTAGCTTTACTTCTCATGGAAACGGTTTATATACTCTCACTGTTAGTGCAACAAATATTCCCCTAGGATACTATAATCTTTCAGTTATTATAAACGATGATTATTATGGTGTTTTCATATTTAGCAGAAATCTCACTGTCACAGGGGAAATAGATGCTATACTCATTAGTCCTGATAGAGTTCCACAAGGTGGATTCGCGCTATTAAACGTTACTTTATCGGATAAATATGGATATCCTATTTCGGATGCCACCGTCAACATTACCTTTAGTGGGCAAACCTACACGCCTGATAAAATCCTTAGAGGTACTTACTTATTTAAAATACCAACAGAAAACCTGTCTGTGGGGTCGTACAGCATTGTCGTCACAGCCAACCATAAATTAACGCAGCCAATGCAAACAAATTCCATCATTAATATAGTTGGGACTCCACACTTAGTAATTAAAGGAGATGGAATAACTGACCCTCCTGTGACACAAGGAACAACAGTTGACATTTCATTGAACCTTTATGATAAATATAATTATTCAATTAGCGGTGCAACTGTTACAGCCTATTTCTTTGGGAAACCCTACACATTTACAGATTTGGAAAACGGAACATACATAGCTACTATACCTACGGATAATGTCCCAGGAGGGCAACATCCTCTCTTAATAGAAATACATCACGAATACCTTGAGTCCAAAATCTTCAATGCAAATCTAACCGTTCTAGGCAAAATCAACCTAGAGGTGTCTATTGGAGAACCGCAGGAAGAAAAAAGTTATATTGTACAGGGGACCCCGATACCAGTTTGGATAGTTGCTATAGATGATTACGGATATCCGATTGAAAATGCAACCATAATAGTCAGTTTTCAGGGGAAACTAAATTACACCGCTGAGAACATTAGGGAAAATGTCTACTTGGCCACATTAGATCTAGGAAAAATACATTATGGAAACTATTCTATCATAGTAGAAGCTAGCAAGCCCTTCCATGTAAAGGGATACCTATCGAAGAGTATTTCCATTTATCCAAAGATGCCTTCATTGAACATATCTTTTGAAACCTTCATGACACTCCTAGGCATCTCTTTTGCCTTTTCCTTCCTTGGACTAGGCATTTACTACGGAGTCTCCTCTAGGTTGAAGAAAAGCATCAAAACTGATAGTGAAGGAAGAATAGTTATGAACTTTAGGGTCTTAGATGCAACCTACGTTATTCTAACCTTGGTTTTAATTGGTCTTTTAGGCCTAGCACGTAATTATTGCCTAAAAGGCTCCTATGAACTTGCAGTAGCAGTTTTAAGTTTAGCGTTAATGGAACTTTTACTTGTCTTCGGTGTTTGGCTTTACAGAGACATCGCCATAACATTAATTTCTGAAAAAACTTCTCTGAAGCGCTTTTTGTTCAGTTTCTGGCATTTAATCCTAGCACCCATCATAATACTGTTGATGTTTGACTGGGGAACGAACATTGAATGGTTTGCATTTTACATCCTTAAGGAAACAATGAATCTCGGAGTAATAACAGTTCCATCAATTTACATAAGTCTTCTAGGTACATACACAACGTCTATCATAATTGTTGCCCTAAATAGCTTTCTCAACTCAAGACAATTAAGTAAAAGGATCAAAGAAATGAGATCAGGCGGAACGCCTGAAAAAGTTTTGAACGAAGAAAAAATTGAACAACTCAGTAAGATTTCAAACTACATCAGAATTAGATTTTTCGGTTTCCTAGTGGTTCTGGGAATAAGCATCGTCTCAACAGTTCCACTCTTAAAATACTACCAAGTGGGTATATTAATTGTTCTTCCACTCTTCTTCATAGTACTGGTGCCATATCTTGTTTCAAAGATACTGGGAATTCTAGGCTTCACAAAGAAAAGCATTGAGAAGCAGTTAGTTTCACACTAGCATCTACTTCTTCTTTATTTTTAATTTGATAAATATGTAAGGATTTGAAAGTAAAATTTTGAAAATGGTCATATTTTAATTCGGTGAAATTAGATGAACCGTCTTTAATGACATTATCTCGACATAAAGTTATTCTTGTTTATATTTTTTAAGGGTTTTTACTGCTAGTTCTGGATTATTTGTCACAATGGCGTCAACTCCCATATTTGCAAATTTAATCATGTCGTTGGGGTTGTCAACGGTCCAAACTGCGACTTTTAAGCCGTTTTGATGCACCATTTCCACAATATCGGAGGTTACAAGAGTGTATCGTGGAACTGCGAAATCTGCTTCTAGTCTAAGTAGTGTTTTCAGCATATCTCCTTTAAATTTTCTACCAAAAATAGCACCAACTGTAATTTTCGGAGCTAGTTCCTTAACTCTTTTTATAGTTTTCAAGTTAAAGGAAGTTATCATCAAAACGTTAATCATCCCCTTTTCTTTTAATATCCTTACAATTTTGCTTTCAAAGCCTTCCTCTTTAATTTCCACGATAACCTTTCCTTTCATTTTCTTAACTACTTCTAAGACTTCTTCTAAAGTGGGTATTTTCTCCCCTTTACCGAAGTCTAACATTTTAAGTTGTTCAAGTTTCATTTCACGTACATAACCATGACCGTTTGAAGTTCTATCAACAGTTTCATCATGAATAACCACTGGTACACCATCTTTCGACAATCTTACATCAACTTCTACAAAGTCTGCTCCAACCTTAAAAGCTCGAACAATACTTCTAATTGTGTTTTCAGGTTCATGTGTGGGATCCCCTCTATGACCTACAATAATAACCACGGCAGAACACCTAAGAATATAACTTTTACAATTTATATGGGATTTATTCAAGTAATCTTCGGATAGGGTCTTTTGGATCAAACTTAGTGGTTTCATACACCATTAAGGTTTCTGTTTTCTTCACTGCAGGCAAATTTTGAATTCTCCTAAGCACGTTTCTTAGTTCATCTACATCTTTTACTAAAACTTCCACTATTATATCGAACCTTCCTAGAAGGTAGTGAATCTGGGAAATTTCTTTAAAAGTTTTAATTATTTTATCTGTTTCTCTCCTAAATTTTGCCTGCGGCTCTGCGATAATGAGAATATAAGCTTTTAGTTTAAGTCCAAGCAAGGAGGGGTCAATGTCTACTGTAAATTTTATGCCTTTCCTCTTTAGCTCTTTAAGCCTAGAATGGACACTTTGCCTCGTCATTCCGCACTTTTTAGCTAATTCGGTGACCGGCTGTCTTCCGTCATTTATCAGCTCTCTTAACAGCGTCTTATCTTTACCGTCAAACATGTTAAAAAATGTTGTGAATCTCCTATATTAAACTTACCATGTTGTTGCCAATCTTTAATATGTTTGGTCAAAATGTCTATTTTTAAAAGTAAAATCTTATATTTTTGTTTTGTCATGAGTGAAAAGAGCTACAAAATAGAAGACGCAGTAGGCGACTACATTACAAGACGAAACCTAGGAGTGGAAGGCAACCTTCATCGAATAAGGAGGCCGATATTTTTCAGCCTTTTTCATCCTAAAGAGTAAAATTAGGAAATAGGGTAAGTTGAGGGAAAATGCGAATAATGGATAAAACAAACAAAATAAAACTAAAAGATAAGAAGCATAACTCGATGTTTTTTAAAGAAAATCTTAATTCTATGGTTTCAGCAACTTTTAAAGAATTTTCTAAGCCAAATACTTTTTATGAAAAATTTAAAGAAAGGTTTGTAGGAAATAGCTTTGAAAAACTTATGAAAATAAAAAACCCTTATCTACATTCCTTTGTAGGAAAATATATTAGGCTTTGCAATCCCGATAGAATTTTTGTGAATTCAGGATCCCATGAAGACCTCAAATACATTAGAGACGCGGCAATTAAATATGGAGAGGAGAGGAAGCTTAAAGTGGATGGGCATACCGTTCATTTCGACGGCTACTACGATCAAGCAAGAGACAAAGAAAATACTAAAATTCTCCTACCAGAAGGAAACAATTACGGTAAGCATATCAACTGGATGGAAAGGAAAAGAGGGCTTAGAGAAATTCATGAACTTTTGAAAAACATTATGAAAGGGAAAGAGCTTTTCATATGTTTTTATACTTTGGGTCCTGCTAACTCTGAGTTTACAATTCCATGTGTACAGTTAACTGATTCAGCTTATGTTGCTCACTCAGAAAACATTCTCTTTAGGCAGGGTTATGAGGAATTTTTGAGAAGAGGCCCTAATCCACACTTCTTTAAGTTTGTTCATAGTGCAGGGGAACTTGATGGGAGAAAAAACTCTAGGAATATAGATAAAAGGAGAATTTATATCGATCTTGAAAACGAAATTGTTTATAGTGTAAATACTCAGTATGGAGGAAACACTCTAGGTCCGAAAAAACTTGCACTTAGACTTGCGGTAAATAGGGCTTCGAAGGAAAGTTGGCTTGCGGAGCACATGTTTATAGTTGGAATAAGTGGTCCCTGTGGAAGGGCCACCTACTTTGCCGGCGCTTTTCCCTCTCTCTGTGGAAAAACATCCACGGTTATGATTCCAGGTGGGAGATTGATTGGTGATGATATAGCTTTTTTGAGGAAAAGGAATGGGAAGGTTTATGCTGTAAACGCTGAAAAAGGTATTTTTGGAATTATAGCTGACATTAATTCCAAGGACGACCCTATAATTTTTAAAGCGCTCCACTCCCCCGGTGAAATAATATTTTCTAATGTTCTTGTAACTGAAGATGGAGAAGTTTATTGGAATGGTAAAAACGCTCCAATGCCTGAGAAAGGGGTAAATCACTCGGGAGAATGGTATAAAGGTAAAAGAGACTCTGAGGGTAATTTGATTCCTCCTTCTCATCCCAATGCAAGATTTACGTTAAGTCTCGATTTGCTTGAGAATTTTGATCCAAGGTTAAATGATCCTATGGGAGTTGAAATAAAGGGGATCATTTATGGCGGTAGGGACTCAGATACTTGGGTTCCTGTGGAACAGTCTTTTGATTGGGTTCATGGAGTAGTTACAAAAGGTGCTTCTTTAGAGTCGGAAACAACTGCTGCAACCCTTGGAAAAGTTGGGGAAAGAAAATTTAATCCGATGGCAAATCTCGATTTCCTCCCAATAAGTATAGGAAAATATGTGAAAATGCACCTGGAATTTGGCAGAGATCTTGAAAATCCTCCCAAAATTTTTTCCGTAAACTATTTTCTCAAAGATAAGAATGGCAGGTTTCTTACTGAGAAAGTTGATAAACGTGTTTGGCTTAAATGGATGGAGTTAAGAGTTCATAACGAAGTGGACGCAATAAAAACACCTACCGGATACATTCCCATATATGAAGATCTAAAAATTCTCTTCAAGGAGGTTTTGAGCAAAGAGTATAAAGAGGAGGATTATGTGAAGCAGTTTACGTTGAGAATACCTGAGAACCTTGCGAAGATAAATAGGATACTTAAAATTTATAGAGGTATACCCGATACTCCTGAAATAGTCTTTCAAGTTCTTGAAGAACAAAAAGAAAGACTTTTGGAAACAAGGGAGAAATTAGGAAAATACGTTTCTCCTTATAAACTTTGAAAATTGAGTATCGAAATAAACACTTGTGGTAGTCTATAGAGTAAACATGTAGATGAAAGCTTAAATTTCTTGAAGAAAGTTAACAAGGTCTTTAAAATGTTAAAGATGTTTGTTAAATGAAAACTTTAAATGTTTTAAATTTTAAAGTAAAGAGAGAAGCAGCTAGGTTAAAGGGATTTAACTTGAGAAAGAAAAGATCGGCTGGAGAATTGTATAAGCTTACAATGAAGCTACGAGTTCCTAAGGAAGTTTTGTACCAGAAATCAAGGGAGTTTTTTATAGATGAAGGCTACCTAGTTGAAAGGGAAAGGCAACCCACATTTTTATTGGTGATGGGATTAGAAGGAAGATGGAGAATACAGATAAAAGAAAAAAGGGAAACTACAAAAATAGAATTATCTTTCGAATCTTTTCTTTCCCGCCTAAGTAAGGAACAGGAAGAAAAAATAAGGAGAGAACTAACAAATTTCGTTGTTTATATTCAAAATCTATAAACGTAACATCTTAGACAGCTATTTAACACCATATTTAAAATGTTGAAATTTGAAATGTCACTTACCTATTGACAACCTTTTCTTAACAAGTACTATAATTAACATTGAACCACAAACTGCTGTAAGTACACCGAATGTTAACCACGTGTTCTGTCTTTGCTCTTCTCTGCTCTCTTCTTTAAATAATTCTAGGAGTTTTAAAATAGTTAAACCTGCTACCTTTATGTGGGTTTCAAGTCTACTTGGATTTACCCAATCATAGATTTCCGTAGATGTCACATTATCGTAGGGAGTGTGAATCCAGCCCCTATAATCTTCCCTCTCCCATGGGAACAGTGGAGCTGAACATATCATTACTGCTGGACGCTGCGACACGTCACCTATATCGACCTCTATGCCCCACCAATTTTCAATTAATGATTTAACTACCGAGGGGTTGGCAAACGTTGAGTCATCAGAATGTATCATATCACTAAAAACACTAGTTTTAATTTCCATACTTTCGGCAATAGAGTTTATTAAATCGTGCAAATAGATACATTCCTTAGTTGATGGCGCCAGTATGCCGATTTCGTCTACTGAAACACTCATTTCCAAGCTACCAATGGAGTCCAAATTTATTACTGCAATTATATTATCGATCTTAGCTTTGTGAAGTTCTACGTATTTCGCCGATCCAACGAGTCCAGCTTCCTCCGAAGTAAAGAAGACAAAAGTGATATTCACGTGTGGTTTAAATATTCCTTCGCGATACGCTTTTGAGAATGCCCAAGCTATTTCCAATACACCCGCTACTCCAGCACCATTATCAGAAAGTCCTGAAGCCATTACACTATCATAGTGAGCTGTAACAAGAATTTCCTTCGACGTATCTATGCCTGGGATTGTAGCAATAATGTTTCTGACAACACCTTCGTTCTCATTAATAGGAATTTTAAGAACCCCTATTATAGACTTATTAGACTCTAATTCTTGAATTAGTTTATTAGTCAAACTCTTTTCTACCCAAGCCACTGGTAACATATAGTCTTTATATACTTGAATTCTCCTCCCACCTGTTGATGAATGGAAAAACGGATACTCCTTATATTCTTCAGTGGCCCAACTATAGAGGATACCTGACGGTTTTTCAATCAATATTTTATTTAAAAATTGTATAGCCCAATTTTCATTAAATAGAACCTCCCTCCCAATTAAAACAATTTTTCCATTAACATTTGTTTTATTCCATCGTATTGCTATATCTTCTGGAAGAGGATTGCGAGAATAATGTTTAGGGAGAGGTAGATGACATATGTTTGCTTTAAGACCTTCAATAGGTGTACCAAATGTGTAATGCTCTGGATAAATTCTGTAGGTTTCATTACTGTTTCCCCACATGATGGTTATATTTGGTTCACCAAATATGTCCCAGTTGATAAAACTGAATTCTTCGGTATGTGTGGAGATATTCCACTTATTTAAAAGAGACTCTATATACCTATATACAAAGTATTCGCCGGGAGAACCTCCCACTCTAAACGAGTAATGAGACAAACTTGTGTTTAAGGAAATACGGCTAATCGAAGCAGCATAGTTATATGCGCTTTCAGGATCTTCATCAACAAAACTCCTAAACCATGAAACATCCGCCGCCTCATTTTCCATAGCAGGAACTTCAAGCAAAGTAAGCGAAAATAGAATAAAAAGAAAAATAAATGGAACAATTTTTGCTGACTTCATCAACAAAAACCCCCTTAAATCAAAATACCCATTCAATTTTAAATTGTATTGTACAGAAAGATCTTAAGCCTAGGTGTTTCATTCAAACTTTGTAGTTGCTGTAGTTGGTGTTATTAGGAATGGCATTAGGCCTATTAGTAGTGTTACGATCACTAAGATGGATAGAATCGCTTTTTTCGATCTGTTCAATTCCCTTTCCCCTAAATTCTTTCCTATACTACTTATGTTTGTAGGGGTTTCTCTAAATTTAAAGTTTACGGAGTAATCTCGCTCTTTTTCCATGTTGTTGCATGTATTGAGGCTACAAATTGTTGGGGAGGGTTTTATGTGGACTTTAAACAGGGGAGTGGAATTAAGAACTGTTTATTTGATTTAAGTAAATTTCTTCGAAATCTTGATGGGTGTTGAGAAAATTGTAATGGGTTTGATGAAAATTTTTACAATGCTTGTTATTTTCCTAAAATAATAAGTTTTTATGGCAGATATTCTTATGTGCTCAAAACTAAGATTTTTTTGTCCTTTAAGTTGATTTTAACTCATGATTATTTTTTTAAGTTTGTTTGTTGTATTTATTTTTGTGGTGTTTTAGATGGAGATTAAGATTGGTGAGTTGTTTAAGGAGGCTATGGAGCATCCTTCGAAGGAATCTATTGTTATGATGTCTGAGGGTCTTGAGAAGTTTGTTTTAATGGTTATCAATGCTCTTGGAATTTTGGAAGAAAAGATTATCAATTTGGAGAATGAGCTAAAATCCTTAAGGGAAACAGTGGAATCTAAATTAGAAGCAAGGGAAAAGGAAGTGCTACCAGCGAAGCCTATTCAGCCAACTGAGCTTAAACTTCCCCCTTCGCTTCCACCAGTATCTGCTAAACCTGCAGAGACAGCGGCTAAGCCTCCTGCAAAGCCTATTGAGGAGGTAGGTGTTCCTAGGGTTGTTGGCCCTGAAGAGAAGGATATTGAAGCTTTTAGGAAAGGTTTGTTGAAGCCTGCGCCTAAGCCCGAGGTACGGGAGAAGAAGCCTGTTTCTCTTAGGGATGCTCTTATGCAGGAGTTGAAGAGCTATTTTAGCACTGCTATGAAGAAAGTGCATAAGGAGGAGTCTGAGGGTTAAGGTATTATTTCTAGTACTTTTTCTTTTACTTCTTGGAGTGATGAGAGAAGTTTTCCTAGTTTGAAGTTTCTTTCTTTTAGTATTGAGAACATTGCTATTTCATCGCTTATGTTGTAAACTGCTATATATTCCTTTGCTATATGCCATAGTGCTAGGTCTGCTTTGTCGAAGGTTAGGTATCCGCTTTTACGTAGTTGTGAAAACATTTTCTTTGCAGTGTCTACTGGCTCTATGAGGGATTTTGCAGAGACGTATTTGAGTTTTTTTGGGTTGATGAGTTCTTTGCTAATTGCCGAGGCTATTTCCAATCCATCTGCTTTATTCAAAACAAAGGATGCTAAGGCTTTTTGTTTTTTGTTGAATTTTGCTAGGATTTTATGGATTTTTTCAGCTACTTCTTTTGCCTCTTTGGATAGAACACTATCTAAGAGTTTGCAAACAACTGATCTAGCTGTTCCCTCAGGTATAGATGTGGCTTCAACGATTACGTTATTATTTCCAAATATTTTTCGTATTTCTTTTATGGAAATATTTTTTATGTCGTATTTGCTTGCTAGGACGAATATTTTTGCGTTTGGAGAATATTTTTTGAGGTATTCTAGGGCTTTGAGGTATTCTTGTTTTGCTTCTTTAATTGTTTCTTTATTTGAGGAGTCTACTACGAAGAAGAATGCTCCCACGTTTGAGAATATTTTTCCTGACCATTGGTCTGTGAAATACTTGTATATGAATTGTTTTTGTCCTCCTGCGTCGAAAGTTGTGACTTCTAATAGTCCCCTATACTTATATGTTTTTGTGCTGACGAATTCTGTTGGTTCTAGGTTTTTTACGTCGTCCCATTCTTTCCCTTCAAAAACATGTTTTACAAGGGATGTTTTTCCAGCTGCTCTTAGCCCCATTATCAAAACTTTCATCTTGAACAACCTTTAATGCTACTTCAAAACTGAATTTAATTTATTTACTTCACATGTGAAGTATATATTTTTCTATTAGAAATGCCCTATTACAACTGAGAGCTTTAAATTTTTGTTGAAATTTTAATTTTATGATGTAACGGGAAGGGCAATTAAGAGTAGGCATACGTTGATTAGGATGTAGAGGGTTAGGATTGTTATTCCTCGTTTGTTTACTTGTTTTTCTTTGAATGACCCTAGGTATATTAGGATTCCGGAAGTGAAGCTTAAGATTGCGTAGTGGGTTTCTGAGGGTTCAGGGAACTTTGGGTAGAATATTTCTGGGATAATTAGGGTTGGCATGTTCACTACTTTGAGTAGTAGGAGTAGGAGTTCGATGAAAATTAGTGTGAGGCATATTTTGGAGAGTTTTTCTCTAACTGTTATTAGTGAGCATATGAGGATCGATGAAAATAGCAGTAGGGTTGATGTGAAGAGGTTGTAGCCTATGTAAATTAGGTATGTGATAATGCAGAGCGCTACTACAATTGTGAGGTCTTTGTATGGGAAAAATGTTTTTTGTTTGTTTTCTTCGATTTTTCTTTTGCCTAGAATTCCCATTGAAATGAGAAGCCCGGATAGTAGGGCTAAGAGTATGTATGGGTAGATGTTTAAGGTTATTTTTGTAGGGTAAGGTTGTAGACTTTTAATGGGTGTTAAATTGAATATTTTTGTTGCTATTGTTTGAAAAGATGTTAGAGCGAGTTCAAACACGATTAATATATATGTTATATATAGTGGCCAGTCTCTTCTGCTATGTAGGTTGAAAATGACTGCTCCCCAAGTTGCATAGAATATTATGGTGAAAGGCTGGTATGTGGCTAGTGAAAATGTGAGTAGTGTCATGCCTAGGATGAATATTACTCCTCTTATTGGTAGCGGGGATTCAGAGATTTCTGAAATTTTTCTGTCAAGTTTTTCAATTAAGGCTGATTTTCTAAATGTTTGGATAAATTTAGTGGGGCTTTTATCTTTTATTTCATGTTTTGATAGCTTTATGGGTGATTTTAATTGTTTATAGAACATTTTTAATTCTTTTTGATAGTTACTCCAATTTTCCTTCATTTTTGATATAGCATTTGATAGTTTTTCTTTCATGTCTTCTGAGGCTTCGATTTTATCTGCAATTATAGCTAAAGCGTATATTTCCTTGCCTCCTCTGGCTTCCTCAGATTCTATGTAAAATCTCTTGGCTAAGCATTGGGTTCCTGAGATGGAAAATAGAGTGTATTCTACTTCTTCTCCCATTCCTATGGCATTTTTAGCTATCTTATCTAGTATTTCAGGTTGTTTTTCAAAGAGTTTGCTAGGGTATTTATCAACTGCAGTGAATCCTTTAATTTCATCGAATTTACATAAAACTAAACCTTTTAACTTATATTTTCTTTTAATCGATACTTTTTTCTCCTCTGGCCTTTCTTGCATACTGTCGTAACCTGTTCTCTTATTCCCAGGCAATTTAAACGTTTTCCTCCAAGTTATATTAGGGTTTAAAGTAATAGTTATGCATTTTTACATTTTTAATTTATGTTAATTATCTTTATTTTACTACAACCTAGAAAAGTTTCCCTAAGGTTTTCGTTCGAGTATACATGTCAAAACTTTAAGTGTATTTGTTTGAAAGAATAAAGCTGCTTATTTTATTTTCATATATTAACGTTTTCTTTTAAGATTTGTTTTAGTTTTTCATAAACTTCCTTGTTATCTGAGGTTCTTATTCCATACTTACGATGGAAACGTACAAAGAGATATATTGTTTTTTCCTCTTGATCACTTCTATATTTTATTCTTAGAGGTTTGTTCCATGGATATGCTCTGTCCCCTGTTTTGCTCAGCGGGAATCCGGTGAAAACTTTATCCCATCCGAAATATACATCTATAATGTTTTTTATGGGAATTTTTAACCTAATCTTTCCTCCTTCTTTAACATCTTTTCCACTAAAAATTATTTGGTTTTCATTTAACTCGAGGACGCCTTCATATCTATGTAAAGGTTTAAAGCCAGATGTATGAGCTTTCATCCAATCCCAGAAACTTCTATCTTTTATATCTTTATCATAGGCCATTAATGTGTTTTCCCATTTCATTATGATTATCTCCTTCCTCAAAGAAGTAATTATGTTCTTATTTTTAAGATTTTTATTTTGACGCTTCTACTTTACAAATAAACTGAGATTGTTAAAATTATAAATATTTCTTGGAGAAGGTTTGCAGATGGTATCTAATGACCTTTTCGATGGTAAAAGTGTATAGATTCAAAACCATCATGTGCTATAATTTATTTTGGAGAAGATTTAATCTTTAATATGAGGTTTGAAAATGAAGAACGTTTCTAAAGACATGGAAACTTTCCACAGAAAGGTTTCATTAACATTACCACAAGGATTATTGGCTGAGCAAGTAAGGGATTGGAAAAGGGACATGTCTATGATAATAAGGCCAATTGTTGTCATAACTACAATAAGCAGGGAAGGAGTTCCTAATGCTGCATTGAAAACAAATTTCATGATTGTTTCATCGCTGGAAGAAGTAGCTTTTGCGTGTTCACCGGAGCATGATACTTATAGAAATATAGTCGAAACTGGAGAATTTGTAGTAAATGTCCCTCCTGAAGAAATAATTGAAAAAATCATGGTAACGGCTGTAGATTTCCCTCATAATGTTAATGAGATAGAGAAGGCTGGATTAACAGCCATTCCATCCGAAAAAGTTAAACCACCAAGAATAAAAGAATGTAAGCTACATTTCGAATGTAAACTTAAATGGTATAAAGACAATATTTTTGTTGGAAGCGTTGTAAGCGCTTCTGCGGATGAAGACTTAATTGAAGGAAGTGTTGAAGAAAGACAAAGGAAGTTGCAGCAGATATTTCTTGTGGGGGCAAAGATGTACGGTAAGATCGGTGAAATTAAGGAACTTCCCTTAGATATTATTAAGCGATATAAAAGGTAAGGGTGTAATTTTGTGAAGAAAATGTACTGTTTTTGATTTCGTAATTTTTTGGCAGATTTTGAAATTTATATGTTAAGTGCTTTTGCAACGATTTCTAGGATGTCTTGTACTTTTATTTCATGTTGGAGAGCGTTGAAAGATATGTTGCGGTTGCATGTTGGGCAGGTGGTTACTATGGTGTTTGCTCCTATCTTTTTTGCTTCTTCGCAGATTTTTTCGCTCATTTTCCAAGCAAGATCTCTGAAAGGCTCTCTTATAGGTCCTCCGCAGCAGAAACTTAACTCTTTACTCATATCTTCTATTTCCATTAGTTTTAGTCCGGGTATGGCTTCTAGGATTTTTCTAGGCTCATCGTATATTTCCATGTGTCTTCCTAAATGACATGGGTCATGATATACGCATTTAATTGGAATGCTATTCGCAAATTTTAACTTTCCATTATCTAAGAGCTCACATAAAACTTGAACTACGTGTTTTATGTTTATGCTTTTGCTTGTTACTTCTGCGTAGTCTTGCTTTAAAGTTTCAGCACAGAGAGGGCAAATTGTTATAACCTCTTCTATTCCTTCTTCCTCAAACTTTTCTACGTTTTTTTGCGCGAGTTTTTTGAATTCTTCACGTAGCCCCAGTATTTTTAGGAAGCCGCCGCAGCAGTTTTCATCTGCAAACACTTTGAAATCCAAGCCCACAGTACTCATTATTTTGGTGGTTATTTCAAGTAGGTTGCTTAGTTGACTTGAAGCTACACATCCTGCGAATAGAAGTCGTTCAGATTTCGGATTACCTTTTTTAACGATATTATCTGGAGGATAGCTGAACAATCTGCCTTTCTCAGACAATTCCATCACTATTTCTTTGAATTTCTGTGGTATGGGAGCGCCTTTCTTCGATAGTTGTTCTCTTAGGTATATGATGAGTTCTGAGACTTTAACGGATGTTGGGCAAGTGTATTGGCATGTTTGACAGTTTGTACATGAAAAGACTGCATCCAGTATCTCTTTTTCCACTGGTATTATTTCTTTTAACAATAGGTCTGTGTAGATCATTCTGCCACGTGGTGAAAATGCTTCGTTTTTTAACACCTCAAATGTTGGGCAGTGGGCGAGGCAAAAGCCGCAGAGACCGCATGAGACAAGTTCTCTCATGAGTTTGTATTCACGTGAACCTACGGCCATTTATAACCACCTCTCAAGGAAAGCTACATCTGGTATGAAGTCTAAAGCCATTTTACCTGGATTTAAAATTCCTTTTGGATCCAGTGCTTTCTTTATTTTTCTCATTACTTCTATTGCGTTTCCATGTTCCATTTCTAGTATGCTTGATTTCCAGAGGCCTATGCCGTGTTCAGCTGTAATTGTGCCTCCAAGTTCCAGTGCAAGGTTTATTATTTTCTTTTCACATTCATCTGCCTTTTTTATCCCGTTTTCATCCATATTGAACATGAATCGCATGTGAACGTTGCCATCTCCTATGTGACCTGATGAACCGAATGTAAAACCGTAGCTTTTGGCTATTTGTCTTGTTTTTGATAGGAATTCAGGGATCTTGTCTAGTGGGACGGCTATGTCCATTATTCTGTCTGAGGACATTTTAGGTGATTCAGGTGTTTGTAAAGCTCTTTCAGCTAGTTGAAATAGTGCTGCTCTTACATTCCAAAGTTCTTCAGCATCTTTTGAGGGGAAAATTTTTGTTTGGCCTCCTGCTTCCTCGCAGATTTTTAATATTTGTTTCATTTCTTCCTCCGCTTGTTGTAGGGTGCCGTCTGTTCTTATTAGGAGTGTTCCTTTAGCAAATGGTAATTTTAATTCTTTTGGAAGATATACGTTCATTGCTGACACTGTTAGCATGTCTAGGAACTCCATGGATGCTGGTGTTAGCCCTGACTCAAGTACTTTGTATGCTGCTTCCAATGCTGTTTCAAACTGTTTGAAGCTGGCTACTCCGGTGATTTCATGCGGGGGTTTTGGAACTATTCTTAGAATTATTTTTGTTATTATTCCTAGGCAGCCTTCAGAGCCAACAAATAGATCTGTTAGATTTAGCCCTGAAGAAGTTTTTTGGGCTTTTGACCCTGTCTTTATAATTTTTCCGTCTGGGAGGACGACTTCTAATCCGAGGACGTAGTCTTTTGTTGTTCCGTATTTGCATGCTCTTAGTCCACTTGCGTTGTTTGCCACCATTCCTCCTATTGTGCATAACTCTGCGCTTCCAGGGTCTGGAGGAAACCAGAAACCGTTTTCAGTTAGTATTTTATTTAGTTTTTTGTAGTATACGCCTGGTTCTAGAACAGTGTAGCGTGCTCTTAGGTTTAGCTCTAAGATTCTATTCATCTTTCTAAAATCTAATATTATCCCTCCCTTTACTGGTATTAGTTGACCTGAGAGGGATGTGCCTGCACCTCTTGGAATTACTGGTATTTCGTTTTCATATGCTATTTTCATTATTTCAGATACTTGTTCCGTGTTTTCAGGCATAACTACTAGCTCGGGTAGGAAATCCTCTAATTTAAACTTCTTTATCATTGTTATGATGCGCCGTAAACGGAAATCTAAAGCGTAGGATATTAGGTGCGCTTTGCTGGATATTACGTTTTCTTCACCTACTATTTTTAAAATAGATTCAACTGGAATCAACTTACTCAATTTCTTCCCCTCTCTACCTTACTATATATTTACGGTAATTTAAAATATTTAAGTTTGAGTTTACAGGTTTAGAATGGTTTTTGTATGGTTGAATCTGGGTAAACAGCTACTTTTGCCTTATTTCCATGCTTGTTCTTAAGTTCTTCTAAGACTTCTCCCCATGTTTTTAAAACAATGGTTTTTTCAGGTAGGGTTATTTCAAGTGAGGGCTGCTTCTCTGGGTACTGTGTGAAAAGTATTATTCTTCCAGCTCTTTTTAGTAGATTGGTTGGAGGTAAGTAGAGGTCACTGCCTACCATTTTTTTACCCCATCTTCCATGAACATAATGGGCTATTTGCCCTACGGGAGAATTGTTTATGATTACTAGGTCTCCTCCCTCCCTTAGGGTTATTACTGGCCATGCTGCTATTGCTGCTTCACTTCCCTTTGAATACGCGTTTGAAATAACTATGTCTGCATTTGCTAAAGTGGGGGTTTGATAATGTGTTTTCGCTATTTCTACACCTTTTCTTTGAGCTTCCACAACGTCGCCCGTAAAAATGTCTGTTGAATTTCTTTTTAGGTCGACGAGAACGTTGATTATCATGTCTAGTTTTGCTTTTCTAGCTGCTTCTTCAGCGTCAAGTCTTAGAATGTTTCTTTCATTTATTCTGCCGTAGGCTAGTTCGCAGCTTGGATGCAGCTTCCTATGGTCGGATGCTTTTGAGAAACCGCCTAGATCACCGTGATTATAGGTTATGCTTCTGATGCTTGCAACACCTGGTAAAACGATTTTTGCTCCGCCTCCATAGCCGAAGTGAGGATGAGGCAGTATGCAACCTATTGCTATTTTTAAGTCGCATGCCATAACCTCTGCATTAATTTCTAATGGCGTACCGTAACTTGTATGGCCCAGGTAGACTAGATTACTGTAGGGGTTGTGGTTGAAAACGGGATATTCCTCAACTATTTTTTCTCCAAGTTTTTTAGCGAAATCCATTCTGTTAAATGTTCCATGTGCACCATTTGCGCATACAAAACGTATACTGTCTTTTTTAATCCCTGCTTTTTCCAACTCTTCAATCACATACGGTACTATTTCAAATACCTTGGTTGGGCGTGTTAGATCGTCAAAAATTATA
>Ga0180301_10001176_pt1 | contig 20548 bp, 14 predicted proteins | sample GuaBasSediGuay16_FD_121797 | JGI IMG/M metagenome (GOLD analysis project Ga0180301, IMG submission 121797) | Subseafloor sediment microbial communities from Guaymas Basin, Gulf of California, Mexico - Guay16, Core 4569-2, 12-15 cm | ecosystem: Environmental > Aquatic > Marine > Hydrothermal...
AAGAAGCTTAATCCCGTGGTCATCGTTGTGACGCTCAGCGTGTAGAAGGCGAAGGCCAAGGTGAAGTAGTCCATTACACGTCTCCCAACTCCTATCAGGGGCCTTGACGCCCTATAGGCAAGCAAAGTCAGGATCGCCGCGGCTACGGTCATTGCACCGTAAGCAAAAAGCGAAGCCCATACCCTGGTGTTCACAAAGTATGGAACGCCTCCAAGACTCGTCTGTGCCGGAATAGTGTAGGCAGCGTACACAGCCATGAAAACAAGGGAGAGTATGGTGAAAAACGCAAGGTAGCTCTTCACTTCCATAATTCTTCACCTACAACGAAACTTAAATTAGATGACACTAAAATTAAAAATTTTTTCTTTTTTATTTTTTTATTTTTTAATACCACGTTGGTATTTTCTTCGGTTTTCAATGGTTAGGCTTAGTCGCTCTAACATAAGTTATATGAATATGTCATAGGGGGTGGGGGTTTCTTTTGGCACCTCATTTATTTCCGTACATTTTATGGTGAGTGATGTGAAAAAGTCGTTGATGCTGGATGTTTCTTCTGCTATCTTCCTTGCCCTTTCTTTTGCGTTTTCCGTCCCGCAGAGGGTGTAGAATTTTATGGCGTTTAATGCTGCTAGCGTGGACACTATTGGTATGTACCTAGATGTTCTATATGTTTCCTCTAGGTTTACGGCCACCTCTTCGAGCAGTTTTCTCCTCACAGAATCTATGGTGATGAAGTTAGCTAGGTATCCTAGGGCTTCGAGCACATCCACTCTGACGTGGAGGTAATGGTGGAGGGAGCTTTTCCCTATGCGTTCCAGCTCTGGGGTGACTATCTGCTTAACGTAGTAAGGCAGGTCGGGGATCGATTTCCCCGTGAAGAATGATAGACGCGAATATGCTGCTAGCATGCCCATCATCGACATGACATACATGTCTACTGATATCCTGTTCTCCTTTGCTACGTTTAAGAGCCACTTCACCACGTCGACGACCTTCTTCCCGTATGTTGGGACGAGTTTTCTCGCTTCCTCCACTGGGATGGCGAGTAAAAGCAAGCTGGTTAAGGCGTTGTATGTAAACCAATAGTTTGCAGCCAGTATGTCGTTGGGAACACGCTTGGACAGCTTCTTCAGAGAGCCATACCACTTCTCCACATATGCAAGGTTCTCATTAAGGATTTTACGGCCTGACTCGAGATCCATATCTTTTTCCATGAGGTTGTTCAGTAAGACAAACTGTAATGCTATAAGGTAGTTGTATGCGACTTCCGCGAGGTTGGACGGCACATTGCTCAACTCATATTTTATGTTACCGATAGCAACATTCCACTCGGCAAACCCCTCCGATCTCAGAATAGATGCCTTCATGAAGGAAGGAGAGGTCTTTAGGACGCGTTTAAAATATGGGTATTGGTCCCCCATGAGTAGCTCAGCCAGCTCTAGAAGCTCGGCTTTCCCTGTCGGCATGGTTAAAGCCATGTAAATGGTTCCATGGTTTCCGTGTTCTTTAAATTTCTCGCTGATTCTGAAAAGGTTATCCTCGACCACGCCCTCCTTCTCATAATATGTTCCAGGCTCCAGAAACCTTCTTAGCTCGGCCATTAGGAGCTCCTTCGCCAACCCATCCTCCACACTAAGTATTACCGAGTATACCTGGCTTAGGGGTGGAGCCTTTACTTCAGGCGAAAAGGAGTTAAGCTTCAACGCTGCCTTCGCATAGAGAATTCTTGCATGGTCAGACTCGAAGAGTGCAGGGGCATCCTTAACGACCCGCTCGAAATTCCCTTTTAAAAAGGACTCGATAAGCCCTTCGACGCGCACCTTTCCCGTGGATGGCTTCACGCTAACTGGTGTAGGCTCCAGCTCTCTAGGAAGAAACAGTATTTTCCCCAGCCCTATATTCCTCCCTTTCCCGACGCTGTTAACGGACGCAATTATCATTTCAGCTATCCTGGTAAGGTTAGAAACCGATGGTAAATACTCAACGATAACTTTCTTAATAATCCCGTTTATAACCCTCTTTGCCTCGAAGTCGTATATGAGCTTCGAGGGATCATCAACTGTTCTTAACACTTCATTAAGCACCATGTCAGCAAGCTGATGCAACCTTGAATCCTCATGGTCAGATATAAGCACAAGAATTAGGTCGCTGGAATAGGCGAAATATAAATGATATTTTTCGGTTCTTACATACTTAACTTTCGTCTTCGTGACTTCTGCAACTACGCTGTTAATGGCGGTCATCGCCCCGGCAAACAACACCTCCTGGTTCCCCAACACGTCCACAATGCTACTTGTAACTAGAGGGGTCCCGCCACTGTCAAGCAGCATATACCCAACGAGCATTGTTACCATACCAACTACCCGTAATTAACCTATAAAGAGAAAGAAGAAGAATATATAAATTACGAGTTTTGCCTTGCTGCACGAAGCAATGCAATTTTCCCATCATCCCTTGAAGGTCATTACGGAGAGGAACAGTCTTCTCTTCAGATGTACTTCTCCCGCTTTCTACTAACTTTCAAACAGCAGCCAAAAACTGGAAGGAACCTCGTAGAGGAGGACTGCCTAAATGAGGCAGGTTCATGCTGAAACAGAAGGAGAAAGTATTTGGCTTAGAGGAGGAGTTGAACCATGAAAAATTAGCTCTCATATAAGCCAGATAGGGGCTGCTTGTAGCAGGAGCTTACTGAGCTCCATGTTAGGAGGAACCTTACAGTTAATGACGATGTGAAGATAGTGATTCACGCCTATTAATTTTCAATCTCTTCTTGTAGTCAAGTTCATTCCCCTTTGGCAAAGGGGAAAAAGAGAAGAAGAATGATTGATGAATGAATGTTGACTTACTGCTTTTCATGTTTGTGATTCAGCATGGGTATCTTTCAGTAGGAAGGATGCCACGAAGACTATTACGCCTATGATCACGGTTGCTATTATGGCGGTGAGGAAGGCTCCGGGGAAGGCTAGGGGGGCTGTCGGGATCATGCTGAGCCACCATGCCTGGCTTATCATGGCTATGTAGCATTGCCAGTAGTAAAGCTGCGACATCAAGTATGGTATGGATGATGTTTCAAGCGACTCAACCACTAATGGGCCTACCGATCCGCCTAGGTTGCCGAAGGTGTATAGTCCTCCAACCGCTAAGCCCGCCAGCTTCGGCCCTATCTCCCTTGTTTCCATTGCGATTTCGAAGGATATTGGAAGGCATGCTAGCAGGAAGAACCCTAGAAGGAAGGCGGCTACAGCCGTTACGAGCCCGCTTGTTGTTCCTATAAGGTATACGAGTGGTGGAACCGTTGCCACGGAGACTATTATAAACGGTTTCCTCCGATTTACCTTGTCGGAGAGTGACGGTAAGATGATGCATCCGATGATCCCGCCGAGGGTTATTAGTGCGCCGACGGTTCCACCCTGAATCTGCGACTGAGAGATGATGAACGGTAGGAGCCATGGATATGCTTGAGCCAAGTATATTTCCAAGGCTTTTTCGAGCGCTGGAGCATTAGATGAAACTATCATTTCGATCCACGTTGTTAATCCAAGGTACACCCAGAAGCCTCCAAAGAATAGTATTGAGAGAATTTGAAACTGTCTAACTCTTAGTATTTTGGAGAAGCCTTGCCTTATTGGAACTTCTTCCTCTTCAACTCTTGGTTCAGGTGGCTTCGGAGGCTTCTCCTCAGCGACAGCGAAGAATATTATGGCGACTATCACTGCGAACACACCGTAGGCGAGGCTTAGGTCTCTCAGGCTTCCACGTGGGTCAAGGAGAGGGTTGCCGAACACGTTTACTAGGACTGGGGAGAGGAATAGGGGGACCATTAAGCCGAGGAAGCTTGAGAGAGTTCCTATTCCCTGAGCGGTTGCCCCCTCACTAAACGGGAACCACTGGGTTGTGAGCTTCGATATTGCATCGAATGTGAAGAGTCCTACTGTTGTTATTAGTATCTGGCTGATCAGGAGCGTTACTAGATCTGGCGCGAACGCCCTCAGCACCCCTATAACCGCGAGAGAGGCCGCAGTCACGCCGACGGGTTTCTTCCACCCCCACTTGTCGATTACGGCTCCACATGGGAAGGAGAGTATGGTTGACACGATCGGGCCTTCAATGGTTAGAAGGGCGATTAGTCCTTGGTCAGCGAATGGGCCGTAGGCGAACGCCACTGTTCTAGGGATCGTTGCAAACTCTATCCACAGGAGCTGGGCGGTGAAGAAGACCAAGCAGAAGGAGCCTAGCACAGCCCAGCGGCGCCGATACACTTGATATTCGGCTTCGCCCATTTCACTTCACCTCGAAATTTGTTTCCATGAACAAACAGTTGGTAGAGTGCCGCTTACTTTTAAGGTCTACTATTCTGGTTGAAAAATGTAAAATGAAATAGGCGATTTTTGAAACTTAGATTGAAATAGTATTTTAAATATTTAATTAATGATTTAAAGAGAAAGGAGGTGAGTAATGGTGAAATAAGGAAAAAACATGGCAATGCCAAGAAAACATTAGGTTACGTGGAAACGTTATGCAGACTATAAATAAATAAGAATGTCGTATGCGATAATTAAGTAAATCTTAGCATAGAAAGCGAGAATCACGTTTGATGAAGATTCCTTTTGATGAAGAGGGGTTGTATGGGGAATGTTGATTTCCGAGGTACCTTTTAAGATCAGGTGGCTTTTTAAGTTTGAATGATCAGCATTAAATCAAGGATTCAGAGCTTCCCTTCCTTTGGTGGGGTTTATGGAGGTTGCTGAGAAGGCTATTAGGGTTCTATCAAGTGCGAAGTATGTTGATGCTAGGGTTTTAAAGCAGCGAAGTGTTCAATTCAGTTTGAGGGGGGACTCGGCTGAACATTCCGAGTTTAGGGTGGAGAGAGTTATTTGCAGGTGTATTGCTAATGGCTATGGGGTTGCCAGCGCTGAGCTTACCGAAGACTTAAGAGGAGAGGAGCTTGGGGAAAGAGCGTTAAGGCAGGCTATGGCTGCTGAGGGAGAATATCACCTTGCAGAGGTGAACGTTGAACAGGGAGAGAGGGAGTGGAGGGTTAAGGAGGAGGTTAGCGTAGAGGCTGCTGAGGAGATCATGCTCGGGTTGAGAGGAGAGGTTTACGATCACTTGAAAGGAAAGCCCTTTAGACTAGAGGTTATTGTTACCCACACGTTAACTGAAGATGTTTTCATTAACTCTGAGGGGGCGAACGTTAGGGAGGTTACTCCATTAACAGACCTAGTTGCTTACCTGGTAGTGAGGGATTTTGGGGAGGGATTTTCAAGTCTTTGCATTGGAGGGATGGGAGGCGTCGAAGCTGTTAAAGACTGGGAGGTAGGCGTGGAAGATATGGTAGCTAAAGCTGTGGATGGAGCAAGGGCGAAGCGTACTTCTCCAGTAGCTAAGTGGCGAAGGCAAACGATAATTTTAGATTGCGATGCTTCAGGTGTCATTGCACATGAGGTAGCTCATATGCTAGAAGGCGACATTTACAGGGGGGAAAGAGTGAAAGGGGCTAAGTTGATCGACGAGTTCAGGATCTTCGACGATCCACTTGTTAATGGGGGTTATGGCTCCTTTCAATGGGATGATGAGGGAGTGAGAGGAAGGAAGAAGCTCTTGCTGGCGCGGGGTCATGTAGGTCTCCTCCATACGAGGCTTTCCGCTGTGAGCGGGGATGAGGCCGGAAATGCTCATGGAGTTTACCATAAGCCAAGGCCCATGATGAGCAACGTTTACATTGCCCCTTCAGACTGGCGTATTGAAGAAATACTTGAAGAGACAAAGGAGGGGTTCTACCTCAGGGGAGTGGTAAGAGGTGAGATAGTCTCCTTCGAGGGGGTATTCCACCTCATGCCCGAAGTGGCATACGTTATTAAAGGCGGAGAAGTTGTAAAGCCGATTAAAAACTTGAGGGTAAGAGACTCTATGTTTAACGTTCTCTCTGGGGTGGACGCTGTTGGGAGAGATTTTAAATTGAGGCCAAACATAGACAAGGGGTTTAGCATAAGTGAGGGAGGACCTCACATAAGGGTTAGAAAGTGTCGCATTGAATAGAGGAGGCGTGAATGGCGGAGACGGCCAGTTTCATTCTCTCCATAAATAAGGAAATAAGAAAGAATGTTGTTCATCAAGTTGTGTAGGACGTTAAAACCGAGAGTAGAGGATGCTATTTAGGTGAATAGGGAGGCTTGTAGGATCTCATCGAGTTTGAAGTGGTTATTGTTAGAGTTTAATGTCATATTTGGAAGTGGAGTGTTGTTGTTTCTGAGAGAAGTTTTTCTTCATCTATCTTTACGCCTATTTTTGGTAATAGTTCATCTAAGATTTCTCGCTTGTCTTTTAGAGGCGCTAAAATGAGGCGTTTACCGGGTGCGGGTATTACTAGTATTTCATCTCCTGGTTTGACTCCTAAGTGTTCTAAATGTTTTCGTTTGAGAAATGTGTGTCCTTTTTCATCGTAAACTTTTATAACATCCACGGTCAAAGTTACCACCAATTAACATAATGTTTAAACTTGATTTTAAGGGTTGTGGTGGCTGTGAAGATCCTTATTGAGACAACAGTCCTTTGGGGGCTTCTCTTCTCCGATTCGGTCTACCATGACGCGGCGTTAAGGGTTGTGGAGGACGTAGATGTTGTCGTTCCCGCCGCGTGTTTTCAAGAGATAGTTTACCCTGCTTATAGGCTCTTTTCAGATGGAGGAAAGAAGCCTGAAGTGGGGATAAGTAAAGTTTTAAAGCTGGGTGAGGCGATGCTACTTCTTTCATCCTCCCCTCAACTATTTGGTATGAGAAGGCTTGAAGTGGTTGAAACTACTCCTGAAAGAGTTGCCGGCGCACTAGCTATTGCTTCGAAGCATGCAAAGATTTTCCTTAAGAGAGATGAGAAGACGGGAACAGCTTGGTTGAGGATGGTGGATGCTATAACTGCTTATACGTGGATGGAGTTAAAGTTGCCACTCCACGCACACGACCAAGCGATGAAAAAATTCGGGAAAATATACGGTTTAGAATACGTTGAATTCCCTTAAATGCCAGATGGCTTTGGGGGGTGAAAGCTGCTTAAATGGTGATGCAAGTTTGATTTAAATTTCAATTTCGCTCATGATCATAATTTTAACATAAGTGGCAGGTGAAGCTTTTATTCTTCTCTTAATCTATTTGTGATGTGTCCACGTCGCTTGGTATGCGTATTTCCTTAGCTTCTCCGAGTAGTATTTCGCTTCTTACTTCATGGTATAGCTCGTCTAGTGCTTCCTGATAATCAAGTAGTCCTTGTTCTATTAAGCTCATTTTCTCCTCAAGCTGTCTTGTCCGCTCCTCTGAGATGAACTTTCCGTAGTGCTTGCTAAGGTACTCGTAGACCTTTATTCCCTTCTCTGTTGGCACTATGCGCCCCTTCTCCTCTTTGACGTACCCTCTAAGGAAAAGCTTTTGAACTATTGTGGCATAAGTTGACGGTCTCCCTATGCCTTTCTCCTTCATCATCCTGATCACGTCTGACTGCGTGAAGAGAGGAGTACTTGACACGGTTAGTACCTTAGCTTTAACTTTATGGGTTCCCTCAGGGAGAGAGCCTTTTAAGGGTGGTAGCATATACTTGTATAGTTGGTATGCTCTGCCTTCCGCCTTCACAACTCTTACTTCCCGTGCTTCAACACCGTCAGCTCTGATCCTGTACGTTTCCTTCACGAGTTCTACTGGCGGACACTGGGACGCCATAAACCGCCTGAACACTAAGTCATATAGGGCGATGTGGTCTCGGCTCAAACCCGTTGAAAGAGAGACGACTCCCTCACCAATTAGTCGTGTTAGATTTAAGCGGTCTAGGGGTCTCGTCGGCCTTATTGCCTCGTGGGCGCCTTCAGCTTCCCACGTCCTCGGTGTAAAGTCGTCCTTAAGGTACTCCTTGGCGATTGTTAGTCCTCGCTCACTCACCCTAGTACTATCTGTTCTATGATAGGTTATAAGTCCGTTTTCGAAGAGATCTTGGGCTAGCTGCATTGTTTTCTCAGCTGGTAGCTTGAGTATCAAGTTGGCATCCCTGAGAAGGGTATCAGTGGTGTAAGGTGGAGGGGGAGTTTGCCTCTCCCGTTTCCTTTCAACTAGGGAGATGTCGAGGGTTAACTCTTTACTTGACAAGCCTTCGATCCAGAGGGAAAACTTCTCTATGAAGGCGACCTTTTTCTTCCTTTTACTTTCCTTCGCCCTTTTTATTATCCATCCTAGAACTGGCGATTGAGCCCTGCCAGCTGAAAGCGTGTTATCCTTAAAATGGTCCCATAGTTTTCTGCTGAGGGAGAAACCATCCCACCTGTCCTCCACTCTTCTGAACATCTGGGCTTCTACTAGCTTCTCATCCACGTCTCGAAGCTGACTTAATGCTTGAACCAGCGCCCTCTTAGTGACCTCATGGAACTCAGCCCTTTTAAACTCCCTTGCACAGGGCTTTAAGAGAACCTTTAAGTCCCACGCTATCTTTTCGCCTTCAGTATCAGGATCTGTTCCTATTATGACGAGCTCAACGTCTTTAGCAAGCCTTCTTAAGATCTCAATCCTAGCCTTAGAGTCAATAGGACTCCCCTTACACTTAGGACAGTTACGTTCTTCCACGTATTGATGGCCGCAATTTTTACATCTTTTGATAGACGTGTATACCGGAAGGTATTTTACGTCCTTCTCGTTTCCATTTACAAGCACCCCGAAGAACCCTCTATCCTTAACGAGATCCGTCACGTGTCCAAGCGACGCTGTAACAGTCATAATGTAATTTCCCGTCGCCACTTCGTAGGCAACTAATGCTACCTCCTCATTTTCGTCCTTGAAGACCTTTGTGCTTGGCTGACCGAAGAATCGGGATATTTGACGCGCTTTAGTTGGGCTTTCAACTATGAAGAGCGCGGGTTTAACTAGTTCTTCTCCGCTTACTGGTACCTCTTTCCTTGACTGGTCAATTTCCTTCTTTAACATGCTGAAATCTACTTCGTTTAGATCCTTAAACTCTATGTCATAGTAGCTTGCCCTCTTAGAGAATACTTCGGCAAGTTCTCTGTCTTCTAGGAGAAGTGAAGCACCCTTAGTTATGCCTCCTATGTGAAGCCTGGAAGCCCTGCCTGACCCTTGGATGTACGTTCTTACATCAGGGAGGAGAACTACTCCATGTTTAATGGCTGCATCCTCAACGCTGAGTTTAAGGGATGGAAAATGTTCTTTTAGAATTAAACGGATCTTTGCAGCGTTCCTTTCCACATTAGCTACGTACGGCTTTAACCTTTCATCGTCTTTGAAAAGGTACGCTAACACCTTTAAGAGTTTCACCGATACGGAGCTAACGTCTTCTATTTTCACTTGGAAAAATGGGGCTCCATAGAAAACGACATATCTGACTCTTTCTGGGAGGTTTAAACCTCTAACCAGTACCCCATAATAATACGCTGTGCCAACTAATACATCTAACTCGCCGCGGACAAATGCTTCGAAATCCTTCTTACTTTTAGCTCCAACGAATCCTGCTTTAATATCTTTACTCCTCAGAAAGTCTACAAGGCTACTTGCTTCGTCAGATGTTGAACAGTAAATTAGCCCTCCCTCCCCCATTAACCTTACGGCTTTTAGAAGGTTATTCGGTGTTTTCTCTCCGAAGTATATGTCTTCAATATTCCTGATTTCGAAGCGAGAGCTTCCAATGTCGAAGTCAAGCAACTCCCTAAATAATTTCGCTTTAGCACCTTTCTTAGCGGTAGCTGTCGAAACCATGAGAACTCCTTCAAATCCTCTTCTCCTCTCCCATTTTCCATTATCTTTTTCGAAGCCTAAAAGAACGAGAAGCCTTTCAACATTTCTAGAAGCCTTAAGGACGGAGTCGACATCATCCACAAAGATGAAGTTGAATGTTTTCTCCTTGATCTCCTCGAAATGGGATGAAAGAAACTGGGACGTAGTAACCAGTAATTGAACATCCTCCTTTAGAAGGGAGCTGAAGAATGCTTCACGCTCCTCCCTTCTCAGCCCAGAATGGTACCATTTAAGGTTAACTTGAATTCCAGTTCGAGCCATGAAAAGCTTGAGCATGTCAACTAGCTGCTTAACTAGCAGTGTTGTTGGAACGATCAAGTATGAAGTAAAACCCCTCTTAGCTAAGAAGAGGGCCATAACTGCACCAAAGGACGTCTTACCTGTTCCGGTAGGGGCAACAGCGGCGAAGCTTTCATTTCTTAAAATCCGTCTGGCCCAGAGCCTCTGAAGGGCGCGGGGAGGAGCTCCTACCGCATCCTCAAAAAACGTCAGGAACTCCTTGAAGTGGTCGTCTATCTCGAAGAGGCAGAGGGGCTTACCAGTAGCCTTGCAAACCGACGCTTCAACTTCACTCAGGGTTAAGTCTCCTCCACAGGAAGGGCAGAGGCGGGCAAAACTACCAGCAGCCACAGGATCCCCCCGTTAAGTTTCACAAACACTTCAGCCGCCATGCACTTTATGTCTCATTTAGCTCATTTAGTTGCATTCGTAAAGCAACTTCTAAGTAAGAGAAGGAAGTATTTTTTAAAAAAAGTATGGGGTTTTTCCACCTTCTAGCTCTAAAATAGGTTTTATACGTGTTAATCTTAAAAACCCTCTTAAAACATTAGAAGGTAGCTTTAAGTAGGATAAGCTCCATAGGTAAATGCTTAAGAGAGAACTTAAGGAAGGTGTCTATAAGTGCCAGGTAGCGTTATGGTCTTAGGTGGTTGCGGCGAGATCGGCTGCTCGGTTGTAAGGGATCTCCTAGAAACGAGTAGGTTCTCGAAGGTTATAGTTGCCGACTGCAGGGAGGAGTACGGCTTACGCTTTGTTGAAGGGTTGGGAAGCAGGAAGGCTGTTTTCAGGAAAGTTGATGTTAAGGATAAGGAGGGGCTTGTCGAGAGCTTGAAGGGGGTTGACGTGGTTGTTAACACTGTTGGCCCATTTTTCGAGTTTGGGACAGCTGCCGCTCAAGCGGCATTAGAGGCTGGAGTTAACTATGTTGACATATGCGACGACCACGACGTAACGGAAAACCTTCTCGACCTTAATAGGCTCGCAGAGAGGGAGGGGTTGACGTTCATTATAAATGCAGGGGCGTCTCCGGGCTTAACAAACATTATGGCGAAGATGGCTGCCGAGAGGCTTGATGAAGTTGAATCGGTCAACGTTTTCTGGTATGAGGATACCGGGGAGACGATAGGCTACGGTCAATTAGCCCACTGGGCTCACATAACCATGGGCAAGGTGCCGAGTTACGTTGGGGGGAGATGGGTTCTAGTGAAGGCGCTCACTGGAAGAGAGGAGGTTAAGTTCCCGGAGCCGTGCGGTGTAGTCCCAGTATACCACGTAGGACATCCTGAGCCGGTCACCATTCCACGCTACATAGAAACGAGCGAGGCAACCTGTAAGGGGGGGATCCTCCCGGAGTCAAACGTAACTTTAACTAAAGCCGTTGAAAAGCTACTCTTCATCAAGACAAGCTGGTCGATCAGGTGGACGTGCAAGTTCTTCCTGAAGATTCTCCCCTTGCTCTCGGGGAGCACCGGGGAAAGAGAGGTTGCTTCAGCCTTCAGGTCGGACGTAAAGGGGAAGAAGAGAGGGAGAATGGTTTCGTTATCGTATGCCATCGTTGGAAAGGTTGCGAAGCTTACTTCGGCTCCAGCATCCATAACAGCGCAGATGATCTCTGAAAAACAGGTGGAGAGTAGCGGTGTTTTCCCGCCTGAAGGATGCCCAGACCTCAACGTTGAAACGTTTACGAAGGAATTGAAGAAGAGAAACATCGAAATAGTGGAAATGAGGAAGGCGGAGGGGTAACGGCAGCCTCCCACCACCTTTCCCTACCACCTTTCCCTTAGTTAAGTGACGGTTGACCTGGCGAAGTCTATTTGCAGCGTCAAGTCGATGCTGATGTTTTTCACGTAATTTTTAAATATCTGTGTGCATGTACATGTACATATGACAAAGACTATATCTCTCTCCGACGAAGCGTACAACTTGCTTAAGAGCGTGAAGAGGAAGGATGAGAGTTTTTCAGATGTAATTAAAAGGCTTGTTGGAGGTAAGGGAAGGCTGGTTGAGGTGCTCGATTTATACCCTGAGGTCGCAGAGGAGGAAGAGTTTGAAAAAGCCGTTAAGATGGTGAGGGAGAAACTTGACGAAGACGTTAAGAGGGTTATAGATGAAATGCCTTGACACGACCTATTTTATAGACCTTGTTAGGAGGCCAAGCGCTATTAGGAAGCTAACGGAGAGGCTTGACGCTGAGGGGATCCATGCGACTACAACAGTCAACGTGTTTGAGGCCTTGTTTGGGGCGTTCACGGTCAACGGGGAAAAAGGAGAGAAAATGCGAAATAAACTTGTTAAAGCTTTCAGCCGACTTGAAATCTTGGATTTCAGCTATAAGGACGCCGTCCTTGCAGCCGAAATAGGAGGTAAGCTTAGAAGGCAGAATAAAAACGTTGGATTAGACGTTTTAACCGCAGCCATAGCCATCAACAATGGATGCGAAGCGGTCGTGACGAGGAATGAAAAACACTTCAGGTGGATAGAGGAAATAACAGGTTTAAGAGTGGAAACATACGATATTTAACACGATTCACTAGGAACATCAGGAAGAAGGGTAAAAATTGGGGAAAGGGCTTAAAGGATTCTCTCAGCGTTTTTTATCTTTCTTGATCTTTCAAAGCCAGCCTTTACAACATCCCTACCTACAAGCTGGAATTTTTTCACCGTTGAAAGAAGTGAATGCTCACCGTTAAGTGACGGAAACCTTTCTGATTTTAATTTTTCTTACTACTTGAGCAGTAGACAGCGAGAATTAAGAGAATTAAGAGATTCGTAAGATTAAGTAAAATTGAAGGAAAAATTTATATATTATGAAGAGAAAACCCCTTGAATTCAAGGGAAAAGGGTGTGGAGGAGCCGGTATGAGGCGGGGGCGACGAGTACTTGCCGTCTTAATGGTTACCATGATGGCATGCATGGTGTTCTCCAGCCTCCCAGTGGCGGCAATAAGCAGCGGGTATACGGGAAATGGGAACAACCTTGACCTTAGCCTTCTTCAACCGGGGGACATAATAGCAGTTTCAGGGGTTGTTATGGGAGGCCTATTTGACGTCTTTGTACCTGGACACTTCACCCACGTTGCGATGTACATTGGAAATGGGCTGATGGTAGAGGCTTGGAAGAGTGGGGTGCGTGTGATCAGCGTCACCGAGGTTCATAAGGCGAGCGACGCTGCCATATACCGTGTAGCCACTTCAGACAGGGTTAGGCAGGCTGCTGTCAACTGGGCGCTTACCAAAGTAGGATACCCGTACGACTACATATGGCTCACATACATAGGTGGCAAGCAAGTTTACGGGTCAAGGTACTACTGCAGCGAACTCATATGGGCTGCATACAAGGCTGTTGGAGGCCCCGACATCGACCAAAACCCGGGCTGGAGCTGGAAGTACGGCTACAACGTAGCTCCACAAGAGATATGCGATGACGGTGACACTTACTTGGTAGCCTACTCCTCCTAGCACTTCCCTTCTTTTTTAAAGGATGAGACAGGCGTGGCCCTCCCTCCTAAGGAGGAGTTCCCTTTACACTATGCTTTTCTCCCAAGCGTATTCTTCCGTAAGTGCCGTTTCTTTTCCGCCTAAGATTTTCCTAAGGGAGTCTGCCGCCCCCCTTTTCGAAAGAGGTTTATTGTTGGAGCCACATTGCCACGAGTAGGTGCAGTTTGGACATCCACTTTCACTCTTGCACTTGCATTCTTCAAGTATTGCTAGCGCTCTTCTGAATGCCTCTTCCAAGCGTTTGTAGAGTAGAAGGCAGATCCCATTTCCTCCGGGGCAAGCGTCGTAGGCGAATATGACTCCTGAGGTACCCATCGAGACACCGCCTATTTCTCCGCTTCCCCCTCCTGTAAGCATGTTGCTGCTTTCGAGCACTACATGTTCCACGGCGTGGAAGCTTCCAGCCAGAAACTCTTCTCTCTCCTTCCTTCCAACCCTTCCTTCCATGTCTGGCCTAGGGGCTCTGAAGGCCAGTCCTAAAGTGTCGAAGGAGTATTCTATCGGCTCCTCTAAGGCTTTAACTTCTACAAGCCTATCACTAATTATCTCCTTCACCATGTATTCCTCGACAACTTGGGTGATGTTAAGCTTGCAGTAAAGTGCTTCGACGCCGAAAACCCTCCTTCTCTCCATGACTTCCAGTATTTGCGGTTGAGAGTAGAATAGGGCTTCGGTTTTGTAAGGGTAATCGTCGGGGAGTGGCTCCACCTCGGCAACCCCTACACCACCCTTAAACTTGAAGGACTTTGACAGGTAGTTTCGCCCCCCATGAAGGTAGACTGCATTAGGGAAAAGCTCTCTTGCGGCAAGAGGCATCTCCCTCTCGCCTATTTTCCTTCCCTTCTCGTAGATCTCCACCACTTGTCCGATCCCCCTTATGTTATACCCTGCCGTTCTCTTTCGGGCGTCCCGGGTAGCGTAAAGTAGGCCGCCGCCCTCAGCCAGCAACCCCTCCCTCCTCAGCTTCTCTATCACCGGCTGGAACTCTTGAAGCTCGCCAGGCTTCAAGGGTTTATCCATGGCTGCGAACAGTATCTGGTACTCTGCCACGACAGGGTTTCTGGGCTCAACGTAGGCCGGGTCGACGTCGGTGAAGTAGACTTCAGGATGCTTCTTGTAGTATGAGCTCATCGGGTCGTTCCCCCTCAAGGCTAGCACGCATAAACCCTCCTGCCCCTTTCTCCCAACCCTCCCAGCACGCTGGGTGAAGCGGGTATACCCGGTTATCATCGAGACAACAGCGTCGAGGTCTCCTATGTCTATTCCCAGTTCAAGCGTTGGGGTTGCAACGATACACTTCACCATGCCAGACTTGAATCCTTGCTCAACCTTGCGTCTGTGGCTTTCAGGTAGACCTGCCCTGTGGACGGGAACTGAAATCCCTCTCCTCCTTGCTATCCTCGCTATCACTTCCGCGTCCTTATGCGAGTTGGCAAATACAAGTGTTTTTAACCCTCTTCTGACGCAGTTGCTTAGAACATCGACGATCATCGTGCTCGCCGATCTGGTTGCCGGGTAAAGCATTACAAGGTGTATTCTCCCATGTTTCCCCTCGTTGCACGCGACCACGTCGACGCTTTCTCCTATGAGGGCTTCCCCAAACTCTTTTGGGTTGCGTATGGTGGCGGATGCGCCGATGACTTGGAAACCTCCGCACACCCTTCTCATGCGCCTCAGGATGAAGTGGACGTTTGCCCCGAAAGCCCCGACGTACTCGTGGATCTCGTCCATCACGACGAACCTAGCCGAAGATATGAGCCGGGAGAACCTGTCCCTCCTTTTCAGGTGGTAATCTATCATGTCGAAGTTTGTGATGAGGACGTCAGGAGGGTTACCATAGATTCTATTTCTTTCCCTTTCTTGAGTATCTCCATCCAAGACTTCAACCGTTATCCCAGCGTACTTGCCTAAGGCGCGGAGCTTAGGAAGCTGATCCCTGTTAAGCGCCTTAGTCGGGTATATGAAGAGCGCCTTCACCCCCTTGCTTTGAGGCCTCAGCCCTCCAAACCCCTTTCTGGACTGAAGTATGAGCTGGAAAACCGGGAGGGTGAAAGCCTCCGTCTTACCTGTTGCGGTTGGCGCGGCTATAACGATGCTTCTCCCATCTAAGATCTTCCGAATGGCTTCCTCCTGAAATCTGTAAAGCCTGTCTATTCCAATCTCTTTAAGAGCTTTGACGAGGGGCTCTGCGAGGCCGCTCTCTTCCACTCTCCCGCCTTTAACCGGCTCAGTAGGCCTAAACCTGCGGTAAAGTACAACGTAATCTCCTCCCAGCAGGATCTCTCTCACTACCTGTGGGAGGCTGGAGAGCGTTACTCCTTCCTCTTTAAGTTCAGCCTCTAGAACGTGGAGTGGCTTTACGAGGCCTAGATCCTCAAGCCTAGCATTGCTTAACTCCTCAATGATACCCTCCTCGAAGGCATCCTGAAGCTCAAGGAAAGCTTCCACCTTCGTCGACGCGTCAGGCGACGTGGGGAAGCGTAGGCCACACGCCGGGCAAGAGACGACGTAGCCTCCACTCCCGACCCTGGCGAACCTTAAGTCTTCGCCGCAGCGAGGACACGTGTACAACGCGTCTTCACCAAGTAACGTAGGATCCCCTAAGCACCCTAAAAAACTGACGAGGAACGGGTTAAACCTATGCCACGGCGCCATGAGGGGACGGTAGGTGGCCGCCCTCCAAGAGGTGTTGTACCATGTTGGCTTCTGGCTTGGAGCCGATGGAAACCCATTAATGCAGGTTTCGAGACAGTGTATTAATAACCGTTGTTAGGAGGTGTGTCCCTTGAAGGTTCTCGGTATTGTGGCTAGCCGCAGGAGGCTTGGTAACTCTGAGATACTTGTTAAGGAGGCATTACTTAGGGCTAAGGAGATGGGGGCGGAGGTTGAAGCCATCAGGCTGACAGATTATGAGGTGAAGGTTTGTAAGGCGTGCTACGCGTGCCTCTGGGATGAGTGCAGGATTGACGATGACGTTAACTGGATCTTCGATAAGATGGCTGATGCCGACGGGGTCGTCTTAGGGACGCCTGTTTACATCCTCATGGTTCCCGGGATATTAAAGATGCTTACTGACAGGGTTCTAAGCCAGTTTGCGAGGGTGGAAAGATACTTCGGTAAGCCTGCAGGGGTCATAGTGACTGCTGGGAAGGAAGGGTGGGAGGGGCTCGGAGTGCCTACTGCAAGCATATTCTTAAACACCATGGGCTTCAGGGTGGTCTACAGGCTTCTGGCTTATGGAAGGGGGCCAGGGGAAGTTCTCTTAAACCCCGAAAACGTTAGGAGGGCGAGGGCGCTTGGCGAGGTTCTGATCAGAAGTGCGAGAGGTGAAGAAGTCGAGGTGGAGATGGAGGGATGCCCTATTTGCGGAGCGACGTTTTATGAGGTTGTAGGGGAAGGGGTGGTTAGGTGTCCCATTTGCAGGATTGAGGGTAGGCTCGTCAAGGAGGGAGGAAGGTTTAAGCCTGTCTACAGCAGGGAGGAGGTTGAGAAAAGGCGGAAACCCGAGTTTTACCTTGAACACGCTGACTGGCTTAGGTGGACTAAGGAGAAGTATGAGGAGATGATGGAGGAGATCAAGAAGCTGAGGAGGAAGTATGAGGAGTTTGACCCATTCATAAGGAAGCGGGGCTGAAGCGTCACCGCCTTAGCCTCTCAACCTTCGGGAACTGTTTAACGGTGAGCCCGGGCTCCACTAGGAATGGCGTGAAGGAGTCCACGTCGGTGAACTTCAGAATTGGGGAGATGTAGTCTCTTTCCCTGTTGATGACTGTTCCGGTTGCTAGGGGGTGCATTGAGGGGAGGACTAAGAGTTCTGACCCAGCGTACTCTCCGAGCAGGAAGGCTTTATACCTGAACTTTGTCCCAAACTCATCGCGTAGCACGATCGATGGGTGCTCGTGGCCCATTATTATGTACTCGGCTTTCTGTGTTGGAAGCCTGTGTCCGTGGATGAAGAGGTAGTCGCCGATTCTGGCTTCCTGAATTAATGGTAGCTCGTACTTTCTTAGAAGGGTTACGATGAAGTTGTCGTGGTTCCCCCTCACAAAGACGAGTTTAACCTTCTCTTTAACCAGCGTTTCAATGAGGTCCCTGACCTCGATCCACTCCTGTAGGCTTGCCTCCCCGAACTCGTGTTTAAAGTCGCCGTTGAGAACTAGGATGTCGGGGGATGCCTCCTCCAGCATTTCAAGGATCAAACTTTTCATCTTCGGGTACTGGCTTGCTATGAATATCCCCTCCTCTTCCCTCAGCACGTCCTCGTATCCCAAGTGGAGGTCTGCGACGACCAGAGCTCCGATCTCCTCGATCATAAGACCGAGGTCTTCGAGGAGTTTAGCCCATTTTATCGTCAGCATCCTCCACCACTCTTCTGTAAAGGTATTCGAGTAGCTTCAGCCTGTCCTCCATCAGTATGACGTCGGACAATCCTGAAAGGTATATTCCATGCGCTAATGGACTCGGCACAGGAGTCCGTACAGGTGTTACTTCGAGCTCCCCTCTCTCTATCATCCTGAGCACGGTTAGGGCGTTTTCAACGTCCATGACGTCCTCCATGATCTCCCTTTCTGTTTCCTTAACTACGGGAAAGTCGTCTAGGTCGGATACGACTCTGAGGAGCGACTCGGCGTTTCTCATCTGCCTTTTAACCCTTATTTCGTGTCCCTTATAGTTTCTGAGCACCATGAAGCTTCTAGCAGCTACGTGGCGGAAACGCCTCTTGAACATCTCAGTGTTCCTTATAGCCCTAGACAGGATCTCTTTAAGGTTGCTGGAGGAGACGCGGCTTATAAGCCAGTAGACGTCCACCTTCTTCCTCCTTGGAATTGTCAGCATGAAGCCGTGATCCGTAACAGTCAATCCGACGTTTACACCCATCTCCTTGCTTGCAACCCAGGCGTAAGCCCTCGAAAGGGCGTCGTTAACCCTCCTTCCGAAGAGGAACAGGAAGATAAGGTTCTGCCTTCCATCCTCGTCCTTAAACTCCTCCACTATGAGGCTTCTGCCATCAGGTTCAACCCCGTGACGCTCAAGAAACTCCTTTTCAACCTTGAAGAGGTTTAGCAGGGAGCGTGCAGCCCACTCATTGACCCTGAACTTCCTTTTCAACTCATCTAACCCCACCCCCCCTCTGAACGCCTCCCCCATGAAGCGCCTTATCTCGCATGCTAGGTCGAAGCTTAAGGGGAGCATCTCGCTAAACCACGACGGAATAGTCGGCTTCTTCCCCTTAGCATCCTTAACATAGGCTTTAACCCCACTCGACCTCACAAACTCGTAAACTCTCCCCCCGAGAACGAATATGTCACCGGGTTCAAGCCTCTCCAAGAACTCCTCCTCGATGTTTCCAACGTACCGTTTCCCTGGGAGAGAGTAGACCTTTATGGCTACCTCGTCGGGTATGGTTCCAAGGTTTAGCATGTAGATCACACGTGCATACTTCCCCCTCCTCCCGAAAACCCTATCCCTTTCATCATACCATATTTTACCGTAAACCTTATAGGGTTCAAGCCCGTACCCTCCTGAAAGGTATCGGAGGGTTTTCTCGAAGTCGTCCCAGCTCAGATCCTTGAACGTGTAGGATTTCCTCACAAGGCCGAATGCCTCCTCAGCATCCCACTTCTGCTCTAAAGCCATCCCAACCAAGTGCTGCGCCAGAACGTCGAGAGCATTTTTCGGATGCGACGCCCTGTCAAGCTTCCCCTCGTAGGCACACTTAACCATGACAGCACACTCAAGGAGATCCTCATGACTCATGCATAGAAGGACACCCTTAGAAACGTCCCTTATCCTGTGCCCGGCCCTCCCGATCCTCTGAAGACACCTTGAAATGCTCTTTGGAGATCCTATCTGGACGACGCAGTCTATGTATCCTATGTCTATTCCGAGCTCAAGGCTGGTGGAGCTCACCACAACTTTAAGCTCACCCCTTTTCAGCTTCTCTTCAACATCGAGTCTAACGTCCCTTGAGAGGCTTCCATGATGCGTCCCTATGTCATCCACCGCGACGCTGTCCTGAAGGTGAAATGCGACCCTCTCAGCGCCTGAACGCGTATTGGTGAAGATGAGCGTAGTCCTGTGCTCCCTTATTATCTCGTTAAGCCTCCTATACATCTCCTTGTTAAGCGTGTCAGCGTTCACGTGTATAAGGTCTGGGACGGGGGTTTCAACCCTTATGTCTTTCTCTTTAGCGTAGGATGCGTTAACCACCACGCAGCTCCGACCGTTACCCACAAGGAATCGGGCCACCTCGTCTAGAGGCCATATGGTCGCTGAGAGACCTATCCTCTGGAAAGAGACAAGCCTGTTAAGCCTTTCAAGGCTTAGTGATAGGTGTGCACCTCTCTTGTTCTCGAAGAGGGCGTGGATCTCGTCTACGATGACCCAGTTGGGGGTTAGGAAACGCCTGAACCTAGTGGCGTTGAGGACTATGGCGAGGGTCTCAGGGGTTGTTATGAGTATGTGTGGAGGCTTCCTCAGCATCCTCTGCCTTTCACTAGAGGGGGTATCCCCTGTCCTGACAGCGACCCTGAAGTTAAGCCCGATCTCCTCGAGGGGGACTAGCAGGTTACGCCTGATGTCGTTGTTTAAGGCCCTTAAGGGGCTAACGTAAAGGGCGTAAACCCTGTCGTCGAGGGAGCCGTTATCCTCCATGGAGGCGAGCTCGCTGATAACGGTCATGAAGGCTGCAAGCGTCTTCCCCGTTCCGGTGGGACTGGTGATTAGAACGTTCTCACCATTATGAATTAAGGGTATGGCCATGGCTTGGGGAGGGGTAGGCTCAAAACGCGAGTACCACCTAGCAACTCTAGGGTGTAACAGGGAGAGAATCTCGCTTTTAGAATAGGACTTGCTGGCGTACTGAATGGACATATACTCTGATGAGGCGTTAAGGCCTATTAAGATTTTCCCGGAAGATTTTCCCGACGGCCGCGCTCCCAAGAGCAACTCCCAAGCATTGTAAAGGAGGGAGAAATGAGGGGGTTAAATGGG
>Ga0180301_10001177_pt1 | contig 20540 bp, 15 predicted proteins | sample GuaBasSediGuay16_FD_121797 | JGI IMG/M metagenome (GOLD analysis project Ga0180301, IMG submission 121797) | Subseafloor sediment microbial communities from Guaymas Basin, Gulf of California, Mexico - Guay16, Core 4569-2, 12-15 cm | ecosystem: Environmental > Aquatic > Marine > Hydrothermal...
CCCAAAGAAATTGTCATCATATATGGATAAGTAAGCCACACATTAACTAAAATAAGTGATGTGCGTGCCCAGAAAGGAGTTGAAAACCAGGGTATAGAAAATCCTGCAAGATTTCGCAATATTTTGTTAAAAAGGCCAAAATGCTCGTTTAAAAAACCCCTCCAAATAAGCACAGATATAAAAACAGGTAGAGCCCAGGGAATTATAAGAAGAGAACGGTAGACTTTCCTTAAAGCCATTTTTTTATTGTTCAAAATAATTGCTAACAATAAACCCAAACTGAAACTAAAAAAAACAGTTGTGATAGACCATTCAATAGTCCATATTAAAACTCTTAAAAATGGAGAACGGTAGTGAGGGGTTGTTATCAGGGTAAGAAAATTCTGTAAGCCGGTAATAACAATCCATCCTGGATTAAGTCTTTCTCCTGAATCTGAGACAAATTGACCCTCAGTAGCATAATATTTCTCCCCTGTTTTTTGATCCACTAATGTATCTTCTCCTATATCATAATTATATCGGGATTGAAAATAACGAAATTCTGTAAGGCTGGTCATTTTAAGCCAACCATCTTCAAAAGGGATTTTTTTTGGTTGAAATTTTCCCATATAAGAAACAATCTGTTTTTTATTTACTTTTGTAAATTCTTTCGTGAAAGGCAAGCTAGAATTTTCGTAAACATGGGTTATATCCAATATTTCATTATTGTTATTAAATAATACAGAAATCTTAACTTCCTGATTTTCAAGCAGGAGCAACATGATAGAACTTTCGCTATCTCTAAAGAGTGTAAAATTAAATATTTGTGATTCGGATGGTTCATATTCATGTTTAAGGAATTGTGCTATTACCTGCTTTTTTGTATAAATGTGACCGGTTGAGTAATTAGTGGCAGCTATATATATATTATAAATCATTGGAAATAAAATCATACTTATAAAAAAAATCCCACCAGGAAGAAGATATCTATATGGATAACTTTTTCTGGAAAATGCAAACCAGTTTAGTAGAAGAGTACCTAAAAAAGTGCTACTGAAAAAAAAGATACTCCCATCTATTGCAAAGAGAATACAAAACATAAGTGAAAAAGCATCTATTAGACTGAATACTATTATTTTTATCATATTCTTACTATTAAAAAATTTGTGAAAATTGTAACGAGGGTGTTGAGAATATAAACTCTCAACACCCTCGTTTTCTTATTTACATTCAAGTTCTTTTTTAATTTGCTCCGTTGCCTGCCTTAAAGCTTCCAGTGGTTCCATTTTTTGACTGGCAATCATAGCCATTGCATCCGCCCATATTGTCCATGTTTTCCTCATTTCTGGTACATTGGGCAAAGGAATCCCTTTTTCAATTGATTCCGCAAAGGCTTTAAGTATTGGATCATCAGATACTTCTTCATATGCAGGAAGATAAGCGGGAATCCTTGGATCTGCGTGAAACATCAGCAACATTGTTTCTTTCGTTACAAAATGATCGATAAACTCCCTTATTAGAGCCTGGTTATTAGAAAATGTTGAAACCATTATCCCCGGTACTCCTACAAATGGCCGTGGTGTTCCTCCGTTAATCGTGGGTAGAGGTATAACACCAACATTTATATCTGCACTCTTTGCAATTGGTATTGCCCAGGGACCAGATATAACCATACCAGCCTGTCCATGACTTAACAATCCTGTCATCGTTTCCCATGATACTTCAGGGGGAAGTATACCCTCTTCAATTAAGCTGTCATATATTTCGGCTCCTTCCACAAAGCCTTCAATTCCGATATCACAAATATTGAGAGTGCCATCAGGGTTCTTGCCAAAAATATATCCCTTTCCTTGGGAAGATAAAATAGGAAATCCATTATATGGAAAAGGATGTTCATATATAAACCCATATTGAGGTTTCTTAGGATCAGTAAGTTTTCTCGCTATTATTAACAATTCTTCCCATGATTCAGGTGGTTTGGGAACAAGTTTTTTATTGTATATTAGAGCTACTCCTTCCCTCGCATAAGGTATTCCGTAGAGATTTCCGCCATATGACATAGCCTCTATGGTAACAGCATCAAATTTATCAATAGTTTCTTTAGGAAGTTTAATTTCTGAAATAGTCCCATTTACTACCAGCTTACCTATCCAATCATGGGCTCCTACAAGAATATCAGGGCCTTTACCGGTAGGGGCCATTATAATTGCCTGTTCTCTGATATCGTCAAGTAACATTTCTGTTACTTCAACATCTATTCCTGTCTCTTCTTTAAATTCTTTACCTATATCCCTAAAGATTTTAGTTCTTGTATCATCAGCCCAAATAGTAAGCTTTCCTTTAATTTGTACAGCTTCCTTTTTACCTCCTGCTACTAGAGGGCAAAGGAAATATAGCATTAATACCAGTAAAAAAATTAACCTGTTCTTTTTCATCTTCCTCTCTCCTATATTTAGATTTTTTTGTCTATTGAAAAACATCAATTTCACACCATAATTCCATCACCTCCCGTTTTTAACCTGTTTTCAGGCAGAATCTCTTATCACCAGCTCAGGTTTAAAGCAGATGTTTCTTACAGCACTTTTATCTCCTTGAAGGCGCTTTAGCATAAGCTCCGCTGCCGTTCTTCCCATCTCTTCTATGGGTTGATGAATGGTGGTTATCCCCAGTTCGCCCGTCCACTCATGATCGTCGAATCCAACCAATCGGATATCCTTTCTTATCCGTAATCCCAGACGATTTGCTTCCTCGATTATTCCCAATGCGTAAAGGTCGCAGGTTGCGAAAATATTTACAGGAAGGCCGTGCTTTTGAACAATATCACGAAGAGCCAGAGAACCTGCACTCATACTCAGATCGTGCCTGAAGATGTGATCTTGAGGTAAACTACCGCCTTTTTCTGTTACAGCTCTGGTAAAACCGCTCAGTCTGTCTGTAAAAACCTCGATAAAAGGACCCCTTTTTTCCTCTTTCATCAGAATGATGAACTGCGGTCCATCGTATTTAACAAGGTGATTTCCTGCCAGGTAGCCGCCAAGGAAGTTATCAACATAGATAGAATCATAAGAGGGAGAAAAACCATCTACCAGAAGTACCGGTTTATCGGAGAGGAAGTATCCTGCAGGAAACAATCTTTCCGGAACAAGGGAGCAGAGGATAATGCCGTCATAATCGTATACGGGTACATCAGGCTTCATAAGCCATACCAGTCGTTCACGGCTCAATATAGGAAATAGAGCAGGAATATGCCATTCGGCGTGTAATTTCTCTTCAATTCCTTTTATCAGGCGAGCATAGAAATCTGTTCCGATCATTGGAAGAACGATACTTATGGTGTAGGATTTTGCGCCTGCAGTGCGGCGGGCATAAACTTGTGGGCTATAGCCGGTTCTCCTTATTACCTTCAGTACCTTTTCTTTTGTTTCCGTCTTTACATTTGAGTTTCCGTTTAAAACACGTGATACAGTTCCTCTGGAAACACCGCTGAGTTTGGCAATATCTTCTATGGTTAATCTTCTATCTGACATTGTAATACCGTTCACAATGTATTAAATCATTATAATATATATATTAATATAAAATTATTGGGAGCGCTCCCATATTTCATTATATAATACGATTTATTATCTGTCAACTGCTTTTTCTAGAATTCCTACCTTCTCTGCTTTATTTTAAGCGTTCTAAGGCGGTTTATCGCTGCCGCAAGCTCCAGCTCTCTAAATATAGCGTAATCCCCAACAGGTCGGGAGCTAAGCACATCCAGTCCTTTCTGCCGGATATCCCGGAATACAAGCTCTACAACTTCTTTTAAATCCCTGTTCCCATCCATATATTGTCTTGCATAAAAAATTGCATCACCTATGGCTCTGGTCTGGCTTACATCAACCAGTTGCTCCACCGCTCCCAGATCTATGTTGTGGACACCAAATTGAATAGTGTGAAGCCCGCGAGTGGTAATTTTTACATCTCTCTTCCCCTTTCGAGGGTTAAAACTCTCAGAAAGGGGGATGCGCCCTATTCTCTTACCGAATCTCTCTCCACCCTCTGCCTTTCTCTCTGCCCTGTATTTTTCCGCAATGACCTTAGCCTCCCGTGTTACATTCTGCGGAATGTACCCGGACATACAGATCACATTATCCGCCACATCAAAATAATCACCGGAACCTCCGATTACAAGAATTGTAGAAATGCCGTGCTCTCTGTAGAGCTGTCCCACTTTGTCTATAAAAGGGGTTATGGGCTCCTTTTCCTTGGAGACAAGCTCCTGCATCCTGTGATCACGTATCATAAAGTTGGTGGCAGAGGTGTCCTCGTCTATGAGAAAGGCGGTAGCACCCATATCCATGGCTTCTATTATATTGGCTGCCTGGGAGGTGCTCCCGCTGGCATCATCCGAGGAGAAATCCTCGGTTTGCTGATTGTAGGGAAGATTTGAGATAAAGGGTGTTATACAGGTTTTCTCGATTCGTCTTCCGTCCTCCGCTCTTATCTTGAAAGCACCGTAGTTAGTTACCACAAGCTCCCGCCCGTCTCCGGGAATGTGGTTGTAAACTCCCTGCTCAAGAGCCTTAAGCACGGTAGATTTTCCGTGATAACCGCCTCCCACTATAAGAGTTATACCTTTTGGGATACCCATACCTGTTACCTTTCCCCTGTTGGGTAAATCTACGGTTATTTTAAAAGATTCCGGCGAAGAAAAGGCTACCGCTCTGTTTCTATCCATCGGTCGGGGATCAATACCGCTTCTTCGTGGAAGGATCGCTCCCTCAGCGATAAAGGCAATTAGATTAAGCTCATCGAGCTTTTTCCTTAAAAAGTCTGCATCCTCTGAAGTAGTAATATGGTGGTAGATCTCTTCACGGTTTAAATTGGGAAATATAAGGGAATGTTCGAGAATAATCGGGAGCTCGGAAAAAAACATCTCCCGTGCTTCCTCTCCGGCCACTCTCCTTCCAAAGGCCGGAAGACCCATAACAAATCTCACCTCAACGAAGTCTCTGTTTATAACTACTGATGAACGCTCGAGAATCTCCTGTCCGGGACAGTCCACGGTAATGAGCCCACTCTTTCCGGAGCCGCGGTTTCCCTTTGCATACTTCCTGCAGGCTTGATAAAAACGGCGGGCTATGTAATCCCTTAAGGCAACTTCCCTGCTCTTACTGCAAAAGGAATCCTCCGGAAACCGGTTTTCTTCTCCATTAACCCGTACCCTTACCCTGCTCGGCGCAGCAAAGGGATCTCCCTGGACATGATCGATTATCAGGGTGAAGTTCTTTCCCCTGTATACGCCCTTTACATCCTTGTAAGCCTTGTATCCTCTGCCGTTAATACGATCAAGCGTTCTTTCCAGTGTGCTTAACTTCTCCATTTAGAGCCTCCTTCCCTGTTTTCTCGGATGATCTCTTCGTTCTTCCTTCGCTTCGCTCGGGCAGATTGCGGAACTAAGCCGTGAGCGCCTGACCCTCACTCGCGCTCGGGAAGAACATGGTGCTCAAGACCGATGCCCCTTTGGCGCACGACTTAGCTCCTCAATAAATCGATCCATCTTCTGAAAGTGACTCCCCTTCCAGAAAATCTTTCCACAACTGTTACATCTGTAATATTCCCTGCACCATTCCCTCACTCCGGGGGGTATCCTTTTCTTCAATTTCTCAAACTCGTTGCTTCCATATTTAAGGGGCTGTAGATCACCGTTACAGGCCATACACCTGGAGAAGGGTTTGATAAGCCGATATAAGTCGAGTCTTTCCACAACCTCTTTTACCTGCTCATCGGGATCTGTTGACCGTACATAGAGACCATGGGTTATGTTTTTTCTCATCAACAACTGTCTGTCTCTTGTAAGGAGAACCCTTCCCTTCTTTTCCGAGATCTCGGCAAGCATATCGTCATTACGAAACTTTTTATAATCTGCATTAAATCCAAGCATTCGCAGTTTTCTTCCCAGTTTGCCCAGGTGCACATCCAGAACAAACCCTGGATTCCTTAAAGGCTTTGGTCGCACTCTGGTCAAACCGGTTATGTCAAACCTTTCAAACATGGGATAAACACTGATCCTGTCGTTATTTTTTACTATATAATCGAAATCCACGGATTTACCGTTGACGAGAATAAGATCTACCTCCACATGGGGTATACCGAAGGATTCGATCAAATCTTTTACCGATCTCTGGTTTTTAAACTTATAGTTAAACTCCTTTTTTCTTAATTCCGGTTTAAGGAAATCGTTGAGCTCTTGATAAAATCGCAAAGATACCTGATACACAAAAAGCCCTTAAGGTTTTTATAATTTATCGATAAGCATGGAGCATTTCCCGGAAGGAATGGGAAGTGTTTTCTTTTTCTCTCCGAGCAGGTTGATAGTAAAGTAGTACAGTTTTTCCGACTCAAGTCTAATCTCCCATCCTCTTCCGCTTTTATTACTTAAAATTGTTATCATGTTGCGTTTTAGAGAGAGATCCTCAATGCCCATAATTTCTAAAGTCGGAATTATCCAGTCAACTGTTTTCCTCGGCAGGCTGATTGAAAGACCCAGTACATTCTCGATCATCAAGGTTATGGTGGATAGCGCAGTATAGGGGAGAAACATTGGGCGCGGGAAGTTTTCATTTTCGGGCCATTCCGCCGGACCTTCTTTTCTTGGGGCATATGCCTCGAAGAGATTGCCCTGCCTCTTTCCATCCTCGGGATGAAGTGTATCGAGTATATAGTAGAGGTGCCTGATAGCACACTCCCTGGCAAAATCGTACCGCCCGTACTTCTCCATGCCCTTTATCACCATGAAGGTAAATGGGGGATAGACCGACCCTCTACACCCCAGCCCTCTGAGGTCAAAGGCAGGCTCATTTGCCGCAAGGGTTGGGAAGGGATTTTCAAGGCCAAAGCTCTCAGAGTCCTTCAGATGCGCAATGAGACGGTTCGCCTTGTTTTCGTTGGGGATCTCTGCCAGAAGAGTCCAGAAAGCTGCAATTGTCTTTACCTTAATCTGTTTCTCACTACGGTCAAGATCATAGTAAAATCCGTCATCTTTGTTCCACATCAGGGAGTTTATTCTGGTCTTTATAGAAAAATACTGCTTCTTATATTTAAAGCTTATCTCTTTATCGTTAAGTATATCCCCGAGTGCAGACATATAAAGAGCATTTATTGCCTGCTGACAGTTAAAGTCCACGGGATAGTACACATTTTCCCTGGGGGCATTTGGCATCATGCAGGCTTCTATGGGGACGGAGTACAGCCCATTTTCCTTCTTGAATGAGCTCTCCAGCCAGAAAAAGTACTTTTCCAGAATAGGCATTATTTCCCGCACTCTTTTTTTATGACCTATTTTATGATAGATATTGTATTCAGCCCATGAGAAAAGAGGAGGGTGTACGGCTTCCGGATTATCTTCATCAAAAACCGGCCTGCCGTCCTCTTCGCTGTATTCCCCTCTGATCGCCCCCGAGGCCTCCTGCCTGTCGTAGAAGTTTTCCAGAAGAGAGACTGTGGGGTAGTTTCTATTGCTGTACACAAGAAAGAATGTGGAAAGACAGGCTTCGAATTGTTTTATACTATTATTAGTGGGATAATTAAAATATCTCGATTTAAGTTTGTTCTCGGGAGTACCCCTTACCCAAAAATCCTGTATCCAGGCCCATGTGCGTTCATATATATCTACAAAATCCTGATCATAAAAATGAATGGTTGGAAAATCTCTCTTTCCCACGAGAATACCTCTTTTCCCGATACAAAATATTTTATATTATAGAGAGGTTTATACAGATTCAGAAAAAAAATACACTTTAATTACTTATAAGTCAAATTTTTCCCATGCACTTATCGCCTCAAAGTCTCTTGACAGATAGAATTGGTAGAGGTAAGGTTCTTGCGTATGAACAGAAGAGAGTTAGAAATCACTGCAGAACTCGCCCGTCTCGAATTGAGAGAAGAAGATGTAGAGAAACTGGGTATTGAGATCACCAGGTTGCTTGAATATTTCGAGAAGATGCGAGAAATCGACGTTGAAGGGTTCGAGCCCACTACTCACGCACTTTTAAAGAAAAACCGCTTGCGGGGAGACAAAATACAAACTTCCTCCTGTAATCCGGAAAAAATACTCGAAAACGCACCGGAGACAGAAGACCGTTTCATTATAATTCCTAATGTCTTATAGGAAATTTTTGCATTATGGTAAAGAGTATTAGCACGGAATGGAAAGAGATATTCCGTTCTTCCGAGAAGAAAAATAATTACCTCGAATACGTAAGTAGATGGGAAGAGAAGATAGGAGCTTTCCTGGAGTTTAATCCCGATCTGGGTCTAAAACTTGCATCGGGTAAAGGGGTATTTGAAGGAGTACCCTTTGCCGTAAAGGATAACCTTGCGGTGGAGACTTTTCACCTTACCTGCGGATCTCGAATACTTAAAAACTTCCTCTGTCCCTATACAGCCACTGCAGTAAAGAAGCTGATCGATGAGGGTGCCGTGGTGGTTGGGAAAACCAACATGGATGAGTTCGGTATGGGCTCCTCTACCGATAACTCAGCCCTTAAAACTACCAGCAACCCTTGGGATCTAAACCGTGTTACCGGTGGTTCCAGCGGGGGTTCGGCAGCAGCGGTCGCCGCAGGTTTGGTTCCCTTTGCACTGGGAACGGATACAGGCGGGTCTATCCGCCAGCCCGCAGCTTTTTGCGGAGTTTATGGGTTTAAACCCACCTACGGGGTGGTCTCAAGGTATGGATTGGTAGCTTACGCATCGTCTCTGGAAACCGTAGGAGTTCTGGCAAAAAATATCTCTGCGGTAAGAGAGATATTCGAAGTGATAAGGGGCGAGGACCCGATGGATCACACCTCCCTGGAATACACCCCTTCGGGCAAAATTATTTCAGAACCGGTTTTAGGCGTACTGGGAGGAGATCTGGGTCTGGATGAGGAGACGGAGAGATCCTACCGAAAAACCATAGATAGACTCAACAAGCTGGGGTTTCCTACCATAGAGATAGATCTTCCGACCATGGAGTATGTAGTACCATCCTACTATACTATTGCCATGGCTGAGGCAAGTGCAAACCTCGCACGATACGATGGAATACGTTACGGATACAGACCCGAGTTTTCAGAAAATCCAGATGAGCTGGTCAAGACTGCCAGAAACAGGGGTTTCGGCGATGAGGTAAAATTGCGAATCCTCATTGGGACCTACGTCCTGCGATCCGGCTTTCAGGAACAGTATTACGTAAGAGCTCAAAAAATAAGAACCGCCATAAGAGAAGATTTCGCAAGAGTCTTTTCTGAAGTGGATATTATATTGATGCCTGTATTTCCGGTTATTGCCTTTAAACACGGAAGCGAAGGGCTCGATCAATTCCAGCAAAAACTTGCAGATAAGTTCACCTCTTCTGTTAATCTGGCAGGTCTTCCTGCCCTAGCCTTCCCGGCATCGGTGGAAGGTGGTCTTCCCGTGGGGATGCAGTTTATCTCTCCTCCGTTCGAAGAGGAGAGACTCTTCAGGGTGGCAGAAGTTTACGAAAGGGAGTTTCCTCCTGCCGACCCTCCAGGGTATTCTGCAGATTGGAGATAGAATCATGTACCAGTCTTATATTGGGCTTGAGATACACATACAACTTCTCACCAGATCCAAGGTATTTTGCGGTTGCAAAGCCTCTTTCGGCGATGAACCAAATACAAATATATGCCCGGTCTGCATGGGTTATCCCGGTATTCTTCCCGCCTTAAACGAGGAGGCCATACGGATGGCCTACCTGACAGCTCTGGCACTTAACTGCGAGATAAGCAGAAATACCGTGTTTGACCGGAAAAACTACTATTACCCCGACCTGCCCAAGAACTACCAGATTTCCCAGTTTGGAGCACCTGTAGGGAAGAACGGATACATGGATATAGAGTTTCACCGCAGAAGAAAAAGAATCCGTATAAATGAGGTGCATCTGGAGGAAGATGCAGGCAAGATGATTCATGCAGGGGAAGTCTCTCTGCTCGATTTTAACAGGACCGGCACTCCCCTGCTCGAAATTGTTACCGCTCCTGACCTGGAAATAGGTGAGGAGGCGGAGGTCTTTATCCAGAATTTCCGAAAAATGGTAAGATATCTGGGAGTATGCGACGGCAATATGGAAGAGGGCTCCTTAAGATGCGATGCCAATGTTTCTGTAAACTTGAGGGGCAGGGGGCTGGGTCAGAAAGTCGAGATAAAAAACCTCAACTCTTCCAAATTTGTCAGAAAGGCACTCAATTTCGAAATAGAAAGGCAGGAGGAGATACTCGAGCGTGGAGGCACTGTCAGGCAAGAGACCCGTCAATGGAACGAGAACAGGGATTTAACAGAAGCAATGCGGATAAAGGAGAGTGCCCAGGATTACCGCTACTTTCCAGAACCCGATCTTCCACCCTTCACACCAGATGAGGAGTTTCTTCACTCTGTCTCCTCTCTCATGGTAGAGCTTCCCCTAAGTAGAAAAAAAAGATTCATGGAAGAGTACAAGCTTACCGACGGGCAGGCCGATTTTATCTGTGAAGAGAGGAGCAGAGCCGATTTCTTCGAGCAGACCATTGCTCTCGGAGCAGATCCCCATCAAACGGCCACCTGGATGAGCTCGGATGTAAAGAGGCATCTCAACCGTTTAGGAACAGAGGTTAACGAGAGTCCCCTTACGCCGGTACGCCTTGCAAAAATATTGAAGCTTTTAAAAGAGAAGAAGATTCACGTAAAAATTGCCAAACAGGTAGTTGAAAAAGTCTTTACCGAGGATCTCGATCCCGAAGAGATTATAAGGAGAAACGGATGGGAGCAGATTACAGATCGCAATGAGCTCGGCAGGATCATAGAAAGGGTTCTTAGATCTTACAACCACGTAATGGAGCAAGTCCACAGGGGAGATTCCAAACCGGTGGGTTTTCTCATGGGGCAGATAATGAAAGCGACCTCCGGAAGGGCGGAACCTCAACTCACCCAGAAAATTTTATGGGAAAAGCTATCGCTCAGGGTGGTCAATATACTATCCATGGGGGGGGCAATATCGGCAACCTTTGAAGATGGTGTGATAGTTCCCGGAAGACTCGGCAATGTGAAAGACCTCTTCCCGGATAGGAAGTCTTTTAATGGAAAAAGAATTCGCCTCGAAGCACTCGAACTGGCCAACAACTTAAGCGAAGAAATTACACCGGAAGACTGGGCCTTACTGCTTGCCACTATAAACGAGAAACTTAAGAGCACAGACTCCGCTGGAATTGTAATTACTCACGGTACAGATACACTTCCTTACACTGCATCCCTTGTGTACTGGTTTTTCTCCGACACGGAGATACCAATTGTTCTTACCGCATCCTCAACTGTTCCAGGCAAAAGTCCAGAGGCGGAAGAAAACTTAAAAAATGCAATAAGCTCAACCTTAACCGGAGAGCCGGGAGTTTATGTAATTCTGGGCGATAGAAGCTACTCGCCTGTAAACTTAAAGTTTCAACATGTTGGTACCGGCGGGTTTACCAACTGGAACATGGAAAAACCTCTATACCGTGGTCCTTCGATAGTGCCGGGGGACTTCGATTTTAACAGGGAAACTCTTAAAGCGGGTCTGGAGGACGGGATTAACCGCAGTTTTATTGCAAGAGTCTTTCCCGGTATGAAGGCCGATTATCTAATAGCGCTGATAAATGCTGGAGTTAAGTTTTTTATTCTCGAGCTCTACGATACCGGAACCGCAAACTTAAGGGAGACTCCCTATTCAATAAAGAACACCCTCCTCTACGGTAGAGAACGAGGGGTTAAGTTTTTCTGCACATCCCAGCAGGAGGGTATCGTAGATTTTTCCGAATACATTACTTCTCACGAGTTGTGGAAAGAGGGCGCCATACCCATGGGAGGCCTTACAACAGAGTCGGCATATACAAAATTGCTTGTTTCCGTAATGGTATCGGAAACCGAGGAAGAAGCAGTAAGACTGATGGAGAGTACCTATGAGAGTATTAGCATCTGAGATTACCGGATACAAGAATAAAAGGGTAGAGTTAGCCGGATGGGTTCATAGAATTCGCAGTCTGGGTAAGATATCTTTCGTGATCCTGAGGGATCGTTCCGGGACCGCACAACTGGTGCTGGATGAGAAACCGGAGTTTACCCACGAATCGGTAATATCCGTGCAGGGAATCGTAAAGGAAAACGAAAAAGCACCCGACGGTGTGGAATTACAGGTGGACGGTGAGAGCCTCAAGGTGCTCTCCGCGGCAAATCCAGAGCTGCCAATCCCTGTAAATCAGGATCCGAAGGAGTTAAGCCTGGATGCAGTTCTTGATAACAGAATCATATCCCTTCGCATCCCCAGGATAAGGCAGATCTTTACCCTCCAGTCTGCTATTTTGAAATACTTTGCCCAACACATGAGGAGTGAGGGCTTCACAGAGATAAAAACAAGCAAATTGATAGGTACAGGTACAGAAGGTGGAACGGGATTGTTTCCGGTAGAGTATTTTGACACTCGCGTCTATCTTGCCCAATCTCCCCAGTTTTATAAACAGGCCCTGGTTGCTTCGGGCATGGAGAGGGTATTTGAGATAGGCCCTGCTTACAGAGCGGAGAAACACGACACACCCAGACATCTAAACGAGTATGTATCACTCGATGTTGAGATGGCCTTCATAGAGAGCGAGCACGATCTGATCGATCTGGAACAACGCATATTGAAAAGCATATTTCAGGGGGTAAAAGAGGATTGTGCGAAAGAGCTTGAGGCATGGCAAGCATCGGTGCCCGAACCCGAAGAGGTGGACAGTGTTCCGAGAATAACTCACGATGAGGCAAAGGAGATTATAGGCAAACTTCAAGGCAGGAGAGTATTCGAGATAAACCCGGAGGGGGAAAGAGTTATTTGCGATTGGGCTAAGAAAGAACATGGAGTGGATGCAGTCTTTGTAACCGGTTTTCCGAGAAAGAAGAGACCCTTCTACACCTTTCCTTCAGGAAATAAGACAATGAGCTTCGATCTTCTTTTCCGCGGCCTGGAGATAACCACAGGCGGAAGGAGGATAAACGATTACGGCATGCTTCTGGAAACACTTCCCAGGTTCGGTCTAACCGAAGAGGGCTTAAGCGATTATTGCCAGATATTCAAATACGGCTGCCCTCCACATGGAGGATTTGCCATAGGGCTGGAGCGGCTCACCCAGCAGATTCTCGGGCTTTCAAATGTAAAGGAGGCATCTCTCTTCCCGAGAGACCGCAAGAGGGTTCGTCCCTGAAACAATTTTCTAACAGGAATAATCGATGAAATCCTATCCCGAATGTATAGCATGCATGTTCAAGCAGGCGGTAGATACAACCAGGATTATTACCTCCGACCGGGCGGTTCGAGAGAGGGTTCTGCGTGAACTTGCCCACAGAATGGATACAGTCTCTCTGGATAAGCCCCCTGCTATCTCATCGAGAATAGTTTACGATATAATTACAGAGATTACAGGAGAGAAAGACCCCTATCGGGAGAAGAAAAAGATTACAAACAGAGAGGCACTTCAACTCCTCCCGGATTTGGAGAAGACAGTGCTCGCATCTTCCGATCCCTTGAGGGCTGCCGTGCACCTGGCAGTTGCGGGAAATGTCATCGATTTTGGAGCAGGACATTCTTTTGACATAAAAAAGGATATAGGGGAGATAATGAAAAAGCCCTTTACCATAGACGATATTGAGAAATTTGAAAGGGATCTGAGTCCGGGGAAAACATTACTCTACATGGGAGATAATTCGGGAGAGATTGTTCTTGATACTCTCATGGTAAAGGAGATACTCAAAAGAGGTACTGATGTTATATTCGTTGTAAAATCAGGTCCAATAATAAACGATGCTACCATGGAAGATGCAGAGGCAGCAGGACTCACATCCCTTGTAAAGGTTATAGAGACTGGCTCCGACGATATGGGAATAAACTGGGAACGATGCTCTGAGGAGTTAAGGAGCCGTTTCGAGAAAGCAGATATAATAATATCCAAAGGCCAGGCAAACTTCGAAACTCTCTCTGAAAGAAAAGAAAATATCTACTTTCTGCTAAAAGCCAAGTGTAGCAGCATTGCAGAAGAACTGGGCGTAAAACCCATGGATATGGTGTTTTTGAAGAATAAGGCTAATCTTTAGCCTTCTCTTTTTGCTCTTCTTCCAGGAACATTTCCAGATTTTGGGGCATGCTTGCTATATCACGCTCCAGATTCCTGTACTTGGCCTGATACATGTCCTCATCCGCCACTTTAATTATCTCAGATGTCTCTTCCGGACACCCCGTATACATTCCTACACTTATACTAAAAATAATTTCGTTTTGAGTTGAATTGTATTTATCGACCTCTTTTAAGATTCTTCTGCGAATCTCTTCTGCAGCATTTTTATCGGTATCTGGAAGGAGGATGACAAACTCATCACCACCATAGCGAAATATGTAGTCTATCTTTCTGACATTATTGGAGAGCATTTCTGCAAGAGTTTTAAGAACCTTATCCCCTGCAGAATGGCCATAGTTATCGTTTATCTGTTTAAACTTGTCTATATCGATCATCAGTATAGAAAATTTTGAGCCATGCCTCTTACACCTGTCTTTCTCCCTCTCGAGATACTTTACCATTGTTCTTCTATTTAAAGTTCCGGTAAGAGGGTCAACGGCGGCAATCCTCTTAAGGGCCTTAAGATAGTAGGCCTTCTCAATGGCTATGGCGGTAAAATCTGCAATGGTACTGAGCACCTTTAACTCCAGTGGTGTAAAACTCTCTCCGTTTAATTTGTTTATAAGCTCTATAACGCCGAAGACCTTGTTTTCAGTTTTTAACGGCACACCGATTATGGAACGCGTTTTAAAACCTGTAAGCTGGTCCATGCTCGGATCGAAGCGCTCATCTTTAGATACATCTTCGATGATCGCCGGTTGACCCCTTTCTGCAATCCAGCCTGCTATACCCCTCCCCCTGGGAAGAACCTTACCCTTTAGTTTTTCTACTCCGCTTCCTATGACCACAATAAACTTAAGTTCCCCGGTTCTGGAGTCTCTTAAAAGCAGAGACCAGTACATTGGTGCAAATATATTCCCTATCTGGTTCATAACCTCTCTTAAAGTTTCATTGATAGAAGTGGTGGAGGTAATAGCCTTCCCTATTTCTGCAAAAAAGGAAAGGTGGACGAGATCGTTTAAATAAGTACCGTTTTTTTGTTCCATTATTGTTACTCCGGGATTTTAAACATCATGTTTTAAGTTTTTCGATAAGTTCGTTTAATATTTCCTCTTCTTTCTCGTGGGGCAACTGAAGAGTGCCTGCATTGGAGTGCCCCCCGCCGCCATAAGCAGAAAGTATCTCTCCCAGATTTTTATCACATGTCTTATTAAAAATCGACTTCCCTACAGTAAAAACCGTATTCCGCCTCTTAAGACCCCAGATAATCATAATGGAAACATTACACCGGGGGAAGAGGGTGTATTTAAGAAATCTATTTCCGGGATAGATGGTTTTCTCTTCTTTAAGGTTTATCACCAGCACATTAGCATAGAGTACGGAGCACCGTTTTATCTGTCGAATAAACTTATCCTGAAAACGAAAATAAAAATCAACCCTTTGCTTCACATCGGGAAGCTTAAGAATCTGGTCAATGGTATATTTTCTGCAGTAGTCTATCAGATCTTTCATAAATTGAAAGTTGGATGTATCGAAGTCACCAAACCTGCCCAACCCTGTTCTGGAATCCATTAGAAAGCTCAACAGAGTCCAACCGGAAGGGTTAAGCACCTCATCGGTTAAAAAGTTTGCAGTATCAGCCTTGTCCACAGCCAGAATCATCTCTTCTTGGATTTGCGGAAAGGCATTTTTACCACCATAATAGTCGTACACTATTCTGGCCGTGGATGGGGCATTGGGGTTGAAGATATAGTTTTCGCTCTTCTTTTTAACCCTGGCAACTTCACTGCGGTGATGATCGAATACAAGATAAGCTCCTTCCACGTATGGAAGGTTGGCGGTTATATCTCTGCCTGTTATCTTTATTTTTCCATCCTGCATGTCTTTGGGATGTACAAAAAGAATATCTTCGATTAGGCCCAGTTCTTTAAGCAGAGAGGCACATACCAGACCGTCAAAATCTGCACGGGTAACGAGCCTGTATTTATTCACGGAGGGTTTTTTCTTTATCATTCTGATCACAAAGTATATCTTCACTTTGTAAGGGTTTCAAGTATGAGAGAGGTTCGGTTGGGAATATTGTCATCTATTGTGTTACCCGATTTGCTATTAAACAGCTTCTGTCCACGGGAAGCCGAAGGGGGAATACTGTCAGATAATTTTTACAGGATATTTTTAAATCATCGTATCCGGAGCTAAAATTGTAAGACCATGAAATAGAGCCTGGGAAATCGGCATCCTGTCAAAAGGATCATTATGCTATGTAAGGTCGAGATTTTGTTTTTTTACCTAAATTTTTAAACGCGAAAAAACAAAATCTACCTTAGCCAATAGCACACCGCAATACGTCTATAGTTGCGATCGTAGATTGCGATATGAATTTCAGGGAGGATTGTAACCTGACGGCCGGTCTCTTCATTCTCGGCTATAGGGACATTGCGCTTACAAAGTATTATCTTTTCTCCTCTTTCCAGTTCCGTTAAATAGCACGAAAGATGCGTTTTAGCTTGATGAATGTGTTAAGTTTAATCATGAGTTACGTATAAACAGAAAACCGATCTAAGCCAATAAGAGTAGAATCCATATCTTGAATCAAGCCCTCTATACAGAAGCGTATAAATATCTTCCCCTGAAGCAGGCAGGCTTGAGGCCATGGGAGCACTTCTAATACTTGTAGTGCTCCGGTTTAAATGGTCCCTTTACGGGTACACCGATATATTTTGCCTGTTCGGGGGTAAGTCTGGTGAGTTTTGCGCCCAGTTTCTCCAGATGGAGCCTTGCCACTTCTTCATCCAGCTCTTTGGGCAGCCTGTATACATCTACCTCACGCTCTTTAGTCCACAGATCTATCTGGGCCATTACCTGATTTGTAAAGGAGTTCGACATTACAAAGCTCGGATGCCCGGTAGCACAACCGAGATTTACCAGCCTTCCCTCTGCAAGAATGAAGATACTGTGCCCATCGGGAAACTCATATTTATCCACCTGGGGCTTTATGTTTATTTTTTTGATTCCAGGCCATTCGTCTAAAGCGTCCACCTGAATCTCGTTATCAAAATGCCCTATGTTACAGACAATGGCCTGATCCTTCATTCTGGACATGTGTTCGACCGTTATAACATCCCTGTTACCCGTGGCGGTTACGTAGATATCCGTGTAGGGAAGGGCATCTTCCACTGTTATAACCCTGTACCCTTCCATGAGTGCCTGTAAAGCACAAATGGGATCGATCTCTGATATACTTACATTGGCTTTCAATGCAGCCAGGGCTTGAGCAGAACCCTTCCCCACATCTCCATAGCCACAGACAAGGGCGTTCTTGCCTGCTATCATAACATCGGTTGCACGCTTTATCCCGTCTACAAGAGATTCTCTGCAACCGTAGATGTTATCGAATTTGGACTTTGTTACAGAGTCGTTTACATTGATTGCAGGCACGAGAAGCTTACCTTCTCTACTCCACTGGTAGAGCCGGTTAACACCCGTGGTTGTCTCTTCCGATACTCCTCTCCATCTTTCTACCACTTTGTGCCAGAAGCGGGGATCCCCCTTCCGGGTTTCCTTTAGAAGTGCGTTTACAATTTTAAGCTCCTTGTTGTTCTCGTCATTATCGAGGATGGAAGGATCTTCCTCTGCGTAGTATCCCCTGTGTATCAGCAGGGTAGCATCACCGCCGTCATCCACAACAAGATCTGGGCCTCCACCGTCCGGCCATGTGAGAGCCTGTTTGGTGCACCACCAGTACTCCTCAAGGGTTTCCCCTTTCCAGGCAAACACCGGTACGCCCGCCTTTGCGCAGGCTGCTGCTGCATGATCCTGAGTGGAGAATATATTACAGGAAGCCCAGCGAACATCCGCACCGAGCTTCTTTAAAGTTTCTATAAGCACTGCAGTCTGAACTGTCATATGGAGACTGCCGGTAATCCTCGCTCCTGCCAGGGGTTTCTGCGACGCATACTTCTCCCTTGTTACAATCAGTCCCGGCATTTCCTTTTCTGCAATCTCTATCTCCTTTCGACCGAAACCGGCCATATTTATGTCACGTACCTTGTAATCAAGTACTTCTGTTGCTGTCATGTTTCCTCCTCTAATTTTTAAGACAATTTATATGGGTAGATTACTCTTTTAGATTACTTTTTTCAATTCCTCAATCCTGTTGGTCTTCTCCCAGGTAAACTCCGGCTCTTCCCTGCCGAAATGACCGTATGCAGCGGTTTTCTGGTAAATAGGTCTTCGTAGATCCAGTTCTTCGATAATTGCCGCAGGCCGCAGATCGAATACCTTTCTCACAGCTTCCGTGAGTCTGCTGTCCGGAACCACGCCCGTACCGGAAGTGTCCACCATAGGCCCGCCGACAACGAACCTTCCGGTGGGGTTGATATGATAGGTGATTTTGTTCTCATCAACCAAATCTATGGGAAGAACCGGTCGTATAACATGCTTAATGATATCCTCCCTCAGTTCTTCATATCCTATATCCGGATGATGCTGGGTGGAAACAACCACCGTATCAACATTCAATGGTCTGCCATTTTCATATCTGATGGTAACCTGGGATTTCCCATCCGGTCTTAGATGCGGGAGGCTCCCGTCCCGCCTTATATCTGAGAGACGTTTCGTCAGCTTGTGGGCAAGGGATATGGGAAGTGGCATAAGCTCCCTGGTTTCGTTACAAGCGTATCCGAACATAAGCCCCTGGTCTCCTGCACCATGTTCCTTGTGAAGACCAGTGCCTTCACTTACTCCCTGGGAGATATCGGGAGATTGCTCATCGATCGATGTCATAACACCGCAGGTTTCATAATCGAAACCGCAATTTGCATCGGTATAGCCTATTCCCTTAACAACTCCCCTGGCTACCGCGGGGATATCAACGTAAGTTTTTGTTGTAATCTCACCCGCTATTATGATAAGACCGGTTGTAACAAGGGTTTCGCAGGCAACACGGCCGTTAGGATCTTCTGTGAATACCGCATCCAGCACGGCATCAGATATCTGGTCTGCTATTTTATCGGGGTGCCCTTCGGTTACAGATTCCGAAGTAAATAGATGCCCGTTTTTATTCATTCTTTTCACTCCTTATCCGGTTAGTTTTTCTCTTTAGTTATGATATTTACAGTCGGGATTTTGTTTTTTTACCTGAATTTTTAAACACGAAAAACAAAATCTACCTTAGCCAATAGCACACCGCAATACGTCTATAGTTGCGATCGTAGATTGCGATATGATTTGTGCAGAGAAGATGCATCTGTGTTTTATCTAAAACTTCAGGAAATATGGGCGTCCTTTAACTTTCTGCCAACAATAGCCTGGTAATAGATCTTATCTCCGGTTAGAGAATATCTGTGGCAGTACTTCTTTGAGTTTACAACTTTGAGACAACTGTCAAACATTCTGTCTAGAATTTCGTGAAACCCGGTTTTATCCTCATCCATCAGGAATTTGGTTTTTATATTGAAGGCGACCAGTCCGCCCTTTTCTATTATATTAAAGGCGTTTACAAAGGCAAAAGTTGGTATATCTTCAAAGCCCAGCGCCGCAACGGTTACTAGGGTATTAAAATCCCAGTCTTTCAGTGTCTCCTCTTCTTTCTTGTTTAAGTTGTTAAGATCCATTACGTAATACACGTCGTATACATCGGGACGGTCTCTCCATGCCGCATGCATTGCTTCCGGTATAATATCGATCCCAACCATGGAGGAGCATTCCACTTTTTCTTTCAAACATTCTCCTACCATGCCGTTACCTGCTCCAAAATCGAGAACCCGCAGCTCAGCAGGGGCATCCTTCATTTTTTCTAGCTCCTCTGCAAGCATGGTGCCCACAACATTTGGAGAGTCACATTTGAGACGATTATAGAAAATTTCCTCGTATAAACCTGGTACACTGTAGATTCTCCCGTAATCGTGAAGTTTTAGCTTTGTTCTTCCATTCTCTCCATCCAGTATGATCCATTCTTCGTTCTGTTCGAGCATTTTCCTTAGTTTTGGAAATGTGATTTCGTATTCTGCTGTTTTCATCTGCAGTCTCCTTTTAAAAAATATAACTAAATTAAATTATGGCTCACAATTTTTTTGTAGATAATTTTGGTATAGGCTATATTTGTGTTAATATATTTTCTACAGAAAAGTTTACTATACAAAATTATTTTTGTCAAGGATATTTCTTATTTTTTTTGTTTTTTTATGGTAAATTAATATCAGAGACATTCTTTAGCAGGTTCGGAGAAGGTTCCGGCCTTTTTATTAATTTGACCTAATAGTAAACAACCCCATGCAAAGCCTAAGGCTTTGCAGACCTTGCAAGGGCTAAGTAATTTCTGCTTTGAAGAAATTACTTAGGTGGTTGTATACTCCGAAAGAAGGTAGACGGGCTTAAGCCCGTCTCACCACCGATCTTTCGACCGGTGGATCACCACCA
>Ga0180301_10001178_pt1 | contig 20525 bp, 25 predicted proteins | sample GuaBasSediGuay16_FD_121797 | JGI IMG/M metagenome (GOLD analysis project Ga0180301, IMG submission 121797) | Subseafloor sediment microbial communities from Guaymas Basin, Gulf of California, Mexico - Guay16, Core 4569-2, 12-15 cm | ecosystem: Environmental > Aquatic > Marine > Hydrothermal...
CCCTTTAAACCCTCCGAAACCTGACGCCGCCGCAGAAAACCAAACCCTTAATTTATTTTTTGTTTAGTATGCTGTTAGGGATGAAAAAGGTTGGATGAGGATAGGGTAACACTTGCTCATGGTGCTGGCGGAGTTGTTATGGGTAGGTTTGTGAAGGAGATTATCCTAAAATATTTTGGTGGATGGAACGTTGAGGTTCCCCTAGAAGCCCTAGATGATGCTGCTGTTGTTGATAAAATTGTTTTTACCACAGACTCCTACACGGTTAAACCAGTATTTTTTCCCGGTGGAGATATTGGTAGACTTGCTGTCTCAGGAACGGTTAACGACCTCTCCGTTTTAGGGGCTGAACCCTTAGCTCTTTCAGCAGGATTTATAATTGAGGAGGGGTTTCCCATAGCCGACCTTAAAAAAATTTTGGAGAGTATGAGGAAGACATGTGAAGAGGCTGATGTCATGCTTGTTACAGGAGATACAAAAGTTTTGGAGAAGGGGGGCGTTGACCAGATAATCATAAACACCTCTGGAATTGGAAGAAGAAGCGAAACCCTAGACAAAAATTTTAGGGTTGTAAAAAAGTATCGTCCAATAGGTTCACGTTGGCTTTTAGACTCAAACCTTAGAAGTGGAGACAAAATTATAGTTAGTGGAACGATAGGTGACCATGGACTTGCCATCCTATCGTTTAGGGAAGGCTACAGTTTTAGCAACAGGATAACTTCAGATGTCGCCCCACTTAACAAGGTTATTAAAAAGGTTTTAGAGGTTGGAGGGGTTGTATGTATAAAAGACCCTACACGTGGTGGACTATCAAACACCCTTAACGAGTGGTGTGAAAAGTCTGGGGTTGGAATTCTAGTCTACGAGGATAAAATTCCTATACGTGAGGATGTTCGTGCTGCATGTGAAATGCTTGGAATAGACCCGTTAGAGGTTGGAAACGAGGGAAAAGTAGTTTTGGGTGTGGTTTCAGAGATGGCTGAAGAGGTTCTTAAAACCCTAAAAGAGACAAAAGAAGGTAAAAATGCTCAAATAATTGGGGAGGCAACCAAAGATTTTTCAGGTGTTGTTGTTAAAACGGTTGTTGGAGGTAAAAGAATTCTTCCACCACCAACAGGAGACCCTGTCCCAAGAATATGTTAACCTTTAACGTTTAACGTTTTAAACCAACACCCCTATACTTAAACTGGATGTTACATGCTCCTTCAACAGAAACCATACATGGACCTACAGGTTTTTCTGGTGTACAAACTTTTCCAAAAAGTGGACAGTCTCCAGGGTTTACAAGTCCACGTAAAATTTCTCCACACCTACAATCTTTAGGCTCCTCAAAAAGCCTAGTATCAATTTTTTCCAGTTCATCCTCAAACCTTTTTCTTGCATCATAGGCTTCAAACTCTTTTTTGAGAGTCATTCTAGAATCTGGTATGACTGGGAATCCTCTCCATTCAGCATTGGAAGGCTGAAAAACTTTATCCATAACTTTTAAGGCTTTAGGGTTTCCCTCAAACCTAACTGAACGTGTATACTCGTTTTCAACTTTTGCTTCCCCTTTTTCTATCTGTTTAGCAATCATGTATACAGCCATTAACATATCAAGAGGCTCAAACCCAGCAACAACCTGAGGAATCCTATATTTAAGCGAAATCTCCTCGTAAGGTTTTAACCCTATAATTGTGCTTACATGTCCAGGTTCAATAAGTCCATCAAACCTTAACTCACCCATCCCTAACAATGCATGAAGGGCTGGGGGAATATACCTATGACAGCTTAAAACCGAAAAGTTTTCTGGTGGTTTTTCAAGCAGAATTTTTGCTGTGCTTGGGGCTGTTGTTTCAAAACCTACAGCCATAAAAACAACCTCTTTCCCCTTTAGTCTTCTAGCTATCTCCACAGCATCCTCAACACTATAAACTATTCTTACATCACAACCTTTAGCACGCTGGTCTAAAAGGGAGCCAAGCCTACTAGGAGCTTTAGCAACATCACCATAGGTAACCAAAACCTTACCGTTTCTAGCTAAAGCCACAGCCTCACCAAACTCTCTTGTAGTGGTAACACAAACAGGACATCCTGGACCCTGTCTAACCTCAACACCACACCACCTAAAAATCTCATCCAAACCGTAACGGACAATTGTGTCTTGATGGGTTCCACAAACATGCATTATTCTAATGTTAAGCCTCATATCCTTCAGTTTTTTAGAAATTTTTTCTGCTAGTGTTTTGTCTCTATACCTAAACATTTTCTTCAACCGCAACCTTTACAGATTTAACCACAACCTCTTTTCCCCTAACAATTTTTACCTTTTTTCCACATTTTGGACATGTTAGGGTTGGGATAAGAAAATGGTATATGTCTTCACCTTTAGACTGGATGTCACCCTTATATCCACAGTTTTCACATTCTACTAAGGGTTCCACCTCTTCAACTATAAGCTTAGAACCCTCCATAACAGTTTCTTTTGTTAAAAGCTCATAGTAGAATTTTACCTGTTCTATGCTAAGAACAGCCAACTTTCCAACGGTAAGTTTAACCTCCAAAACCTTTTTTGCTCCATATTTTTCAGCCTCAGAAAGCACAGATTCAACTATTTGTTTTGTTGTTAGGTATTCATGCATCCAAAATTTTTCCTCCAAAAAATTGGGAAAGAAGCTTAAAGGTTTAATGTTTGGATGAGGTTTTCAATACCAAAACCGTTTTTACAGCTAACCCTAACAGTTTTAATGTTTGGGTTTATACCTTTAACCTCGTCCTCAAGCTTATCCAAATCTACACCCATAACCTCAGCCAAATCAATCTTGTTTATAACAAGAATATCCGCATCAAAAAAGGCTAGAGGATGTTTAACCACAACATACTGACCCTCAGTCACACTTACAACAACAATTCTTTTTTCAACCCCAAGCTTAAAGTCTGAGGGGCATATAAGGTTTCCAACGTTTTCTATAAAAAGCAAGTCTACCTTTTCAAGGTCTATTTTTTCTAAAGCCTTTTTAACCATGTAGGCTTCAAGCCTACACTCTTTCCCCGTATTTATCTGGATAACATTTACTCCATGTTTACCTATGGTGTCAGCATCTATTGTTGTTGCCAAGTCTCCGTTTATAACAGCAATAGAATATTTACCCTTTAGTTTTTCAATAAGCCTATCGATTAAAGAAGTTTTTCCAGCACCAACAGAACCCATAATATCAAAGGCTCTTACTCCATACCTCTCAAAAAGTTTTTTATTTTCTTCAGCAAGCCTCTCATTTGCCTTAATAAGGTCTTTTTCAACATCTATTGTTCTTTCTTCTAGCTTAATAACCTCCTTTTTCAATTTTAACACCAACCTACTTCTCTAATATTTCCCTCCAAATTTTAAGAGACTCTTCTGCACTTTTCTCATCCATAACCTGAATTGCAAAACCTGCATGAACAATCACATATTCACCAACCTTAACATCAACAAGAGAAACGTTTACCTTTCTAGTTACACCTCCACCAAAATCCACTAAAGCATGGTCTCCATCCAACTCTAAAACCTTTGCTGGAACAGCCAAACACATCCAAACCACACAAACATAAATGGCTTCTTTAAGCAAAAAAGAAAAAACCTAAATAAAAGTTTTTAAGGTTAAGGCTGTAGCAACAGTCTGACCAAAGGATATTCCACCATCCCCAGGAGGAATCTGGTTGTGGCAAACAAACCTAAACCCATTTTTCTCAACAACCGTTTTGATTGTTTTGGTTATTTGTTTGTTGTAGGCTACTCCGCCACTAAAACCTATGGTTTTAACACCTAGACTTTCAGCCTTTTCTATGGCAAGATAAGCTAAACCTTCAGCCAAATATTTTTGGGCTGAAAACGCAAGGTCTTCAATCGGATACCTATCCAAGTTTTCAAAAATTTCTGTGAGAAGATAGGTTGTGTTAACGGTGTTGTTTTCAATTTTTGGTTTAAGGTTTAAACAGTCCTTCCCCCATATAGCCTTAGACTCAAGTTTTATTGCTGGTTCACCCTCATAGGTTCTCTCATAACATACACCCAGCAGGGCTGAAACAGCATCTAAAACCCTACCACAACTTGTTGTGTAGGGTGTTCTCCCAGATTTAAGCTGTTTTAAGATAACGTTGACCTCTTCCTCACCATAAGGGAAAAAATTAGCTTTACTGTAAAGCCAATCTTCAAAACCGTTAAGATTGTGGAGAATTCCTGCAACCATTCTAAGGGGATAAATGGTTGCTTTATCTCCACCAACCATAGGTTGTTCTTGTAGATGACCTAAACGTTCAAAGTTTTCACCATTCCACCAAAGGATTTCTCCACCCCAAGCTTTTCCATCCAACCCATAACCAAACCCATCACAAACAATCCCAACCATATCCTCAAACCCATACTCACCCATAAGGGAAGCTAAATGTGCATGATGATGTTGAATAGCCGTTACTTCACAGCCAAGTTGGTTGGCTAGGGTTAAGGCTAGGTTTGTGGTGGCAAATTTTGGATGGAGGTCATGGGCTATAACCTCAAACCTTGTGTTTGTTAGGTTTGAAAGATGGTTTATGGTTTCCTTTAGATAGTTTAGGGTTTCAAGCTTTTCAACATCCCCAATATATTGGGTTATAAAGGCTTTATCCTCAACCAAAATACACCCTGTCACATTTTCCCCAGCCCCAACACCCAAAACAACCCTTTTAGTCTTAAACTTTAAACGGATTGGTGAAGGGGCATAACCTCTAGACCTACGAATAATAAGCTGAAAACCATCATTAAACCTAACAACAGAATCATCACACCGTTGAGCAATCCTCCTATTATGAAGAAGAAAATAGTCAACAGTTGAACTAAGCCTTCTTAAAGCCTCCCCATTATCAACGATTATTGGCTCGTTTGGAGGGTTTGCACTCGTCATAACAAAAGCAGGCTCCTCCACCCAATCAAAAAGCATATAGTGTAAACCAGTATACGGTAACATAACACCAACATTATGAAGCCCCGGTGAAATCTCCTCCGAAAGATAATAGTTTTCACTTTTTTCAAGCAAAACTATAGGTCGAATATAGGAGGCTAAAAGTTTAGCCTCCTCCACACCAACCTTTGCAAAAGTTTTAACAGCCTCCAGACTTTTAGCCATTATTGCAAAAGGTTTTTGTCTCCTATGTTTAACCCTTCTAAGCCTTCTTATAGGCTCAGAGTTTAAGGTTGAGGTTGCAATATGAAAACCTCCATTACCCTTAACAGCAACAATAAAACCCTCCTCAACAAGCCTACCAGCCTCACGTATAGGATCCTTAACTCTTAAAACCTCACCACCACTCGTCACCAAGAAAACTTTAGGTCCACAGGTTGGACATGCAATTGTTTGGGCATGAAACCTACGGTTTAAAGGATCCCTATACTCCTTTTCACAAAAAGAACACATAGGAAAATCTTTCATAGTTGTATTTGGTCTATCATAGGGAAGCCTTTCTATAACAGTATATCTTGGACCACAATCCGTGCATGTGATAAAAAAATAGTCGTGTCTAGGGTCTTTTGGGTTTCTAAGCTCCTCTAAACACTTATCACAGATTGAAATATCTGGAGGAATAACAGAGCCTGAAAAAGTTTTTTCTTCAAAACTTTCATAAATTTTGAATTCTGTAAACTTTTCTTTCCCATCATAGCTTTCAACAGTTAGGTTGTAGATTTTGGCTAAAGGTGGATGATTCTCCCTAACAGTTTTAATAAATTTTTTAATGTTTTCCTCTCCACCCTCAACAACTATCTCAACAACAGCATCCCCACGGTTACGAACAAAACCTTTAAGCCCATTTTTTACAGCAACCCTATAAATAAACGGTCTAAAACCCACACCTTGAACAATCCCAGAAACAACTATCCTTACATTCAAAAAATTTACCCCTAAACCCTAAAAAATACAGTTTTAGGGTGCTATATTTGGTTTAGGAGGGAAATAAACCTTGGTCTACTGATATTATAGAAAGTCCACTTCCCCCTTCGTACACTCCTAACCAACCCAACACTCTCAAGCATATTTAGATGATAGGAGGCATTTGGCTGAGTAAGGTTTAACGCAGCCATAATCTCACAAACACTTCTAGGCTTCTTACTCAAGAATATTAAGATTTTAAGACGTACAGGGTCACTTAAAGCCTTAAAAATCCTACTCCTCTTCTCAATTTCACCCTCATCTATCCTTTTAACAGATTTCCTAAGCTGCTCAACATACTCAGATACATCCTTAACGTCTGGAATACAACATTTTAAAAGACTTTGAAGACATCTTACAGCTTCTCTTTCCATACGCAGTTTATAGAAGCCTATGTTATATTTAAAGATTTAAATGTGTTTCCAGATAAATAGATTTAAATATGTTTATGGGAAACAATAAGATACCATTAATCTGGTGAAAAAAATGGCTGAAGAAAAAATTAATGTTATCTGGTTACAAGGGCAGGGTTGTACTGGATGCACAGTTTCCCTTACAGGTGCTACACACCCAAGCCTTGCAGACCTTTTAACAGGATATATACCACAAGCAGCAAACGTTAACCTAGCTTTCCACCCCACAATAATGGTTCCTCACGGTAAAGAGGCTATAGATGTTTTAAGGTCAGCCTCAAAAGGAGAATTGGACCCGTTTGTGCTTGTTCTTGAAGGTGCAATACCAGACGAAAAACTAGCGAAAAAAACTGGAGGATTTTGGTGTATGGTTGGGGAGGATGAAGGAAAACCTATAACACTTAACGAGTGGATAGATAAGCTTTCAGAAAGAACAGCAGCATTTGTTGCTGTTGGAACCTGTGCATGTTATGGTGGAATTCCTCATGGTGAACCTAACCCAACCCATGCAACAGGAGCCTTCACCTATCTGGGTAAAAACTGGAAGAGTAAGCTTGGTCTTCCAGTAATATGTGTTCCAGGATGCCCTGCTCATGGAGAACATATTGCTGAAGTTTTAGCTCACCTAGTATTAACTGCAAGAGGATTTCTCCCCACTCCAGAACTTGACGAGTATAATAGACCGAAGTTCATATTTGAAAGAACTGTTCATGAAAACTGTCCTAGGGCAGGAAGTTTTGCGGAGGGTAAATATTCTGAAAAGTTTGGTGAACCCTACTGTATGGGTTTACTTGGATGTAAGGGTCCAATAACGCATTGTGATGTTCCTAGAAGAGGTTTTGTTGAGGGTGTTGGAGGATGCCCAACCATAGGTTCAATATGTATTGGATGCACAGAGCCGGAGTTTCCAGACCCGCCATTCTCACCATTCTTCAAGAAGACACCGCCAGGAGTGTTTGTAGGTGAAACTGTTGGAGACCTTAAAGGTAAGCTTTATGCTCTTTTACATAGGTTAAAACCGAGGGTGATATAGTATGAGTCAGGTTAAAGAGCTATATATTGAACCTATGACAAGGATTGAGGGACACCTAGCAATCCATGCTGTGGGAGATGTTAAAGCCAAAAAATATGTTGATGCTCATAGTTATGCTGTGATGTTTAGAGGGTTCGAAATAATATTGGAGGGTAGGGAGCCTGCAGATGCGATATGGATAACCCAAAGAATATGTGGTGTTTGTCCAACCCCCCACGGGTTAGCATCAGCCCAATGTATAGATATGACCTACAATGTTTCACCACCACCATTTGCAGTAGCCCTAAGAAACTTTACACATGCCTCAGAACAGCTTTACGACTCTGTTTTAGGTTGTGGAATATTAGAGGGACCAGACTATAGTGAACCTGTAGTTAAAAAGCTTAATCCTGATTGGTGGAGTAAAGCTGAAAAAACAAAGGCTGAAAACAGAAACCTACATGGATATTCAACAATAGCAGAAATAATGTCAGCTCTTACACCGCTTTCCGGTAGCCTATGGTTAAAATGTTTACAGCTGTCAAAAATGGGTAGGAAAATGGCTTCCCTCTTTGGAGGGAAACATCCACATGTAGGCTCATTTATACCTGGAGGTATAGCAAAAACAGTTACAGCCTCAGACCTTGAAATGTTTTCAGCAATGCTTGCTCAACATATCGCCTTCTCAAAAGAGCTTGTTTCTGCTTTTGATGACCTATTAAACTTTGTTTTGGAAATGGGGTATGAGGAGGCTGGTAAAAGAAAAGCAAACCTTATAAGCTATGGCTGCTACGACGACCCATACAGTTACACCGGAAAATATGGAGATTTATCAAGGTGGGGAGACAGTAGAAAAGTTTCTCCTGGAATTGTTTTAGACGGTAAACTGGTGACAACAGACCTTACAGAAATAAACGTTGGAGTTAGAGAATATGTTAACCACTCCTACTATGAGGAATGGGACCTTAAAGAGATTGAGTTAGACCCGCTAAACAACAATATAGCTACAGAACATCCGTGGAATAAGGTGACAAAACCGTTACCAAAGGAGCCTCATAAATGGGATGATAAATATTCTTGGGGAACCTCACCAAGATGGCATGACTGGAAAAACAGGGTTGACGGTAAAACCCATGTTGTTGAAGCTGGACCAATATCAAGAATGTGGACTACAGCCCAAGCTGGAAAAGTTAAAGAGTCAACAGGTAACAGTATCAAATTTACACTACCAAAAGCCACGGTGGCAGGGTTTAGAGTTCCAGATGAGGTTACATTTGAATGGAAGATTCCAAAATCTGTAAATGCTGTTGAAAGAATAAGAGCAAGAGCCTACTACCATGCCTACACAGCCTACGTATCCTACAATATGCTTTTAGATGCACTTGAAATGGTGAAAAAGGGTGAAGCAAAAGTTTGGAGTGAATATAAGAGACCTAAAGAGGGTATTGGTGTAGGTTTAACAGAGGCTATGAGAGGAGCCCTAGGACACTGGTGTATAATGAAGAATGGCAGGATACGTAAATATCAGGTTATAACCCCATCAACATGGAACGAGTCTCCAAGAGACCCTCTAGGAAGACCCGGACCCTACGAGGATGCAATAATTGGAACACCGATAACTGAGCAGGGGAACGGTGAACTTAACGGAATAGATGTGGTTAGGGTTGTTAGAAGCTTTGACCCATGTCTCGCCTGCTCCGTCCACATATATGCTGGTGGAGAAAAAAAGGCTTCAAAAGAGCTTTCACCATACTTTAACATTTAAAACCTATTTTTTCCAGAATAATTTTTACTGCTTTTTCCACAGCCTTTTCAACTTTTTCTGAGAGTTCTAAACCAAAACCTAGGTCTTTTGGTTTACATCCAACAATCAAAACTTTTTTTGGAAGAATGTTTAAGGAGTAGGCTAAATCTATTATTTTTTGAAGTTCTATCTCGTGAAGACTCATATTTATTAGCTTTATAACCTCTTCCTCACCCATTTTTCTTGCTTTAGGTTTAATCAGTTTTATCTCTCCATCCTCACCCTCAAAATCCACAACATCAACAAAAATTACCTCATCAAAATCTTTAAGGTCAAATATAAGCTCAAAAGAGCTTGTACCATAATCCTTAACCATAACATTACCGGGAAGACTTAAACTTTCCAGTTTTTCAATAACTCTTGGACCAAAACCATCATCTCTTCTAAGCAGGTCTCCAACACCAGCAACTAGAATTTTCAACTTCAAAAGTAATGTAAAAAGTTGTCTTTTTAAGGTTTAGTGGATGGACCGGCCGGGATTTGAACCCGGGACCTCCGCCGTGCGAGGGCGTCGTTCATACCAAGCTGAACTACCGGCCCCAAGTTATTTTGGAAAAGGAAGCCATTATAAGATTTTCTTGGCTAAAAACTGTAGTGTTATTGTAGCCCATGAAGTATTCTTTTTATATCTTCTCTTTTTTCGAGTTCATCTGGTTTTCCCTCAAATATTATTGAGCCTCTTTCAATAACGTATACTTTGTCAGCTATTTTTGAAATATAGTATGCCTTTGAATCTGTGATTAGAATTGGTATGTCAAATTTTTCCCTAATTTTTTTGATGTTTTCTAGGAGTCTAAGAGCAACTACAGGTGCTAAACCTTCAAAGGGTTCATCTAGGATTAGGATTGATGGGTGGGTTGAAAGGGCACGTGCTATAGATAACATTTTTTGTTCTCCACCGCTGATAAGTGTCCCCCCTTCTAGACCTATACTTTTTAAGCTCAGGGAAAACCGCGTATATTTCCTCTAAAACCTCACTTTCTTTTAGGTTTCTACCTGTAACCCATAAAGGAAGTTTAATGTTTTCTTCAACAGTTAACTCTGAGAATATTTGTCTGTCTTCTGGTGCGTAACCAATCCCCATTCTTGCAACAAGGTAGGATGGTTTATTGGTTATTTCATTGTTTTTGAAGACTATTTTTCCCTCAGAAACATTCATCAAACCCATTATACTTTTTAGGGTTGTTGTTTTTCCAGCACCATTACGTCCAATTAAACCTACAACCTCTCTTTCACTAACGTTAAGAGAGACTCCTTGTAGAATATGTGATTTTTCAATGTAAACGTGAATTTTATCCACTACTAGTATACTTGTCATCCACCCATCACCAAAGTCCTAACAAGACTTAGCTTTTCAACTTTCTCAGGTTTACCGTCAGCAATTATTTTACCTTCATGCATAACAATAATCCTATCAGAATAGTTAAACACTATATCCATGTCATGCTCAACAATAACCGTTGTAATACCATCCTTTTTTACCGTTGAAGAGACAATATCCATAACCCTATTTCTCTCGAAAACACTTAACCCGCTTGTAGGCTCATCAAGCAAAAGAATTTTTGGTTTTAATGCATAAGCAATAGCAACATCTAAAAGCTTTTTATCGCCATGGGGAAGATCCTTAGCTAACATGTCTTTCTTATCGGAAAGAAGGAGTTAATATATAGTTAATGTACACTAGCTTTTTTGGGTTAAAACTTAGATTGGATAAACAGCAATATGGTGCTAAACCACATCAAGGGTTTTCCATCTGATGATTTCTGTCTAATTTTATGTTAAAGACCTAGGGTTGAACCTATCTTTTTTAGTCCTTCTAATGCTATTCCAAAAAATTTTTCTTTTGGAAGCCCTATTTCTTCACACATTAGTATTCTGTTTCTGTCTATGTTTCTTGCGAAGTCTTTTTGTTTGAACTTCTTTTTTATGGTGTTAACTTTTACTTCCTCAAGTTTTTTGTTTGGCATAACTAGGGCGCATGCGACGATTAAGCCTGAGATTGCATCTGATGCTATTAAAGCCTTTTCCATTCTTGTTTTAGGTTGAACGTTTGTATAGGTGAAGTTGTGGGCTTTTATTGCGTCTATAACCTCTTTTGGGACAAGGTTTCCAAGGATTTTTTCAGCTTCTAAACCATGAAGCTGTGGATTGTTTTCTGTTTGTTCAAAGTCTATGTCGTGGAGTAAGCCTGTTAAACCCCATATTTCCTCGTTTTCCCCAAAATAGTTTGCTAGGTTTCGCATTATGGCTTCAACAGCCAGCATATGGTAAAAAATGTTTTGTCTTTTAATGTTTTGTTTTAGTAGGTTTATGGCTTCGTTTCTGGTAAGCATAAAAGGCTACACCCTTTTAGACTATTCAGGTATTTTTTCCACAAGTTCAAGTTCTCTTATCGCTTTAACAGGTGCCACCTTCCTATTTACAAAGTTCATAAGTTCTTCAATAGAGACTTTACCCTTATACTCCTCCTTTAAAACTACGTATGCTTTAGGTATTTCTCCAACATCAGGTTTTGGTACACCAACAACCTTACATTCTTTAACTGCTGGATGTTGGGAAAGGAAGTATTCAAGGTCTCTTGGGAAGACAGGGTAACCCTTATACTTAATCATCCTTTTCTTGACACCCATAAAGTATAACATTCCATTTTCATCCATTCTTGCAAGGTCTCCTGAGAAAACCCATCCATCCCTAATAGCCTTTTTAGTGTCTTCAGGTGAAATGTAGCCTTTCATTGTGGATGGACTTTTAATTAAAAGTTCTCCGGTTTCACCTATACCAAGCTCTTTTTCTCCAGTTTCAGCATCAACAATTTTAACATCAACATTACATACAGGAATTCCTATTGAGCCGTAAACTCTATGGTTTAAGGGTACACTGGTTACCCATGGGGATTCAGTCATACCGTAAACTTGAAGCATTGGAATTCCAAGTTCCTCATACTTGTTATAGACGTTTTGGGGTAGGGGTGCGCCTCCTGAAGCACACCATTTAACGGTTTTAAGTGTTTCTTTTGTAAAGTTTGGGCTTTCAGCAAGCCTTATAAACATTGGAGGAGTACCAACACAGTTTGTTATCTTATATTTTTTTATCATGTTTAGAACGTTTTCAGCATCAAAACGTTTCACCAAAACCATTGTTCCACCTGTGTAGGCTGCGATAAGGAAAAGGTCTATACCGAATATGTGACCTAAAGGTAAAACAATTAGCCCTACATCGTCTTCCCCAATTTTTAGGAAGGTTGCTGGTTGAACAGCCATAGCAAGTGAACTATAGTGGGTGTGTAAAACCTGTTCTGTTCTTCCCACTATCCCAGCATAATACAAGATTAATGCAACATCCTCTTTCGGGTTTATTTTAACGTTTAACGGTGAGGCTGAACCTTTTTCTAGGAGCTCTTGAAATGTATAGGTTTTTAGAATAGGCTTTTCAACTGTGCCTACAACAACCTTTTCCGCATCTATCTTCTCTAAAACCTTTTTTTCTCTTTCATAAACTTCACTATCGGTGATTACCATTTTTGGTTTAGAGTCCTCAAGCTGGTAGAGGAGATCCTCACTCATGCTTAAGGCGTCTAAGGCTACAACACTAGCACCAGTTTTTAATACACCAAAAAAACATTTAATCCACTCTGGAGAATTAAACATAACTATGGCTGCCTTATCACCCTTACCCAAACCCATACCATTTAAAGAGTTAGCAATTTTCTCCGAGTCTTCATCAAACTCCCTATAAGAGATTTTCTTATCCTCATAAATGATGAAAGGTTTATTTGGTAGTTTTTTGGCGGTTTGCCTTAAAACCTCATAAAGAGGTACCTCGGGAATCTCAACGGTTTTAGGGACATTTTCAGGCCAAACCCTATACCAAAGTTTTTCCTCCACAAAAACCACCAAAACATAGTTTAAAACTATAGTCTTAAAAAACTTTGGATTTTATGTTTTTTTGTGTTGTGCATTATAGTGCAGTGCACTGCATTATACACTTTAAAATTTGTGGAAGTTTAGGGTTTTTAGTATTGGTAGAATCCTTTTCCTGTTTTTCTACCAAGCAAACCAGCCCTAACCATCTGTTTTAGGAGTGTTGCAGGTCTGTATTTTGGGTCGTTGAATTCTTTGTAGTAGGTTTCCATGATTGCGAGTATTATGTCTAGTCCTATTAGGTCTGCGAGTTCAAGGGGTCCCATTGGATGGTTGTAGCCTAGTTTGACTGCGAGGTCTATGTCTTCTTTTGAGGCTATGCCTTCCTGTAGGGCTGTTATGGCTTCGTTTATCATTGGTACACATATTCTGTTGGCTATGAATCCTGGTGAATCTTTACATTCTACTGGTGTTTTGCCTAGTTTTTTGGCTAGTTCTTTTACGGTTTCTACTGTTTCTTGGGAGGTTAGATGTCCTTTAACAACTTCAACAAGCTTCATTACTGGTGCTGGATTGAAAAAATGCATTCCAACAACTTTTTCAGGTCTTTTTGTTGCTGAGGCTATTTCTGTTATGCTTAGGCTTGAGGTGTTAGAGGCTAGGATAGCGTTTTTTGGTGTAAATTCGTCTAGGTCTTTAAAAACCTGTTTTTTTATTTCCATGTTTTCTGGTGCTGCCTCAATAACAAAGTCAACATCTTTAGCAGCCTGTTTAAGGTCTATGGTTGTGGCTATTCTCCCAAGGATTTTGTCAGCCTCATCTTGGGAGATTTTACCTTTTTCCACAGACCTTTTAAGGTTTCCTTTAATGTTGTTGAGGCCTTTATCGATAAACTCCTGTTTTATATCATACATGTTTACGGGGAAACCTGCTTGGGCGCATACTTGGGCTATACCAGAACCCATAACACCAGCACCAACAACACAGATTTTTTTAATTTCAAAACCCAAAATATCCACCTCCAAACCTAAAGTTACATAAAAGCCTTTACCTAGGTAAGCTTTTCCATTAGAAAAGTAAGACAAGAACAGAAAGTATATTTAGGCTTAAAAACGATAAACCTATTTTTCGGTAAACCTTTTAGCTATCTCCTCTTTTAACTCTTTACTGGTTTTACCTTCGGTGTTTATCCCAAGTTCTTTGGCAACCCTAAAAATTTTTTCCTCTTCACCCTCTTTTGTGGTTGTAGATGTGGATGTTGGCATCTCCTTTATTTCTTTAAGCTCCTTCTCAACCTCCATTTTACCCTTTTCAAACTCCATTTTGGCTCTTCCAAGACTTCTAGCCAATTCAGGTATTTTTTTGGCTCCAAAAATTAGAACAATCGCAAGAACAACAAGAACAATCCACTCTTGACCTACTACCACTATTAGTTCACCGATATTCTAAGTGAACCTACTTATATTTAACCTTTAGGAAAACGTTATTCTTTCTTATTCTTCGAGGTTTTTAAAAGTTCTAAAGCTTTCGATATTTCATTCAGTCTTTTCTCTATTAGAGAAAGCTTCTTTTCAATATCTGTTTGCTGTTTTAAGCGGATAAAATAACTGGCAAGCATGCTGGCTAGTGATGCGTAGATTCCTATTCCCACTATCATTAATCCGATTGCTAAAAGTCTTCCACCAGTAGTTATTGGGGCTATGTCACCAAAACCAACGGTAGATACTGTGGCAAAAGCCCAGTAAAGAGCATCTAGAGAACTGGTAAGTTGTAAGTTTTCACCAAACTCTAAGATGTGGAAGCCGATAGCCCAAACAATATAATCATAAGGAAAATTATTGAAATTCGTCCAACCCCGCTTTCCTCTAAAAAGCTGAACGTTCTACTTACTTTCAGCAACCTTAGAAGTCTAATCATCCTAATTAGTCTTAAAGTCCTAAACATCCGTACTGCTGAGAAGGGAACAGGTAATGAGGAAAGCAAGTCATACCAATGGCTCAAGGCATATTTTAATTTTCTTGAAGCTTTAATCGTTGAAAAAATATATTCAACAAGAAAAACCATCGCAATACAAAAATCTATGGAGAAGGTTATGGGCATAGCCTCTGGATGGTCTAACTCGTATAACAATAGTCCTACGCTTAAAAGAGCCAAGATTGAAAACGAGATATCCACTAATTTTTCAGCATCAACCATGATAATACCACCAAAGAAACAAACTAACCAGAAAAACGTTTCTTTTCATTTTTTAGCTGCCTTTTTTACCGACACTTGGAAGAATGGATATACCTTTTTCTGAGGCAAGCCATCCAGCAATGTATAGGGCTATTAAGGGTAAAGCCACTACAGTCATCGTAACACCACTACCATCTGGTGTGATAGCAGCACCAAAAACAAAAAGTATAAAAACAGCTATTCGAAGGTTTTCTCTCCAAAACTTTGGCTCCACAATCCCCAAGGATGAAAGAACTATCATGATTATGGGTAGCTGGAAGGCTATACCAAAAGCCACAAGAAAAGTTATAACAAAAGATATGAAACTTTCGATAGCAAGAAAGGTTGTTACACCCATAGCAAAACCATACCTATAAAGGAAGTATATCATAAATGGGATAAGCAAATAGTATGAGAAAAGACATCCAACAATAAAAAGTATTGTTGATGGGACAATCATCCTTGCAATAGCCCTTTTCTCATGTGGATAAAGACCTGGAGCAACAAACTTTCCAATCTCATAAACAATTACAGGCATACCAAAAAGGATTCCAAGAAAAATTGAAACGTATAGGAGGGCTGTAATAGCTTCTGCTGGTGTTGTCTGAATAAGTTTTACACCTTCAGGTAGAAGGTCATGTTGAAGTTTTGCTAAAACCTTAGCAGAAACACTATCAAAAATTGCTGGATAGGGATAATATATAACATGGTCGGAAAAACTTGCTTTACCTATACTAAACATAAAAAAGAAGACAGTTAAACCTCCCACAACAATAAAAATCCTTATCAGCCTTGTTCTTAACTCTTCAAGATGCTCAAGAAAAGTAGCCTTTTTTTCTTCAGGTGGTTCCTGACTTTTTTCTGACACTATTCTTAGCCACCATTAACCTAAAAATTTTTAAGCTTAATGGTTTCACCCTACACCCAAACTATTAGGTAATAGTTTAATCTCCCTATTTAACCATAGCCAAAAAATGTTTATCTAGTATTGGTAGAATCCTTTTCCTGTTTTTCTACCAAGCAAACCAGCCCTAACCATCTGTTTTAGGATTGGGGGAGGAACATAGATAGGGTCTTTAAGCTCATTATAGATTGATTCACCAACCATAACTGCCACATCCACCCCTACCAAATCTAAAAGCTCAAAGGGTCCCATAGGCCAATTATACATAAGCCTCATAGCCTTATCAATATCCTCTTTTGAGGCTATACCCTCAGACAAAACTTTACATGCTATAAATAGGGAGGGAATCCATATCCTGTTACCTATAAATCCAGGTGAATCCTTACATACAACATACTCTTTTCCAACCTTTTTTGTAAACTCTTTAGCAATGTTTAACGTTTCCTCCGAAGTTTTTAACCCAACAACAATTTCAACAATATTCATAAGCGGAACAGGATTAGAAAAATGTAAACCAATAACTTTTTCAGGTTTTTTTGTTGCTGAGGCTAAGGCTGTTATTGAAAGGGTGGAGGTGTTAGAGGCTAGAATGGTTTCAGGCTGAGATTTTTCATCAAGCTCCTTAAACACCTTCTTCTTTATTTCAAGGTCTTCAAAAACAGCCTCAATAACAAGGTCTGCATCCTTTAAGGCTTCTTCAAGACTTGTTGTCCCCTTAATTCTTGAAAACGCAGAATCAGCTTGTTCACGTGTTATTTTACCTTTTGAAACAGCTTTTTCCAAGCCAAAAGGTCCAAACCTTATGTTTTCCAGAGCCTTTTTTACAAGTTCATCCGTTAAATCTCTAATAGAAACCTCAAATCCTGCTTGGGCGCATACTTGGGCTATACCAGAACCCATAACACCAGCACCAACAACACAAACCTTTTTTATGGGAAAACTCAAACCACCACTCCTCCAACAGTTTAACTTTTTTGCTGGTTAAGCTTTATATTATCAACATAAGGTAATTTAGGCTAAGAATAGCTTAAGATTTTTGGTTTAAGGGGGAGATTAAAACGGTTTTACCTTTAAACGGTATAAGGATACTAGACTTAACATGGCTTTTACCCTACACAACAATACTTGCAGATTTTGGGGCTGAAGTTATAAAGGTTGAGGAGCCTACAAGAGGAGACTACTCAAGATGGATGCAACCATTAATTGGAGGTGAAAGCGCCTACTTCCTATGTGTCCATAGGAACAAAAAAAGCATAACCCTAAACCTAAAAACAGCTGAGGGAAGAAAAATCTTTTACAAGCTTGCTAAAACAGCAGACGTAATAATTGAAAGCTTTAGACCTGGTGTGGTTAAACGTCTAAAAGTAGACTATAAAACGATAAGAAAAATTAACCCAAAAATAATTTATTGTTCAGTTTCAGGTTACGGTCAAAAAGGACCATATAAAAATCTTCCAGGACACGATATCAACTATATTTCTATTGCTGGAATTCTTGGTTTAACAGGAAGATACGGTGAACCTCCAACAATCCCTGGAACCCAAATAGCAGACCTTGGTGGTGGATGTATGCTTGCAACCATATCCATCCTTATAGCCCTAATAGCAAGAGAAAAAACAGGTAAAGGACAATACATAGACATTTCGATGACCGACGGCTCTGTTTCATGGTTAACCCTTTCTGCACCAATCTATTTTGCTGAGGGGAAAACTCCTGAAAGAGGAGGTATGCCTGTAACAGGCTACTACCCATGCTACAACGTATATGAAACCAAGGATGGAAAATATATAAGCTTAGGATGTCTTGAGGAACGTTTCTGGAAAAACCTTTGTAAGGCTATAGGTAGAGAAGACTTTATCGAGCATCAATGGGCTACAGGAGAAAAGAGAGAAGAAATATTTTCAGCCCTAAAAAAAATATTTAAAACAAAAACTAGGGATGAATGGTTTAAAGAGCTTGCAAAAGCAGATGTATGTGTAGCTCCTGTATACTCTTTAGATGAGGTTTTTAAGGATAAGCAAATTTTGTATAGGAGGATGGTTGAAGAAATTAAACATCCAAAAGCTGGAAAGATAAAGGTTTTAGGTATACCTGCAAAACTTTCTGAAACACCAGGAAAAATTAGGAAGCCAGCACCAACCTTCGGTCAACATACAAAAGAAATACTAAAAAGTTTGGGCTATAGTAAAAGGGAAATAGAAAAACTAAAAAAGAAGGGTGTAATTTAGGTTTACTTTTTCTCCTTCCAAAGGTTTACCACATAGGTTTTCTTAAAAACAGGAACACCTAAAGTTCCAGGAGGCAAATATTCAACCTTTACAGGTATCTCAAACTTTTCTGACAGTTTCCCCTCATACTCCTTAACCCATCCATCAGGATCTTTAGGCTCCTTTTTAGGTTCAAGCCTCAACCTTAAATAAGACATTTCCAAGGGTGTCTCCTTGACTATCTGATACTCTTTTATCTCAGGAAACTCCACCCTAAGTTTTGCTTCAACATCAGGTGGAAGAATATATTTTTTGCCAACCTTTACAACCCATTCAGCCCTACCAGGAATACCACCCTTAAACAGGTAGTGGGTTCTCCCACAAGCACAAACATCCTCAATATAGCTTGCATAATCCTCCACGTTAAACCTAATATAGGGTATAGTTTTACTGAAAAGCGAGGTAAAAACAAGCAATCCTCTTTCACCAGGTCCAACCCTCTCCATGGTTTCAGCATCAACAATCTCAAAAGCAGCAACATCATGCCACCAATGCATACCATCCATCTCCTCACATTCAACAAGGAAACCTGTTCCTGTTTCACCAGTAGCCCAAAAATCAACAACATAATCACAGTTATGTAGGTCTTGAAGAGTTTTTCTTATCTCAGGAAAACATGCAGGTCCAGGTTCCCCAGCAAGAATTATTACCTGGAAGGGGGATTCTATACCCCTCTCTTTTAAAGCCAAACCAAAATTATATGCCATTGTTGGAAGACTACACCAAACAGTAGGTTTTACCTCCTTCAAATAGTCTATAACCCTATCAGGCTGAGTTGCAATAAAACCTGCCCCAGCAGGAACAGGCTTCATCCCCAAGGTAAATGCTGCTGAAGCAGCCATAGGACCCCAATGGTTATGCCAGTCTAAACGCCAACCATTATAAAAAATGTCTCCAGGTCTACACATACATGTGTAAAAGGATCTTGCTGCAACGTTTATTGAGTATCCTTGTTCACCCACAGTCCATATGTTGTAGGTTGGTCTTCCGGTTGTTCCTGTTGTACATGACCATTCAACCATTAGGTCTGTTGGTGTGCCAAGCATGTTTCCGTAGGGTGGAGCTTCACCCTGAACCCTTCTAATATCGTCTTTACTTATTATTGGAAGCTTTTTTAGGTCTTCCCATCTTTTAATATCGTCTGGGGTTAGGTTTGGATTATGTTCTTTCCAAAGCCTCCTATAAAAAACACTATTTTCCCATGCATATTTGACTATGTGGCGGATTCTACGGTCTTGAAGCTCCTGAAGCTCTTTCCTAGGCATGGTTTCTATTTTTGGGTTCCAGTATTTGGGCCATTCCGTCTTTCTTTTTGGAGAAGATTTAGCCAATTTATTTTCCCCCCTCTTCTGCAGCAAATTTTCCAAACCTTGTGAAGTGTGGGGAGACTAAAGCGTAGTCGTCTGAAAGTTCAGCTTCCTCTATTACGGTTTTTAGGGTTCTAAAAACCCATGTTTTTATTGGGAGGTAAATGTATGGGAGACCATCTTCCTCAGCCATTTTAACGGCTTCCTCTAAAATTTTTTCAGCTTCTTTTAAACGTTCATAAATTTCATGTTCTTTGCTTTTTTCATTCAAAACTTTCACCAAAAATCTATTTTGAAAAATTCTAAATTTAACAGTTTCCATTATAAAAATAAAACTTTTTGAATAAATATCCTTTATATTAAGGAAAACCACCTATATAGGCTAAACCAATTAAGGGTTTTGGCTTGGGAGGGTATCATTTTGGCTGATAAAGGTTTTTTAGACAGCCTTTACTCGGATATGGTTGCTATTGTTGGGAAGGAAAATGTTTCAACAAACATTTATGACCGTATTGTATATGCAATAGACCCTATGCCCTACGACCTAGAGGAAAGAAATATTTCTGCAATTGTTGTTTTACCTGGTTCAGCTAAAGAAATATCTGAAATTTTAAAGTATGCAAATAGGGAGAAAATTCCTGTTTATGTTCATGGGTCTGCAACACTTTTTAATGTCTCTTCAAGACCTAAACGTAAAAACAGTATTCTTATGCATACTGGTGCATAGTGGCAGAATAAACTTTATCAAGGTTATGGAAGAATACGGCTTTTTTGAGTGTGGTGCTGGAGCAAGATGTTTTGATGTGGAAAAAAGCTTTTATCTAAA
>Ga0180301_10001179_pt1 | contig 20506 bp, 17 predicted proteins | sample GuaBasSediGuay16_FD_121797 | JGI IMG/M metagenome (GOLD analysis project Ga0180301, IMG submission 121797) | Subseafloor sediment microbial communities from Guaymas Basin, Gulf of California, Mexico - Guay16, Core 4569-2, 12-15 cm | ecosystem: Environmental > Aquatic > Marine > Hydrothermal...
CTATAACGAGCGGTGGAAGCGAGAAGTTATTAGTCAAGAACACATAGCGCTTGCCCGCATCGACATCGAAGTAGACGACGCGCCGAAGCGGTTCAGGATAGGCTGTCGCAGTCTTGACACCTGATCTTAGTTTATCTCCAAGTAATGCAATGCATTACAACGCAATTCCCTGACTCTAAAGAAGCTTAAAATCGAACGTAGTCTCAACGAAATCCTGCAGATTTTGAGTATTTCCTTATTCGAGTAAGTTACGTTTTCTCAAGTATTTACAGATCAGCATAGTGAAATCTTCATCCAAGCTGATCCTAACCAATTGTTATTATTTAACTTTTAACGAGACAGTAGTGTTAATTTGTTTCAAATTCCAATCAGCAAAAACGGCAACTGATAACGGACGTTGAATATCCATACCTCAAGGGAACTATTCTCACCAGAGTGATGGAGATCAATATGTCCCTCTATATTCACAGATAACCTTTTCAATGGCTGGCTGTTAAACCTAACGGAAAGGTAGTGGTTTGTTCTGACTTTTCCACTCGGAAAAGGAACCTTTCGAAATTCTTCGAACGAACGATAAGGATCATATCGTAGAGAATTATCACCCCAACGAATTCGATCATACTCAAGTTCTAATAAACCTGGTAAGTATGCTGTTGTTATTCTCATTCCAGCAGCAATCTGGTCGGCATCATTACCTAAAGGGTGTCCAAGCAACTGGTTACGAGTCACGAAATTCAAATAATCACGGCTGTGCTGCATTGTGTATGTATCAATTCTCAAGAAATAAGAGTAGAATGTAACGCCGATATTATCAGTTACAGGCGTCCAAGCAACGCGTCCCAACCAACCCAAAGCGTCTGGTCGTCCTTCTTTGCGATCTTGTTGATCGAGCTGAAATTCATCCATAATGACTGATCCACTCAACCTTAGTGACTGAAAGACTAAACAATCGAAGTGCAAAAACCAGATGGCATTCTCATAATTGCCCTTAAGGTTGGTCCGTTTATTCTGCTCGACCTCGAGATGGAATGTTAGAGGATTAATATATGAAAAATCAATCGGTCTGTTCGGACCAGCCAGGATGGATACTTCACCCAAACCGAGAACAAGGTTCTTTCGATTGCGATATTCTAACGCACGACCCACCATATAACGCTGAATATTTTCAGAGCCCTGCACCATTTCCAGGAAACCGTAAAACCAACGGTAAGCAACACAGTGATAATTCAATTGAATCATAAGCTGTTCCCACGATGGCGCATTTCCAGAGAGGATAAGGTTTTCTTCTACCATCGGTCCCCAGATCTCGCGGTTACGACCATATTCTACCCTCACCCAACGATTTCGATAGCCTATCACAGACTGGTCAATCTCTCCGGTATTCATGCCGGCACGGGAAATACTACGAGGAATCCCGGAGTAGTGGGATAGACTTGCGGAATCGTTGGTTGCACGGACATATACCCGTGCATACCAGTTATGTCTGAAACGGGCTTCACTCCAAACAAATGGCTGTAAGGCAAGTTTATCATAGCGGCGCGCTACGCCTCCCTGTGCGCTTGCACCCATCCCAGGCATGAACAAAACGTTTATTTTGTTTGATGAATTTTCCTCCAAACGAAAACCCAAATCAGAGTAATCACCTAAATACTCACGCACCCAACGGAACCCATCTTGACGAACTAAATGGATCGAGTTGCTGTCCTGTATCGAAATATCAAAGGGATGAAATATCGAGTTTAAATTCCACAACTCCCCTTTATCAAGCAAAACTTCCATACGGTTGGAGTAGTCAAAATCTTGAGGTAAAGTCCAAGCCAAAGTTGGACAGGACAGCCATAAACCAGAGAATATGTACGCCGCACCAAAGAACGTAACGATAGGCAGTTGAATTGATGATCCTCTAATGAGAGACATTATCCCTTCTTGACACTACTTTGAAAAGCGTTCTGTCACATCCTGAACAACTTCGATGACATAATCAATCTCATCCTCCGTCATCGAGGGATATATCGGGAGCGAGACCAACCGGCGCCATTCACGTTCGGCAATAGGGAACATGCCTTCACCCAGCCCAAAGGTCTGCCGGTAATATGGGTGCAAATGCAACGGCATCCAATGCACGGAGCATGAAACACCCCGTTCTTTCAGTTTCTCAATGAACACGGCACGATCGATAGTAAGCTGGTCAAGATTGAGGCGCAAGGCATACAGGTGCCATGAGTGAATTCTTGTTTGAGGATCATTCGGTGGAGGTTCTAACGCTGAAAGTTGTTTAAACCTTTCGGTATATCGTTCAGCAATTTTCTGACGACTTATCCTGAATTCTTCAGCTTGTTTGATCTGGTGAAGTCCAATTGCTGCTGCAATATCCGTCATATTATACTTGAAGCCCGGAGCGACAATCTCATAATACCACGAACCTTGAGCAGTAAATCTCTTCCAGGCATCGTTGTTCATCCCATGGAGCGACATAATCCGAATTCGTTCAGCGATTTGTTCATCATCCGTAACCGCCATTCCCCCTTCGCCGGTAGTGATGCACTTGTTAGCATAGAAAGAAAAACATCCGATACGGCTTGATGTTCCGGCGTGAACCCAATCATTCGTTATGTTGGACCGGAAATAAGCTGGAAAGGCATGAGCAGCGTCTTCGATAATATCCACACCGTGATTCGCAGCTATCTGATTGATTGCATGCATATCACAACAATAACCGCCATAGTGCATTGGAATAATGGCTTTGAGCCTTCCGTATGGCGGTTTCAAACCGGCAACAGGTTTACTATTCCGGACATTCAGGATAGTTGTTTCAAGGTAGTCAGGGTCCATATTAAAGTCATAACTGCAATCAACAAAGACCGAAGTGGCATCGAAATAGCGAACTACTTCCGCTGTAGCCGCAAATGTCATAGTCGGAACGACAACAAGGTCATTTTGCTTCAAGCCTACCGCTTCGAGCGCCAAGTGCAGCGCGGCCGTGCAGGAGTTGACAGCAATGGCGTGCCTAACGCCGACTGTCTCGGCAAATAGTGATTCAAAACGCTTAACCTTCGGACCAGTTGTTAGCCAACCGGAACGGAGGGTATCGGTTACCTCTGCGATCTCGGCGTCAGACAGAGCCGCTCTGAAGTAAGGGATTTTCATATCAGGAACTAACCATTTTTGACATCATCTGGAGTTTAAAGATCGGATTTGTTCAATAGCGTCTTTGGCCAATATATCTTCGGGCCTACCAACAAGACGCCCGAATGTTATTCCCCAAAGCGTAAGGAGGATGATTTTCAGATCCAACATGAAAGAACGACGATTTATGTATTCAAGCGCCAGACGCATCTTTATCGGAACGACCACCTGCAGATATATCTGTTCCCGGTCATGGGCATGTTTAAGAACCAGCTCTTCATCGCGGAATTGGAGGGTGGCGAGGTCGGTTATCCCGGGTCGGACATCAAAAACCCGTTCCCACTCAGGTGAATAGTGTTCCACATATCGGGGTACCTCCGGTCTTGGCCCCACTATGCTCATATCACCGACCAATACATTCCATAATTCGGGCAATTCGTCCAGTTTGGTGCGCCTCAGGAACCTGCCAATAGGAGTGATGCGGCAGTCGTCCTTTGATGTCACTAACGGTTCGGAATCCTCGGCGTCCGTAACCATGGATCGGAATTTGACAATCTTGAAAAGCCCCCTGCCTCTTCCCACCCTCGTCTGGCGATAGAACACCGGTCCGGGGCTGGTGAGCCTGACGGCGCCCCCTACCATGCACAATATCGGAGACAGAACAACCAACGCCAACCCTGCTGCGACGATATCAAAGAGGCGTTTAAGCATCATCTAAATCCTTCCCCGGCAATATCCTTCCTCAATCGTCGGTTCCTTCCAGGTCGGCTTCAACATAGATCAGTTTTCGCGTGACTGAATTGGGCAATATATGAAAGCCGGCCTTCTCAAACGCCTTTATTGAAGAAAGATTATTTTCATAGACTCCAGCCAACATTTTCGCACCTCCTCTCTTATGACTCTCATTTTTTGCCTGCTTCAATAACTGAACACCCAAGCCTTTGCCTCGCATAGAATTGTCAACCGCAATAAAAGCGAGCTGAGAGACTAATGGTTCCTTGTTCCTCACGGTTTTTTCTGCTCTTTTTCTTTTAAGAAAAAAGGTATAAAGGCGTTCTAGAATCTCGGCATCCAAAATCAGCCATGGGTGAAGCAAGATTCCTGCCATGGCTTGAGATAGTGTATTGCCCAACATTGGTTTGTTATAAAATCGGTCACATACAGTTGTTAGACCAACAATTTTATTCTCGTGTTCGGCGACCAACGTGAAAGTTTCCTGCGATGTTATGAACCAGTGGTAGACGGAACGGATATACCCCGTGCCCAGCTTCACCGCAAGGTGATCTTTCGGGCTGAAGCTGCGCAGGTGCAGATCAACCAGCGCATCCAGATCCGCAATGGTCGCAGGACGAATGGTAATTTTACTCGACAGCATCTTGATCTCCTGAAGATCACTGTTCAACAAAGCCCTCCTTCAATAGAGTTGGATATATTGCTGTAAACTGGAAATCACTCAGTAGATTTAGAAGGCGACTGCGACATCTTTTGATCGATACATACCGCCTGAAGTGGGCAGCAAGCTTAAGGCTATCCAATCTCGGCGGGCATTCGTCAACCTCCCAGGGATGAATGAAGAATAAAAAAATGCCCTGATTACGTAATATACGCTTTGCCCCACACTTAAAAACCGGATAGGGATAAAGCCTGAACCAACCACCGCCGCTCCAGGGAAGGTAAGCTTTGAACAATCTAAGGCTGGATAACTTGACTTCAAGTAATCCGTTTGGTAATCTTTCTATAGGCTTACGGTCGTCCGTTCCGGTTAATCGTCCATAATTGTCATGATGAATTGCCGGATATAGGCTTGAGTCATATGTTATACCTTCTTCCAGAAGTATATCCGCCCCCCAATCTGTAATTGAAGCGGAAGAGGCTCTGTAACCATGAACTTTCTCTCCAGTCTGGTTCTGTAACAAACCCATCGAACGCCTCGTGTCTTCGCGGAATTGCTCTGGAGTCTGAGTGCGGATCAGTTTGTGCCAATAACCGTGACACCCGATTTCATGACCACGTTGTCGAATTTCCTGCACCAACCCAGTATGTCGTTCTGCAACCCAGCCTAGGACGAAGAATGTTGCTTTCAAATTAAACTTATCGAGCGTATCAAGAATCCACTCGGTGTTTCTTACGACCCGCCTTTCGTAGTTTTGCCAGTCGCTTGCAGTCGGAATTGGCTGGCGGAACCAGTGATTAACACCTGTCCCAATCACATGAAACCAGTCCTCAACATCCACAGTCAGAAGACAAACAGGCTTTTCACGCAACGTCAGTATCTCCAAGATTAATATACCACTGTGAATTGAGACGTCGTAAGAACCTGTCTTTATCAATGGAGTTCAGGTCTGAATTCACATATAAACAGAAAGCCCTATGTAAAAAGGCTCTGGAAAAGGCTCTGGGAATCTTAATAAACCATTGTTTTAAGAGAACACTCTTAAAAGGATTAGCCATACCCACCATGAAAGCGATTAGTTCCATACCGCTGCCCTGCGCGTCTCTTATCGCTAGTTTTAGTAATTCTAAAGCAATCCACTTTTCATTAGCGATTATATCAATTACCATGCTAAATTTAAATCCGAAGAGATTTCTTTTATGAACAATCAGATAACCCACTATACTTCCTGACTGTTGAGCGGTGAAAATTGCGTAATTATATGAAGGATTATTGGAGTAGCGCCAATTTAAGTATTGTTGGCTACGCTCGATATGGATATAATTATTTATCATTCCATTCCTGTGCAGATCAACCGCTGCATGGAAAGAATCATTTTTTATAAAGTTCACCCCCGCCTTGATAATGCAAGGATAATTCTCAGGTTTTCTCAGCGTGTGATTGTATATAATCTGTTTACTGTAACTTCTTCTCCTGATAATATGAATCAACATCGAAATCAGGGAAGTCGGTCTAATGAAAATGGAAAACTCCTCCTGCTTCTGCCATCCTTCAAAACGATTAAATGCTTTCATTGAAAGCTCGTTCGGAAAAGTATAAAGCAGGTATCCGGGTGAACAATTTAAGTCATAAATAATATAATCTATAAGTTTCTTGAATACTTTTTTCCGTCGGTGGTCAGGATGAACAACGGCGCCGGTTAGCAAATAAAACCTAGGTAGAGAATCACAGTTCGCTATTCTCACCTTAGAAACCGGCTGGATTCCCACGATGCTGCCATTGTTGTCGCGGGCTATATAGATTTTGGCTTCAAACACAGGATTGTCCCAATAACGCCATCTTAAATATTCTTCTGAGGCATTGGGATGTTCCGCATACTCTAAAAGGACAAGTTTCTTAATGAAAGCAAAGTCCTCTTTCTTTGCTATATCAAAACTATACTCGCCTTTATTGCTTATTTTAGCTTCCATCGGTGTAGAATTCCATTATCCTTCCTCACCCCGATCGGTGTTACGAAAAGATATTCGTTACTATATAAGCCATCGGGCATGATGATCCTTGGTATTTGAAACAGTGCAGCCTTCCAGCTCGCTCTATATGAAACTCGATCCGCCGTCCAGCGCGCCACAACTTCCCAATGCATCCCATCTCTTGAACCATAGAGCGTTGGTCTTGGGTCCAAATTGACCCGACTTGGTTCGGCTGCAGATGCGAAAAATAGAATTTCGCTTGCACTGCACGCGCCCAGCCCGCTCCCGGCGATAGGCACCAACCGCTCAAGATCGCCATTGCGCTTGAGTATCTGAATGTAATTCTGCTCAAGCTCGGTGTCCGTCGAAAGATAGAAACCTTCCGGCTTCGGTATTACATTATAGGCTCTAGCTTGCTGAACCCCTTCCATAAGGCGATCAGTTTCTTGAAAATCGGCAGAGGCAAGCAGAATTTTGCACTCGGATCCATAGTCTCCGGTCAAGATTATCAATTTTCCTGTAAAGGGATCATATCTGACAGAGTGAACGTGACGAATTTCTCCTGGGGCGAATTCATAACAAACCGACCAGTCTTTTCCACCGTTTTTCGACGTGAAAACTTGAACAGATGTGCGATCTCTGTTGTTGAAATACTCGCCGGTATAAATGGTGCCATTGGGTAATAGTTCAAATCTAAAAGTGCGTCCGGGTCTTCTCAGTACCGGCCTTAGGTTGATCTCATCGGGCTCGGCATGCAAAATCAAGCTGCGCACCGAGGCCACCAACGATCCATCGGGCAAAGGTATCATGTTTAAGAAACCACCTCGTATCAAGCGCCATGATAAGCGATTGGTTTTAGCAGCCTCACGCCACCACTCAGCTCGATAGGCAGCGCGGAACTTAAAAGATAGTCCATGATCATCGCTGTAGAACAACCGGTAGCCGCGACTTGCCCAAACGCGCCCCGTGCGTTCAACATACAACACCCTATAATGCCCCAAGCGTTCATGATTTTCAACGAGACCGCTTTTGTTGGCCGTAATACTCATACCAGCAAGCTTAGTTCGCGCTCAATTTGGCTGCACTGTTTGTTCTTTTCAAAGTTCTCTTCGGCAAAGTACCGCCCATTGGCGCCCAACATTCTAATCTCTTCGCGAGGCATATTTAGGGCGGACCTCACCCTCTCGGCAATTGCCTTTGGGTTTGCAGGCACCACCGCCCAACCGCATGAAGCCATCTCCACCAACTTGGCAGTTGCGCCTTCAGCGGCAGCTAAAACGGCTTTACCTGCTGCCATGTAACCCTGTAGCTTTGATGGCACCGCCGCCCAGCGGTGAGGTAGAGGATCCAAGTGCAATATTAAAACATCCGCCATAGAGTAATATTTGGGAACTTCGTCTGTCTGTACGGAATTCAAAAAGAGAACGTTATCTAACCGGCGCTGCCGCGCCTCGTTCATTATGTGGCCCTTTTCAACGCCATCACCTAGGAAAACAAAACGGACTCGTGGTTCATCTTTCAGCAATTCCGCAGCAGCGATGAAAGTAATAAGCCCCTGCGCTACGCCTATATTGCCGCTGAAAAGAAGAACAAACTCACCTGATAGGCCTAACTTCTTACGCAGTAGCTCATTTGTGCCGTTAACTCTGAGATTCAAATCGGCCCAATTGAATACATGTTTTATTTTGTTTTCCGGAATACCCCTACTCGCGACCTTGCCTTTCATTTCATCAGACAGGACTATGATTAACGAACAGCGATTATACAAGAATCTCTCTAACCACAGTAGGAATCTGATTAAAAACCGATTCTTCACTAACCCGAGCGCTATCGGCGCCTCAGGCCAGAAATCTTGAATATCCATCACCAGATGCGCTCCAGTTATAAGCTTTATCAAACAGCCAGAAAGAGCCACAAAATATGGGTGTGAAAGCACATATACCACGTCAGGACGCGGGGCTGCCATTGCACCATAGATTGACGTGATGGTAAAACTCAAGTAATGCAGCATCCTACGTACGAAACTGTCCCTCTTTGGAGACGTATACAGCCAGACTCGGTGCAGACCAAAAAGATCCTTCCAGCGAGAAATAGCCAGCCATCGTTTGTGGAATCCGTCGGCGACAACTCCAGCAGGATAAGAAGGGAAACCAGTGACGACAGTCACTATGTGACCCGACTTCGTCAAGTGTAGTGCCAGATCCTCCACTCGCTGGGCACCACCACCCCTTTCAGGAGGGAAAAGCAACGATATGATAGTGATCTTCATGTAGCTTAAGGGATCAACTCAGCTGCTTCCGACCCACGCACCTCGCACTGCAACGGACGTCCTCCGCGGGCGATTCAAGCGTTCAGCACCAAGCCTTGCGCCAAACGAATCTGTTGACGTAATCCGTGTAGCTGATGATGATGCGTACCACCTTTTCCGACACATTGGGCACATCATAATCATCAACGAGCTTCAACAGCCGCTCCTGGCCGCGGGGCTGGTGTTCAAGTATCTTCAGCGCATCCTCAATACGCCGCAGATCAAACCCGGTCATCATCACCGCCCCCTCCTCCATCCCCTCGGGCCGTTCATGAGCGTCCCGAATGTTCAGCGCCGGGAAGTTCAGTATTGATGACTCCTCCGTGATCGTGCCACTGTCCGACAGCACTACCCTGGCGTGAATCTGCAGCTTGACATAGTCGCAATAGCCGAGCGGCTTCAACAGATGGACCAGGGGATTGAAAGTGACCTTTTCATCCTCAATCCGTTTGCGCGTCCGGGGGTGAGTGGAGACGATAACAGGCTTGTCATATTTGACAGCCAGCCAATTCAGAACCTCAACCAACCCCGCGAACTGGCGCTGGTCATCGATGTTCTCCTCGCGATGCGAACTAACCAAAAAGTAGCCACCCTCTTCAATGTCCAGCCGCTTCAGGATGTCGGAGGCGGTGATCTTGGGCATATAGTAATGCAACACCTCAAACAACGGGCTCCCGGTCTTTATAACCCGCTCCGGCGCAATCCCCTCCCGAAGCAGATAATCTCTGGAAATGGATGAATAAGGCAGGTTGATGTCGCTGATATGGTCAACTATCTTTCGGTTTATCTCTTCCGGGACGCGCTCGTCAAAACAGCGGTTGCCCGCTTCCATATGAAAGACGGGAATCCTGAGCCGCTTGGCGGAATAGGCTGCCAGACAACTGTTCGTATCCCCAAGGATCAAGGCCGCATCCGGGTTTTCCTTGCGGAGGACCTCATCCGACCGCGCGATGACGAGTCCTATCGTCTCTGCGGCTGATGCCCCGGCAGCGTTGAGAAAATAATCCGGCCTACGAATCTCCAAGTCCTGAAATAACAGCCCATTAAGTTCATAATCGTAATTCTGTCCGGTATGCACTATGATGTGTGTGACATATTTGTCAAGCGCCGCGATGACCCGCGACAGGCGGATGATCTCGGGACGCGTCCCAATTATCGTCATCACCTTCATATCAGCACCGGAAGCGATTCCGTATCTGCATGCCCGGGGTCATATGTCTCGCTTGCCCAAAACAGCACCACCAGTTCCCCCTCACCGACGTTCTCTATCGAGTGGGTGTAGCCCGGCGGAATGTCCACCACCTTGAACTCCCGCCCGTCAACCGGATAGCTGAGAACCGCATTGCTGTTTATATTCCGAAGACGAATGATCCCTTTCCCCTCCAGAATGAGGAATTTTTCTACTTTCGTGTGATGATAATGGTCACCGCGGGTGACGCCCGGTTTGGTTCGGGAAACGAACATCTGTCCGAGGCCAGGATGCTTAATGAATTCCGCCAAGGTTCCCCGCTGGTCCTCCCTTGTCTGCAACCGGTGTGGGAACTCATCCGGCGGCAGAAAAGAGAGGTAGGTCGCATACAGACGCGATGTGAGACCGTCTCCGACATCCGGCAACATCAAAGTGTCCCGCGATTTACGAAAAGATTCTATCATTTTAGCAAGTCGCCCAAGCGTAATTGAAGAAACCGGTGTCACTTGGGCGAAGCAATAGCCGTTCTGGTTTCCCTCAAGCTGGAGCTCCCCCAGGAAAGCGCGGACAACATCGTCTATGTAGACGAGCTGCAACTCCTGGCTCTCATCCGAGATTTGGATCGGCAAGTCCCGGGCAATGTTGTGGCAGAACGTGGCGACAACGGTGTTGTAATTCGGACGACTCCATTTCCCAAACACGTTTGGCAGTCGGTAAATGACAACATCCGCTCCCGTATCTTCGTGGTATGCCTTCAGAATATCTTCAGCAGCTTTTTTACTCACAGCGTAAGGATTATTGAGGTCAGCTTGAATTGAGGAGGATAGCACAATCCGGGGGGAGCGTCCCAACTTTCGAAGTGTTTCGCAAATGGACTGAGTGAGGCCCGCATTGACCCGAGCAAATTCGGATTCATCCGCAGGGCGGTTAACTCCGGCGAGGTGAAATATCAGATCACATTCCCGCAGAGCTTCCTGAAGTTCATCCTCGGTACTGTTCACATCATACTGGAAGAGATCGACATTGTCCATCCTTCGCAGGACGCTTACCAGATTCAATCCGATGAAACCGGCTGCCCCAGTAACCAATACTTCTATCATTCTTCCACTCCAGCAACCAAATCCTGAACTTCCTTGACCGAGAGCAGAAGTTGAGTTAGTTGATCCAGCGACAGCCTCTCTGTGTTATGGGAATTGTAGTCCAGACTGTAGGTGATCTGTTCCTTCCCTTCCGAGAAGTAGGAGTCGTAGTTCAGGTCGCGATTATCCGGAGGGATTTGATAGCATTTACCCAAATCAACCGCGCGCATCATCTCTTCCCGGGTCAAAAGGGTCTCATATTGCTTCTCCCCATGGCGCGTCCCGATGATTCGGATCGGGTTGTCCGCCTTCAGGATCGCCTTGACAGCCTCTGCCAGCACCTCTATTGTCGCGGCGGGCGCCTTCTGAACAAAGATATCGCCCGGCTGAGCGTTCTGGAAAGCATACAACACCAGATCCACGGCATCGTCAAGCGACATCATGAAGCGGGTCATCGAGGGATCGGTGACGGTTAAAGGCTGCCCATCGCGAACCTGTCTCACGAACAGCGGGATGACCGAGCCGCGCGAGGCGATCACGTTACCATACCTGGTCGCGCAGGCCACAATCCCCTTATGTGCCGCCACCCGCGCCTTGGCAATCATTATCTTTTCCATCATCGCCTTTGATATGCCCATTGCATTTATAGGGTAGACCGCCTTGTCGGTGCTGAGCACTACAATCTTCTTTACCTCATTTTTGATAGCCGCGTTGAGAACGTTCTCCGCGCCGATGCAATTTGTCATCAACGCTTCCATCGGATAGAATTCGCAACTCGGCACCTGCTTCAGGGCTGCGGCGTGAAAAACGAAATTCACCCCCGCCAGTGCATCCCGCAAGGCGCGATAATTCCGGACATCACCGATATAGAACTTCAACCGTTTGTCGACGTAATGCCGCCGCATGTCGTCCTGCTTCTTCTCGTCGCGGCTGAAGATGCGGATTTCCGGGATATCCGTCTTCAGCAGCCGCCGGCACATCGCATTCCCAAACGACCCCGTCCCGCCGGTGATTAGGATCACCGCTTTTCTGAAATTCATCATCGCTTTATCTTGGCTGTCTCTTCCAGTAGATTGAGGCATTTCTGAAATCGCTCTTTACTTGACCCAAAATCATTAAGTCTCCGCTCGCCTGCAGCGACCAATCTTTCAGCAAGTTCCAAATCAGAACTCACCGCAACAATCGCCTCAGCCGCTGACCGGGCATTGTCGGGAATGAAAAACATAGCCGCATCTTGGCAAATATCGCGCGCAAAATCAAGGTCAGTGGTAATTATCGGCCGTTTCATAGCCATCGCCTCAGGGTAGGTCGCAGTGAAAGTCTCCAGCAGCGTGGGCATAAATAGTGCATCGCATGAGCGATATAATGTCGGCCCCAAATGAACCGGCTGAGTTCCGATGTTGACTATGTCATCTTCAACGCCCAGCTTAACGGCCTGGGCTTGAATCGACCGCCATCCACTTGATTCTGATTCCAGGGTCAGGACGAAACAGTACTTCCGCTTCCCGTCAATTGCCTTCAACGCCGCCGCAACCTCAGGTATGGATTCCAGGTTTTTGTGCGAGTAATACGCGGTGAAGACCAGCAGACGGTATTCATCAGCAGGCCGGCCTCTTAAACCCGGATGGGTGTCAAGCTCTTTCTTCTGCGCCTCGAAGTAAATGTAAGAACAGCTATTCGGGATCACGAAAACATACTCCCTCGGCTTCCGAAGTCTCTTGGCCAGGCCCGCGGCGGCGACATCGGTTTCCGTTACCCAACGGTCCGCAAATCCCGCCCAGAATTGATTATAACGACACCACAACCAGAACCGCACTTTATTTCTTACGCCTCTGATCTTGGACCAGGCCATCTTCGTCGGCAGCATCACCCAAAGGACATAATATCCCATTAGATGCGGCGCCAGAAATCTGATATATGCAGGACCACCAACTGTGAATACCACATCCGGCGCAAACTTATGCTCCAGCATCTTAATGGTCTTCCTCGATTCATGACCCGCAAACCACCAGGCTGGAGTGATTGGAATAATGGCCTTTCTAACGTTCGGGCACTTAGTCTTGAAAGAGATATTCGTTTCAACCTGAGGTGAAGTCAAAAACAACCACTGATGATCGCCCCCCCATTCAACCACGCCGTTTATAAACTCCACCGCCTTTTGCACCCCCCCGCCGGTGCGAAGGTTGGACGCATTGACAAGGATTCTCACTCCTTTAGCCTTTCTAATAAAGAACCATACAAGGTCTTGCTTTCAAGCCAAGAGTTCATCTTGGCACGTTCAGGTCGGCTGATATTTCTATAACATTTTACCGCCTCTTCAATACATCTTTCAAGACTACCTGGCTCACGAAGATTAAAATACATTCCTTGGTCTTTTTCGTTTATAATGTAATTACGACCTACGTTATCGCTCAATAAAATATATGCTCCGCTTCCCATAGCCTGCTGAATACTATTTGAAACAGTACTAAATATTACGATATCTGCTGCATTGTAAAGCGCATTCAAATAATCTTGATCCGCGATAGGAAGAGTAACTAAGCCTTTCCTGCCAAACAACAATTCTACTTCAACCTTGAATTTACTTGATACTGCCTCGTCCGTAAAACCCACGAGGACAAATCTCAAATAATCCCTGCCTTTTATAAATCTTGCCACTCCCTCTACCATTGGCCTCAGATAATATCTTAACTTATCCGCTCTTATCCTGGTTGAGGCAAGAAGCAGGACATCTTTATCCCTTATTCCGAATGTGGCTCTGGTCTGTTCCCTCAATGAATCATTATAGAACATTTTACTGCCGTCGTAGGAAAGGGGACAGTATAGCAACTTACCATTGTTGCTTTCTGTCCCCCTATCAGAAAAAACTGTTTTTATTATCGCCTCCGTGTCAGGCGTCGCACAAATCACAGAGTCCGCTCTCCCAACAGCAGCCTTTATCACCGGTCCCCTCAGAAATCTCCATCCTATGGATTTAATTAAGTCCTTTATTCTTAAATTCCTATGGACTCGCCAATATCTATGCATATCCGCACACTCGCCATTGAAAACAACCAGCTTTGTTCGATCATTCATCTTTCTCTTATACCTAAACGCGTCCAATCCAAAATATTGCGTATATCCTATCAATAAAATTAGTTCCGGCGCGAACTCGTCAAGCAGAGAATAAATCAAACCGCGCTTTATTCTGACAATATTGAACGGTAGCCTGACCGCCTTTAACCTCACCAATCCCTCACCATACATATCTTTATCTGATATTTCATTCTGCAAATCTTTGTGCTTTAAATCCGTTGTGACAATCAGCAACTCGTGTCCCAGCGCCAAAGATACATCCGCCCAGTGGTTCTCCTGATACCCCCTTCCAGTTATGAAATTAGCTGTTAACAAACATATTTTCATACTCTTTTCCTGCTCACTTGAACATATTTGACCGTATTCTCGGGCATCGCACACAACGCCGCCAACGCAACCCAAAATGAAATGCCCGTGAAAATCGCCGTGAACATTGATCCATATTCCACAAGCATATTCACAGAAAAGGCAACGAATATTCCAACACTAACAATAATCAAGTCACCAGATGCGCCTCCACCAATGGACTCCAACCTTCTAATTGTCAGCGCAACAACCTTTCCTATAAATATAAATAGAGCTATAATGCTGAAAATGCCGGTATAAACTATATTATCTATCATAAAATTGTGAAAGTATCTTGTATGTTCAAATGACAGTCCGGGAATATCTTCCTGCACAAATCCTATTCCTGTAAGAGGATATCGGGATACAATTTCCACCGCTTCCACCCAACGCTCCCATCTGCCGCTTGAAACATTAGTTAAACCATCATAGGAGCTATCCCACCCGTAATAATCTATCCCCCGTAAATCGTAAAAGAAATACTTTATCAAATTCTCGCGATAGAAGACGATCGCCACAATAGTCAATAACAATAGTGCATAGCGGTATAACTTGTTTTTTCTTCTAACTATGAGATATATAACTACAATTGAAGAAGCCAACGCTGCAATGAAACCGCCGCGGTTCTCAAGTATGCTTCCGCTGTAAATCATAGCAATAAAAGCCGACAGCCACGCGAATTTTTCCCTTGTATTCTTACTTTTAATTGCATAGTAACAGGCAATCGGAACGACGAAACCGATGGCCCATGACTGGCCGCCTCTTCGCCCAAAAAGCCCCCTCACATATCCTCTGTCTCCGGTTTCAAAGGACTGATACTCACCCCAAATCTTGATATGCATAATGTCAAGATGAGCCACAAGAACTAAAACACAAGAAATAAATACCGGAACAACCATAAGTTTAAATGCCCTTTCAGCCCTATTCGGATTTGTTCTGAATATCATATACATATTTAGAAAAAGGGGAATCGTAATCAAATAGCGAATATATGCTTTCAAAGCCGTCCAATGTTCCTGCGCCAGGATAAATCCCGTTGCCGACAATAAGACGAATATAGCAAGCCATATGAATAAACCGCGAAACTCCTTGCCCGAATCAAGCCGAAATCCTCTTGACGCCAGCAAGACAATCGGCTGCAGCAAAAACAATAACAATATGCCGCTCTTAAATACTTTGAACTGATATGCAGTTATCCCCGGCAGCCAGACAATCGGAGAAAGTAAGAGCAAGGCTGTCAGGAGAAACGGCAAAGATTTAATTTTTCTTTCCATCTAGCTCCCACAGACATATACAAGAATCAAACGATGATTTCACAGACCAAGTTGCGCAACGAACACCCGAGCCATCGTTTTACAGTCAATCTCTATTTCTCCTTTATTTTGATTAACATATCTATCAGCGGTTTAGGCAAGTAAGTAATTAACAATGCAATGAACCACCTAAGAAAATATCTTCCGGGAGGGAAAGCCTTTCTCAAATAAGTTCTTGCTTCAGATATATGTTTATATTTCAAACTACGGAGAATCAGATTGGTATACCACATTGCACGAAATCCCAGCAAATCGCTTTTCCTTACTGAGTCTCGAAAGTCTCGCGATGCAAGCGCATAATCAATCGCTGCGATAACTTTACTATAATCATATATTGATTCACGTAAACGGCTTTTATTTTCTGCATCACCGTATATAACTGCCCCTGCACGTGTGCTGTAAGCAATTGCATATTTCAGCGCAATCCGGCAGGCTATATCAGCATCTTCACCTCTATCAAGGCCCGAATAGAAATCCCCAACTCTCTTAAATACACACTTTGGCACCGCAACTGATGAAAGACAAAATCTGCGATTACGAAATGATCGGAAATAATTCTCAAGAACTCCCTCCCAAATCGGTTCTTTTACCCCTATTCTTATCCGCAGGTTCCTATTTGCAGCAATATAGGCAGTGCCAAATGCTCCACATCCAGGGTATTTAGCAAATAACCCCTGAACTGTCTTCAGAAAATCTGGCAAGTATTCATCGTCCGCGTCCAAAAAAGCAATTAACTCATTATCAGCTTCCTTAATCCCCCGGTTCCGGGCAGCACCAGGACCTGAATTCTCTTGGTTGATAAGCCTGATGCGCGGGTCGGTGTATTCCTGGACGACCTTCTCAGAACCGTCGGTTGACCCGTCATTGACGACGATGACCTCAAAGTCCTGATAGGTCTGAGACAGCACCGAGTCCAGCGCCCGCTTGATGTGCCGCACCTTGTTGTAAAGGGGGATGACGACGGATATTTTAGGAACTTCAAATTGCGAAATAGACATCTTCAATTAGCATTGATTGCCTCTATTATATATTGTCTGGAAGCGTCGATAAGATTATCAAGTTCAATATATGATGTTTCATAATCAATCTCGTTGTGAACAAGGTCTTTTATTTTTTCTTCAATTGTTTTAATTGATAAATCACTGATAAACCGATCTGCAAGTTTGATCCTAAATAATAGGTCCTTTATCCTATGAACACGTGCGGAGTTAATCGGTAGTGTAACAAAACGCTTTTTATTCTTTATAGCAAAGCACGTTCCGTGGAAGCTATCTGTGCAAACAAAATCTGCATGTTTTATTAAGCTCAGCCATTGTAGGGGACCCGAATTAATAAGTCTCGCTCCTTTTATCGGATGAAGAACTGTTATAAACCGATGATATGGAAATACATCCCTCAAAATACTGATGACTAATTTGTAGCGATTTGGATTTTGCAGAAAGTACATAAACACATATGGTTGACCAATTACTCTAGGCGGTGTTATGTAGTCGTAATCTGCTATTAAAGACGGATCTAATACTATCATTGGTTTGAAGTTGATCATGCTTGAAATTGTATCCTGACTTTTTTCGTCTCTCACAGATATTTTTGAAAATCCTTTGAGCAAAGATTCCACACTTTCCCTAAGTTGACCAAAATCGAATGTATCACCAACACTAGCTGCATAACTCACTCGTTTTGTGATTGCTCGATTACTCAAGAAATTTAGAAAATAAGATAAGTCATTTCTGTTGATATTAACATTCCACACTTGATCGCTCCCAACGAAAATACAATCAAATTCATTTTGCAGGCTTGAAAGTTGTTCTGAACGCAAGTATTTCTTCTCTGTCAGAGGAAGATATTCTTTTCGAAAGAGCTGGAATTTCTTGCGAAAATTAGTCAGTCGTTTGATTCTTATTAAGGGCATAAAATATCTTAATATTTTAATCGTACTTAGGCCTATTCCTTCTTCACTGATAGCTATGCTGTCTTGTCGCCTATGAGTATTCTTGGTTGAAATAATGTCTTTATGAACAACTGAAAGAACTTTCTGCCAAGGCCGAATGAATAACCTCAATAATATTCTTGAGGGGTAGTATTGATTTCTCATCCATACTGGTATATAGTCAATAATACGAACGTCTAATCCCAAGTCTTTCATGACCTGACAAAGACCATAGGCCTGCAAGACAGCACCGTAATTATTCACTCCATGATAGGTGAGTATACCTATTCTCTTATTCATTGCTTCATATATTTTGTTTGATTCCCTAATGAATAGATAGAATGTCCGACAGAGGACGCCTACAAGATTCCGCAACCATAACTTTATCCGGAATATGCCCCACGGCCAGCATAAAGATAAAGGACTCCGCATCAGGGATTTCGGCTCTCATGCGTAATTTTTTATCTACACCGGAGGAGAGACAGAGGTTCAGACAGCACGATCCGAGGCCGAGATGGTGCAACGCATATACCAGGGACATACCGAACATACCGCCGTCAATAAACGGTTCGTTCCGCTCTTTTATCCCTCCAAAGTAGTTCAGATCGCTGGTTACAATCAAAATAGTGTTTATGGTATGCTCAAAGCCGCGATTGCCGTTCTGTAACTCCAGCAACGGCTTACACTTCTCCCTCCCCTGATAACAATGCACCCGCCACGACTGCCTGTTGCATACAGATGGCGTCTTAAGACTGATCTGAACGGCTTCTTTTATCAATTCAAGCGACACCGGCTCATCCGTGAAGTTCCTGATGCTGTAACGTTCGCGGACGAATTCACTGAATGGCAACCTGCTGACCCTGGCAACCCTCTCCCGTGAAAATGGAATGGCACCGCCTCTATTCGTTTCCAAACCGCTGTCGGACATCTTCGATCTAAGACCCTCTATCTCGTCTTTCAACTGTCCGTCATCAATCCCATTTCTCAAGTTGAAATCGTAGTAGGTTGACAACACGTTTGTTGAAACGCAGGTTATCTGGTCTGTTCCAAACCTGTCCAAATATGCCTTGGTTCCATCAACCAAATTGCGAACAACCTCCTTCCCATATCCTGCCCTCGGTGATGGCAGGGATAATCCCTTCTCAATTATGTGTGACCACATCATCAGTGCTGCTTGAAATGTATTCTTCCTGGAAAGGGCTGACCTTATGCCTGAGTGACGCAAAAATCGTACGTAGTCATAGTTATAACACCTTATAGAATGCCCTATCAGCCAAGCTATCCTCAATATCCGCAATATCCGCAATATAGGTTGTGGCAACATTCGCTTTATAAATTCTTTTGTCATTTGAACCCCATTGTTCTAAAGTTAGATAGGCTTAGCAATTTCATTTATTATTGTATGCCTTCAAGTTAAATTAGTAATATGAGTGCACACCTTGGCTAATGTCGTTGACCCGCACCTTCCCGTGCCGAGGACAAACACGTTCATATTACCATTCTCTCCTGCTTTTTAAAGTGTTGCCGGGCTCATGCCCAGCGCCTGTCTTATGATGGCGCCTGCGTTGTCCCTGAACTCCCGCCGCATCAGGCTCATCCCGGCGAACATCCCGAAGAACCCCAGCGCGAATGCTATATGCGCTGCGCCGCCCTCCCAGCCCAAGACATACTTGGGAACTGCTATCGCCGCCCCGCAAGTCACACTGGTCATCGCCGCCGGCGCCACCGCCTTGAAGAATCCCTTCATCGTCAGCGGCGTCCCCTTGAAACACCACGCCAGCGAAGGAATAAAGAATATATAACAGAAGATAGTATAAGCCGCAGCCACTCCAACAATACTCCAATTGAGCCCTATAGCGAAAGACGTTACGACACCAACCGCCTGTATCACCCAAATGGTAAGGTATCTTGATCCCAACCCGAGACTCAATAACGCAAGCCCGCGCACGTTTGCCACAGCCATTACGATCGCGGAGATCGCCAGTATCCTAAATACTGGTATCGCCGCCAGCCACTTGGGACCGAGCAGCAGTTTAATGATGAAGTCCGCCTCTATGAGGCAGTAGATAGATATCGGTACCGCTACGGTCGCAATTATCTCAAACAGTCGATACATATACCTAGCATAGCGCTGCGGGTCGTTCTTGATGGCGCTCAATGCCGGAATAGCAACTTGGATTAGGGGTCCCCGCACTTGAGCGATAGGTTGCTTATAGAGATTGTGTGCCTTGGAATACAACCCAAGTAGATCCGCTCCCAGTATCCTACCGATGAGGATCATATCCATATTGTTCTCTAATAATTGCGCGAACTTCGCTCCCGTGATGTATCCTCCGAACTTGAGCATCTTCCTAACGCCACTCCTTCGCTGCATTGGACCCGGGATCCAGTTGCAATAGAGCCACATCTGTAGGATGCTCACCACCGACGTCGCCAGCGTCCCCCACACCAGCGCCCAATAGCGATACCCCAGATATGCCAGGATGATGCTCACCACCACCCCCACCAGAATGGAGCAGATTTGAATGGTGCGCTGCGCCTTGAACATCATATGCCGCTGCAGCAGGGCGTTGTGCTGCAGCGTCAAGCCGCTTAGGACGAAGTTCACCGATAGGAACGCCGTCACCGGCACCAACTCGGGGCGCTGGTAGAACATCCCCACCAGCGGCGCGCCCGCCAGGATCACCAGCCCCAGCCCCACGCTGATGATCACGTTGATCCAGAACATGGTGCTGATCTGCTCGCGGGTGATGCGCTCCTGCTGGATGGTCGCCATAC
>Ga0180301_10001180_pt1 | contig 20503 bp, 19 predicted proteins | sample GuaBasSediGuay16_FD_121797 | JGI IMG/M metagenome (GOLD analysis project Ga0180301, IMG submission 121797) | Subseafloor sediment microbial communities from Guaymas Basin, Gulf of California, Mexico - Guay16, Core 4569-2, 12-15 cm | ecosystem: Environmental > Aquatic > Marine > Hydrothermal...
TAAAATTAATCGAAAGAGCAACTTTCATAATTTGCATATTTACTAATCCTTTGTCAATTTCAATGACATGTTCTGGAATTAAACTTAAACCTTCAGGGTTACCTATTAACAGATGAGGGCATGGCCCTGTGAGCTTTGACCTCTTCTTCCAGTATCTAAGAGAAAGCCTTGAACAGCTGAAGAGTTGGTTAAAAAGACCACGCATTTTTGAAGGTTTGTTCAGAAAGACGGTGCTCTATATAAGTGAATGTTGTTACCAATCCTCTTACATATGGCTAGCTTTTATTGCTGGAATGGAGAGAGACTTAAGGTAAGTGATGACATCTATATATTATGGAATGAATGCTTAAAGGAACATAACAATTTCTTGAATTTTACCATGGCATCTGAGGGACTTCCTGATATAGAAATTCATGTAGACGATAAGTGTACTATAGTTGAGGTCACAATAGGACAACATCCTCAGACCATAGTAAATGGACTACGCGAGTTAGTAAGACATAAACCGCGAATAAGGTCTGGACTATATGCTAGGATATTGCTAACATTACTTCCTAAAAGAGACATCATTGAGATAAATAAATGTGTAAAGCATATTGCTAAGGATACCAAATGCGTCATAAGATTACTGCACAAAAGAGCTATAATCACCATAGACAAATTTCTTCAAGAGTTAGAAGCTATTGGAGACTATCTGCATGGCATAATTCAACATATAGGCAATGAGGCAGAAAGTAAATTGAAAATAGCTGAGATTCTTGAGCATGAAATGGAGATAACTAGGAAGTGCGAGGAGCTCGTGTCAAGAGATATTCGCGTATTAGGGTCTATTATACTAAAGGTGTATAGAATATGTAAAACATCTAAGTTCAAGTAAGGTTTTTCGAAGTACTTTCATTATCTCAGAAGTTAATGAGGTTATTGTTCATATTGTAGATTAAGGGAGCTATTTGGAATTTGAAGTGTGTATCTTTGATAGGGAGAAGGTGGTAATCATCTATAGGCCTGACAGCGGGTTTAGCTCTATGGGATGATACTAAATGAAATAGAAGTAAAAAAAAAAACCTGAGAGGAGACTTAAAGCTGATAGGAAGAAGCTTCCTAAATTGATAACAAGGTTTCTTAATGCAAGCTACGATATTCATCCATTTCTAGACAATTTAAGAGCTGAGGAGTATTAATAGTGCCCCTGAAGGGATAAAGGGCCACCTCCGCAAACACCTCAGGAAGCATATGAGGAAGCATAAAAGTGACGCATTTAAAAAATGAAATGGGGGCGAGCTTATGACTGAGCCTGAGCCTAATGTTAGGAAGTCTTTTGGAGGATAGGATAAAAAGCATACTTAATAAGCCTGAGGAGCACTTAAGGAAATCCATAGAATTTCTCAGCATAAAGGTTGATCCTGAAACCATCCTAGCCTTCATAGCTAGTGAATTATATGCCGAAGCCCACCTTCTTTACTTAATGAAGTATAGGAGAAGCCTAGCTTATGATGAGAAAGATAAGCTTCTGTATTTTCTAATGACGAGGATAGCCAAGATTAGGCAAAGTTTTACTAAGGTAAGGGAAAGAAGGCTAAAGAGATTGAAGGAACTAAAGTGGGAAGCTTCTTCATCGGCTTATCTTAGTTTAAGCAGAGATGGGCCTGGGTTTTGATAAGGGTCTCCGAAGGTTCGAGGACTGCTTAAAGCATAACAACGTCCTTAGGCATGTGATTAGGAGAGCTATCGATATTTACAAGGGGGCTAGAAGGGGAGTTAATGATGCCCTTCCAAGGCACCCTCTCAAGGCTGTAGCATTATTGAAGGCTTCAGGAGAGTTCAGATATCCGCTAAGCTTTGAAGAGGCTCTCAAGCTATTCCCTAGAGCTAGACCTCTCAAAGCTGATCTAAGCATCTACATTCATAAAACATTTTCAAAGCTTATGGAAGATAGTGAATTGAGGAGCAGGGTAATGCCTAGGGTCCTCATCCAGCTTTCAAGAATTAAAAGTCTAAGAATTCACTAAGATCAGATTACGGACTGTGATTAGTTTAAATAACATCTTCACGAATTTGAACCGCAGTGCATCGATGTACATCCCCTAAGGACTTAATTCATTTAGCATAATAACTTTCACTTCATCCTTGATCCTTCTATAAAGCTCCTTATCACTCGTGACCAAGACGCCATTGATAGCTAAAGCCATAACCCCGTATATTGCATCGTAAATACTTACTTTACTACTAAATGATAACTTAATCGCGCTTAGCCAGATCTCCATAGTTACTCTCCTGATTACATCAGGATTCATTACATTCCTTATGGCACTTATTATATCATCTGCCGTTAGCTTGTAGACTTCATGAAATCTAAGTGCATTAGCTACTTCATAAAGCACGAGCTCCGGTATAATCAACTATCTCATTATTAAAATATGCATCCTTAAGGGTTACTGCATTTTCATAATACCTCTTGGGCATAAATCACTTAACAACAACACTAACATCAACTACTACCTTCTCAACTCCCTCTAGTATCTTATCACTTCACTTGAATCATGTTCATAATCCTATCCATATCCTTAGCAACCTCAATTTTCTGTGACCCTCTTTCCTTAACCTCTATATGCCTTCTAATAGTCTCCTTAGTAACCTCACTCCAATTTATGTAACTAAGCCTCCTCATCTTTTTCCTCAACTTCTTAGGCTCAATTTACCATATAAAGCCCATCCTTAGACAAAACCAAAAGCCTTGTAGATGCTAACCTCATCATAAAGCTTTAGCATGAATGAGCCTTCCCAAGGCTAGAGGTGAACGAATCTCCTAGCATTAGAAATGGCTACCCTATTTCTCTAAGACCTTGTCCTAGAGTTATCGTGATAGAGCTCATAACTGCCAACTTTCTTATATATAGCTTCGACATAAATGCATCTAAGAGAGCGTCTAAGGCTTGCCAAAGGTAGCCCTAGGATACTAAGGTAAGCACCTGACACTGATAGGAACTACACTTTCGTTAAAGCCATCCATAAAGCAGTAACAATCATAGCTATCAGGTGTTAGCACCTATCAACTGATATCCTCCATTAGTTAACCTATTGAACGTCATGACCTTGAGTTCTAAGGTCATGAGCACTATGTACATGCACTGGACATTGTGACATTAATCATTCAGAAAAAGGAGCTCGGCTTCCCCTATGCCTACGCCTTCCTCTAATGAACAACATAACATTAATCAACCATGACGTTGGAACTCTTCTAGGACTACTAACAAAGGATCCCCAAATCCTCCTAGCAACTCCTCCAAGAACCTCCTTATCCCTAAGAGCTGCCTCTCCCGAAAGTCTAACCACCTTAGTCCTACAAAGATTCGAAGCAAAGTTACAAGCCTCCTCAAGGAGAAGATCCCTAATCCCTCTACTTCCTCAAAGCTATTCAGGACAAACATTTCATCACCAAAAAGCCTACGCCAAGCACCATACTAGAAGCTATACAAACCCGAAAACACCGCAACCTCTTCAACCAGCTTCCCCAAAACTGAAGCATCAAGACTCAGCACGATCTCTCACCTACTACGAATAGCTCCTTAACCTTGAGATATTTAACTAGCTATATCGCCTAGTTAGCTAGTTCGCCTAGTTAACTTAGTTAACTATATCGCCTATAGGCGATATAGCTAGAAATATCTTTAACTAGCTATCCCGGAAGGCCTATCCTACCTGTTAAGGTACTGAAAGAGCAGCCATCTACTCCAAACGTCACCTTTCATACATACTACTACCCAGAAGTCTCAGGTCTTCAATCAGCTCCTCTAAGCTCACTGCATACCCCCTAAGATGAAGATTAATAGGTCTTAACTCCTCTTGAGTGTGCCTCCTTATCCGTTATATCACGACCCAATGCACAATCAGGCCCTCTTACAAAAAGTCTCTACGTAAACGTATGCTCAAGGAGCATCAGGTCTACAAATCTCTGAGATAGATTTCCCACAGAACCTACATAGAGCGGCTTCATACTACCATCAGCGACTTTAAGGGAGCATCTTTCTTCTACATCTAATCATAGGAGCTAGGCCTAGAAAATGTCAAATTATACCTCAATTCACGAAAAGCTGTAGCTAGACAGGTTAGTCAAATACCATGGTCACAATAATGCCAAGATCCTAATCATCCTCCTTCATGATAGGGCTCACAAGCAACTATTCGGATCCTCATTACCTTTTTTATCACCTTACCCTCCTCCCTGAGATTCTCTATACCCTCATCCTCCTCAACGGATACCAGGCGAGAACGGCCGCATTCAGGACATGGGAGACATCCCTTCACCATTCAGCTCCTCATGCTAGTTACACTTCTAGCATAGTCCCCTTCGATGTAGTTAGGTCCTATTAACTAGTGATGCTCAGGGAGGGGAAAGCATAAGGCTTACAGCTGATGCAGCATATGACACTAGGCTAACCTAATAAAGGTCTCACATCATATCGCTTATTAAGTCTTAAAGTAGATATAATTAAGGCATGAAGAGCAGTGCATTTTTGTGGATAGTCGAACAGAGAAGACCCATACTTCATGAGAAATTTCTTAAGAAGCATAATAACGTGGTAGACTCCGTGATCAATTATTATAGGAGCCGACAACCCAAAGTGCGCTATATGTACGAGAGAATGCTTCTTGACTGTGGCGCATATACTGCATCTAGGAAAGGGATAGAGCTGGATCCTGAGAGAGTTAAGTACATTCAGGAGAAAATAGACCCAGATAAAGCTATCCCACTAGACTATCCATTCTTGCCCGGGATGTCTATAGTTGTCATGAAGAAGAGATGGAGGAAGACTCAAGAGAACATATTAGATTGGCAGGAAACGACTAGACTTAAAGAGATAGTTCCTGTTTTGCATGCATGGAGCCCAAGTTCATTGATTAACAATATTAAATGGATGCAGAAATATGCAGACTGTAAATATGTAGCAGTAGGCACTATCGTTACTACTAGCTATGTAAGATACACTGGCTATTTCGCAGACAGAGAACCTAATGCCATATTCATAAAGATGTTATCTTATGCGATATGGGCCATAAAGAAGTTTTCAGATTTCAGAGTACATTTAACTGGCTTCGGAAGCTCTCCATTAACATTACATCTAGGCTTTTACCTAGGAATAGACAGCCTAGATACGGCTGGCCATAGACGTAAGGCAGCATATGGAAAGATCATACTTCCATCAATAGGAGAGAGATATGTGGGAGACAGAAACGCTAAGTTTGGCGTTACTAGATTGACCGATGAAGAGATGGAAATATTAAGAAAGTGCAAATGTCCTGTATGTAGGATAGATCAGTCAGCTCTATGGAGAGACTGGAAAGCTAGAGCTATACACAATAAGTATGTAATGGAAAGAGAAGCTGAAAAAGCCTCTCGTCTGATTAGCGAGGGATTAGAGGTCTATGAAAGGTACCTTGATGATGTATTCGGTAGAACGAGCACTAAGCTTCGATCATTATGGAGATTAGCAAAGGTACTAGCTAAGAACTATAAGTTGGAGGATTTCATGGTGAGAGTATGAACCCCCCTCCAGGGGTAATAGTTCTAAAGGGAGGGACAGAGCTCTTTAATCATCCTGATGTGATAAAATTTTATCGGTATGTACTAACAGAGTGGACTCCCCCTTCTGGAAGAAGGATAGCACTCTACATGGGGTGCACTGCTGTTAAACCTTATTCTAAATCATTTATACACCTAAAAGTAATTAAAATGCTAGAGAAATATAACCTATCGGATATTGTCCAACAATACATAGTCTCTGAGCCTATGATTTTAGTCCCAAGAGAGCTTGAGGCTGTATACCCGGTAGCTAATTATGACTTCCCAAAATACCTTTTAGATACTAAGGGAAGGAGAATCTTTGTAAGAAGACTAAGAAATATTCTTAGTAGAGTACATAGTTTTCACGCATTTCACGTAACTTTTATGCCAAGACACCATTTTGAAATATTTAAGGAAGCAAGGAAAGATCTCTTTGACTACATATATGTGCCATATAACTTATATTTCCTCCCTTCTCTACTTCAAAAACTAAAGTATCTAGCTTCTTTCCTGAATAATAAGTCAGAAAGAGGGAAGAGAAAAAGGTAGACTTTCATCTGAAGTACACATCAAGAACTCTCTTTTTTATTAATTCAAACAACTTATTGACCACGAACTCTTTATTTTTCTTCATTTCCTTAGCTATCTCCTCTACGGCTTCCCAGAAGCCTAATAGTGAATACCTTGAGCATTTATCTCTTACTATTCTGAAGATTTCTATATCGTCTTTGTCTAGAGGGAGCTCTCTTATTACTTCATCAATCAACTTTCTTACGCTTTTTAAAATGCTGGCTATATTAACCTCTTCATTACATAGCCTTATAGAGTCTCTTGCTTTCTTTAGATCCTCCAATATTCTTTCTCCTCTTGTTAAAATATCCTCTTTACTTTTAGTAGTTAAGGGATTGAAAGCAGCTTTGTGAATTCTTCGATATAATTCTAACAGTAAATTTAAGTGTCTCTCATAACTATTAAGTAATTCTACTAGGTAATCTATCACTTCGTTTATGTTATTTTTAGATATTTCTAGCTTCTTTTCAATATTCTTAATTCCATTTTTAGCGTCAAGGATTAGTTTTTTGATATTTTCCTCTTCATGTATGTAAATTGGTTTTAAAGCGTTTATTTTCTCTATTAGCTCTTGGTAATCTCTGATTGCTTCATTATATGTTTCTCTGGAGCTTTTTAGGCTATTACTTATTCTCTCCGGTAGATCCAGCCCTATGCATGACTGCGAGACTATTTTGATGTATTTACAAATATCTTCCGTCTTACTGACAATAATCTCCTCGGTTTTAATCAAGCTATGCATATCTCTTATTACCTTATTTGCTGTACTATGTGTCTCTTCAAGAATCTTTTTATACGCATTTAGCTTATTTTTCAGATCATTCAAGCTGGAAATTCTTTTCAGAACGGGTTGGGGAATCTCTGGAGGTCTCAATAGTCCTATTATACCTTTCGAAATCTTCAATGTATCCTTGACACGTAATCTCATGAGACTTTTTAGACTTCTTTTTAGTCTTGAGATTTCATTGATGAAGCTTTCAGCTTCTTTTAATTCCTGGTGAACCTTATCAATTCTTCTTACATAGTCCTCGTACTTTTCTTTTAGTAGTCTGAATTTCACATTGAAGTAATAGGCATTAGAGGGGCTTTTCTTAAAGAAGAATACGAAATTCTCTCTTGCTCTCCCTTTTAGCCTCTCCCATTCCCTCATTAGACTCTCTTTAACTTCATCGTAGTCAAGTTGTCTTTTAAGGATACTTTCAAAATCGATTAAGTATCCTTCAATGCTCTTAATCTCATCGAACTCCATTTCTATTATTCCTCCTAGGATTCCATGAATGCTCTGCTTTAATGCAACTACACTCTTCCTAAGATCCGTAATGCGTCTTCTTAGGCTTGTGTATAGAGTTCTAGACTCCTTAGACGCTCTCTCAAGTAATTCTCCAAATCCATTTCTACGGAAGTAGTAACTGATCAGTTCCTGTACTAATATGTAGGTCCTAAGTGCAACATCCTCACTAATTTCACTCTCCGCCCTATTCATAAGCCGTTTTACAAACTCTACATATTCTTTAACATTTATTACATTACAGGCCCTTCTCTTAGCAGAACATAAATACCCAAACCTTTCTATAATTTCCTTGTGACTCTCTATATATTTGCAGAACTTTTCATACTCTCCTCTTACCCTATTATGTAACTCTGCAAGGTTTACCATAATGACTCTGCCTCTTTTCTCCTCTATTCTACCTCTCCATTTAAGAACGCGAAGATATTCCTCGAGAATACGTTTAGGCCTTGTAGCAACATGGATAAAACTCTGCACTAATATTTCCTTACTAACCTGACTAACCTGCTGATGACGATGATATAGTTCCAGTAGACGAAGTATTCTTCTCTCCTCAGGGCTCACGGATATTAGTAGCTCGTCATTCTTCATATGTAGTAATCCAAATTTCTCCATTAAGCCTAAATGCTCTCTTATACCCTTCTCTATGTTATCAAAGTCCTTGTAAAAAATACCTTTCAAATGGAATAGTTTGAATCCCCGTATTTTCTCAGCGAATTTAAGTGCATCCTCTATCTTTGCTCTTTCTTCTGGATATAACAAAACATATTGGTAGGCGCCTATTATATCCTCCAATCCCGTTATGTCTCTTATAACTAAGCCCCTAGTATTAAGGACTTCCTCTATCTTCCTCTCCAGATTTGTAATCCGCCCTATTTCCTTAAGGACATCTCCTATTTTAATGAAGTTAATAGAGGATACTTTACTACTTAATTTGAATAACTCGCTTAATTTTCCTGGGTCAGATGCAAATTTTGCCATGAGTTCTGGTTCTGTTATGAATAAACTCCTAAATATCTCGGTAATAGCTGCTAATTGTATCATGTGCACCCTAGGGATCGTAATTACTAGTACTTTGATGTTGAATGCAGTTCCCAGGCTTCTACTAATCATATCTCTAATGTCTGAATTCACTTTTTCACAAAAGATCAAAATAGCATGAGGAGGAGGTTTGCCTCCTAATATGTACCCATAAATCGTACTACTAAGCTCATCTATGAATCTTTTACTCAGTATTCCTGGGATAGCACGTATTAATGCCCTTATATTTACCTCCCCTACAAGAGGATGCTGACGAGTCAGTACATACTCTGAACCTTTACGTACATTGTACCCCCTTATCGTAAATAGTGATAAAATACCCCCCAGGATATCCTCTTCCTTAAATCCTCCAATCAGTTTACGCCATATCTCTAACCTTTCTCTGAGATCTTTTATAAAGTCTAGGATCGTAACTGCTGGGGACGGATAAAGCAAGCTAATTAATCTAGGAGAGACTATGAAGAGAACGTTAGGATCGTACGCTAGTTCACCTCTATCTATAATCCCCCATATTTCATTACGAAGAGCCAAAGCCTCGTCCTTACTTAAACTTATTCCTAAGAATTCTGATAGTTCAGTTATAAAACCTATGAATTCCTCCTCATCTCGAGTAGGGATTACTAAATAGGGACTATGGACCATATCATTTCTGATATCGACTTCTATAAAGGTAAGACCGTCTAATATAGTGTCTATATCCTCTTCCTCTCTCAAAAATAAAGCTTCTTTCATCCTCTCCTTTAGTCTTACACGAACTAAGTCATAGTCTTCAATTATTCTGTACACACGATAGATGCATTTTTGAGTTCGTAACTCTGCACCTAATCTGCCATCTTTATGAAATATTTGATTAAACTTGTCAATGGCACTAATTATTTCACTATGCCTAATGTTAGTGTACTTAGCTACATTATCAATTGAAGTTGGAGAGAGTGTTGTGATAAGGTAAATTAATACGTCGATCCATGAACTTTCTCTCTCGCCTAGTATTCTCTTAAGCTCTAGTTCTATTCGCTTCCACATTTCTGAAAACAATGCAGGAGTATCTCCTCCATATACAGATATCACTATGTCTTGAAGATATCTAAAAACCTTCTTGAATGTTAGTACAGGCACCTTTCCCTTAATACAGCTTTCGATTTTGGCTCTATTGAAGATTTCATGTATCAACCTAATTATTGCACCTAAGTTTCCCATGGATGAAATATATAATGGGTTCATAATCTCTGGCGGCCTGAAAGGTAGTAATTCTGGAACTCTCCCTTCGTATGCAAATTTAAGTATACCATTAATTAACTCCCAGAATTCACTCTTCGAGATTTTTGGAAGCCTTCTTATTTTCACTCTTCTTTTCAAACGACCTATGGTCTCTACCAGATCTCTGTCACCTTCCAACCTAGACCATCCCGGTGGAGTTAAGGAGATTATCAGGTGAAGCAGGCCTCTAAACTCCCCTTGTTCTCTGAACTCTTCTATCTTCATATTGAGAAAATCAACTATACCAGAAGTTATCATTCTTCGGGTTTCAACATCTGTTCCAGTTACTTCCTCAAACTCATCAATAAATAAGAATAGTCTATGAAACTTCTTAGAGGAGGCAGATATGCTTTTTAGTACTTTGACAACATACTCCCTCGCATCGTCATAAGCATAGGGTGATGGGAGTTTAATTCCATATCGTTTTTCAAATTCATTGCGTTTCTCTCCCCATAGTGTGCAGAAAACAGCTGCTAGAAATCGATAGCCGTTTATTCGACAACCTCTAAGAACTTCTCTTCTAGCTATGTCTCGAGCCCAATTCATCAAAGTACCTCCGCCTATTGAGATTACCTTGCCTTTATCTGGAGGGAGAGTTTTTAGATATCCCTCGAATATACTAGTCTTACCCTCTCCCCATTCAGCAATTAGGAACATTACATGAGGGTCAGGATTCTTATCAATGTCTTCTATGAATACTTTTATATCATTAACTACATTCTCTCTCGACTTCAAACGTGCATATTTTAATAACTCGGCGACATCCCGCCCAACTTCACTTGGAAGGCGCTTTGGTTCAGAGATATAATCATGACTTTTGATCATATTCTTTACACCTCCTTGAGATATGGTCTTGAGAGCGCTCGCATAACTTCAGTTTTACCCATGGTGTGAGGAATTTTTCTTCCCTTAACTTTGACCAAAATGGGGAAACCCAAGCTATTCATTTGCCCAGTAATTATTGCTGTTCCTCTTTGTAAATTAGTAAGCTTCGTTTCTAGAACTTTAGGTAGCCCCCCAGTTACCTTTCTAACAAATGATATATCCTCAGGAGAGATCCTGTGTATTATAAATGTCCCAACCATTGACAATACTATTGGATCAACAAAGCTGGGTCTCTGAGCGATTAAACATAAAATTAATCCAAATTTTCTCCCTTGAGTAGCTATTAAGGAGATGTATTCTCTCGCAAGACTGTATCCAATAGGATACGTTGAAAGGTTTGGGCAGTAATTTTGTGCCTCCTCTATCATGAACATTAAGTAACGCTCTTTTCTCTCTATTTTGTACTCAGTGAACTTATTATAGAGCAATTTTGCTAGGTATGCTACTATTAACTGCTTAACACCTAAAGGCATCATTGGGCATCCATCAGCACTAAAGTCTATGAGAACTAGTGAAGGTTGCTCTGTGATCTTGTCTATAAATCCAGGTGATATAATAGGCCTATCTGAGACTATTTTCTGTCCTCTAACTACATCTTCGCAAAACTTGTAAACGGCTCTGTGTATAGCTTTAGCTGTAGTGTGATATATCAGGTTCCGGGATTTGGCCTCTTCTAATTTTTCATAAAGCTCATCTGTGTGACGAGTGAAGATTTCGGATGGCAAATAATCTTCCTCTTCTATTAATTCTTTAAGAACCGATTCTAATCCAGCAACCTGTAGTTCATTTAGAGTACCTCCCGAATAATACGTGATAACTAACTCAGCAAGCTCTCTTGGTGAGAAAGCATTAAGATCTATAGATATTTTCTCGGTCCTTATGAGGGGGTATCTAATGGGTACCGTAGATTTCTCTGACACAAAGACATACAAATCTTTATAGGCAGTTTCCCATTCTCCTCTGTAAAATGAAATAGCGTAATCCAGATAGTCTTCGTTTGCGTCAATTATTATGGTTGGTAATGCAGCTCTCCCTTTTTGTTTATCCTCCTCGAAAGGTATATTCGATATAAGCTCTATTAGGTATCCTGCTGTGAAAGACTTCCCACTACCAGTTACTCCGGTATTAAACATGTGCATTGTGATGTTTTCGACATTTAATGGTATTGGTAAATTATCATACCCTAATATCGTACCAAACCATATATAACCTGGGCTTTCCCTTCTCACCCCAAATATCTTTTCGTATTCCTCACCTTCTTCACTTAATGCTAATACTTCATCTCCTGGATTTGGCGGACTTGATACTTCAGCTAAACCTTTAGGAGTTAACACTCCTAGTAAAGACAGCTCTGCAGTGATTCCTTTTCGGGCTACCTCCTCAGGAATACGAGATCTATGCCTTATTGCCTCATCCCATGCACTAGGCACCTTATAATACTCATGATAGGGGATTATAGCCTCAATACGAGAGAGTATTCTTCCATGCCTTGCATCTATTAGAACTAGTAGGCCTTCTTGAACCTTATTTTCTGTGTCCTCATAAAGTAAGCACTGGGCTGATGTCGTTGTAGCCCCAGATAAAATTCTTCCTAAACCTTTCTGTGTTGGCATACTATTTTTATATGTTAGAGAATATGAGGTATAAGTTCTATCATTCATTCATACGTAAAAGTAGTGACTTAAGCCTAGTTAAAATTGGGTCTCCACCTGTTGCTATGGCTCTAGACATGATTTCGAATATTATTATCTCAGCTGCTCCCTTCCTAATCCTTGCTTTATCGTGAGCAACAAATATCGGTAAAGGATACCTTATGCCTGGTGGCGTAATTGAGGTTATAGCCTTTAAAGCTTCCTCGAATACATGATCTAAAAGGTCTTCTGTCGGCTCTCCTCTGAAGGCTATATCTATTCTAAATGGAGGTCTGCTCGTTCCTATCATAGAATATGAATAATAGATCCGAAGTCCAGCATCCTTGTACTGCTGATAAGCTTTAGAAATAGGGCTATTAACATTATAAGGGAATTCTTGGGGCATTGTATAGTAAAGTACTTCATCGCCATGCCTTGAGTTGAGCATGAGCATAGATGATAAAATAAGATCATAATCCGATCTGAATACACTAATTCTTTCATTTAAGAATCTTTCGACTAATCTCTTAAATAGAACACCCTTGATCCTTTTAACATAACCTATCACTATGGCATTTTGATATATTCCATCTATAATTGCTTTCACTCTTCGATTTACATACCCTTTGTCAGTCGGTCGTGGTGGGTCGACTACTGGTCCATCTAACAGAATATAAACCCTAGTACCGCTGGGCATCTCCTTTCGGATAAAACGGATCAGGGCCTTTGTTTCGGCCTCTAACATTAAATCCTCAGTCTGCGCTCTGACTTTTTCTCCAGAAGGGTCGAATATTTTTACTAACTGAATATCTCCAAAACTTACTTCTACATCCCCTCTCATGCCCTTAGGAAATTTAGCTATGACAGCAGATATCATAGAATAGAACTCGCCTTCTCTCGCTCTTATTACTCTGCAACTTCCATCTATGCCTACAAAAAACCGTGCCAAATAGGTGTCTAAGTCACTAGTATTAACTTCTTTTACTAATTCTTCTTTCAATAGGATTTCAGATATCCTTTCAGCATTTTTTCTGACTCTTCTTAACTCCCTTCCTAGATCTCTTCCCTCTGCTATAGCCTTGTCTATTAACTCCACTAAGATTTGAGGTTCTGTTCTATTGAACTCCATTCTACGTATATGTCTCCTTAATTCATTAAGATCTGCTGAACTCATTATCGGTATTTTAATTAGGTGGAGTGCATTTAAATATGAGTGCGTCTTCTGACGGAAAAAGTGAAAGTTTAGAACTATTATGGGGCATTATTAACTCCTTGTCATCTCTAGGGAGTGTTGTGATACCCACAAGCCATTCCATCTCCTAGAGTTTTATAAATGAGTGACAGAGGACGCCATTAGAAGTGATTGAAATTACCGAAACATTTTACTCTTCGCAGAGCTGCATTGTCGAAACGATCCTCTGCTCTATCACATAAGGATTTTGGCCATAGCTTTGTCCATGGAGGAAAAGATATTTGCTTGAAGGTTAGCAGATGTTGGTTGGAGGGTACAGCTTCTCATAAATTGACTCATTACATCAATGTATCATTATTTTTATCTTTTGAAGAAGGCGAAATGGCAGTACTATCGTAATCTCTCAGCTGAGATGAATTCTACTTTGGTGAGGGCTATGGCAGAGCGTATCTTAAATAGAGCATAGAGGAAGTGCTAAAGGAAGACTAGGGAGGACTCTAAGTCTGTATAAGAGAAACGGTTCTCGTATAGTTCAGTTTTGGGTTAGCGCATATAAGTTTAAGCACAGGAAACATAAAGCTAAGAAGTTGAAAAGGGTGGAGCGTAAGGATGTTAGAAAGTATAGGGAGCGAGCTAGAGATCGAGATTATAAAAGGCATGAAACATTGGCCGAGGCATTACTTATGATCAGGATGTAGAAAGTTATGGAATCTCTGGTAGCAGAATAATCTGACTTGAAGGCCAGTAAATTTGTGAGGATAAAAGATACCGCTGATTGTGCTAGTTATAAATCAAGTTTACTAATATAATAATTTAGGAACAAGTATGCACTCTCCGTCACAATTAAACAATACCCTGAAGGAGTCTCTAGTTAAGATAATCGAATCGTTTGAAGAGTATACAGATTGGAGTAAACTCTATCCTTTATCTTGGACATATGCATTATACCGCAGTCTACATTTACGGGAAGAAGTTCTATATATTAATCTAAAAAGAACAGTCTTAAGCCTCATAGGGAACAAGAGGAGTTACAATATTGCCATATATGATCATGAAGGTGTCGTAGGAGTACTGTTCTCCTTGTATCATGTAGCTGATAAAGAAAAACGTATCAACATAAATTACAACAGTATCTTGGAAGATGTTAAAAGGCTACATTGGCATGAATTCGACGGCGAGGTGATGATATTCTCGTATATGTTGGCTACTAAAGTTAACGCTAAGAACTATGTTTCTGAGCTAAAGGAGAACATAGACAACTACCTGAATGAGTGGTTTAGGAAATTTGACTATGAAGCTCAAAGAAATATAGTCTATACACTATTTGGATTTGCATATCTTCTTGATGAGAGACTTGCAGACTTAGTCTGCAAATATAAGCTTTATTTAAGCTCATCAAGCCTGTTTGAAAGCATTATAAATAGTTATGACATTGAGCCAATAGCATTAACTCTCTATACTTTTGGAAGGATTGCATACCATAAGAAATTAAGAAAAGAGCTTAGGAACAAAGCAGGTAAAAACGCAGTCAAAATAATAAGATATAAACTTCTACCAGAGCTTGGAAATACGCTGAGCAGAAGAATTCTCGAGACGCATATGCTGTCAAATCTGGAATCTATTCCCCTTGATCTCATAGTAAAAATACAATTAGCTAGGGTAGAATCTGGCTTGGATAAACCCTTTATGTTATCCAAATATGAATGGTGGACATATCAACAAGTGTTAAAAATGATAAAACGTGGCTATCTGAGAGTACATCGTCATCATCTGATCTTTATGTTGCTCACAGACATCAGTTCGCCAATAGTACTATTTTCACTTTTTATTTTGCAGCCGAAGATTTTCTACATGATATCACCAGTATTACCTATAGTAATAAACTCAATTTATGGAGCTAATGTTAGTTTAGTAAAGCATGGAGTTATTAGAAAAGAGTACTTACTAGGTATCGTTAGAGATATTGTAAGCATGGTTTCAAAACGTGTAAGGGAGGGTACCAATGCTAAGGCTTAACGCATTCACTACGATAAAGCCATACTTTAAGTGCTTCTCCGTGTTTAGAGTACCTCTAATTGGAGATCCCCGCTCCCGCTTTCAACTCGCAAGGATATTGTATAACGAGAATATTGCCTATAGCTTTCCTTATGAAGAGTACTTATATTGCAAGGGAAAACCTAACGGGATTCTAGAAAGGATAAGGGAAATTGTGGAGAGCAACATAATACAGGGAAATCTCGTATTAGGTTCAGTAGAGAAGCCAGAGGAAAAAGTTCTTGGCCCACAGGATGAGGTAATAATAAAGCCTATTGTGTACAGCGCATTTGAGAAGATTCTAGAATCAAAAGGTTTCCTAATCCCATGTAGAACCGTTAAGAAAGCAATTCCTCAAATAACAGAGGAGAGCATGAATAGGGGGTTTATCGTACCTTTAACTTCTACTTCGGATGTAGTAGTGCTTAGAGGATTGAAGTATATGCTTGAAATTAGACCATCAGGGTATGGTATTTTATGGATAGACATCTATTGCCCTCCTCTAGATTTAAGGTTAAAGAGAAGGCTGTCTCCTGGGGAGTTAAGAGAACGTGGATTGATGGAATTATATCATAGCAAGGCGGTCTTAAAGTCAAAAGAAAGATTAGATATATTACATCACTTACTCGACATACTGTGTGGTAGTAGAGAAGCTCAGACATTAAGACTTGAATTTCCTGATGGAGAAGTTATACAATTCTCTAGAAGCTTATTGCAGCTTGAAGCTATTGCAAGGAGGTGGTATTTCTGAGTATCAGCGAGCAAGCTTTCTTTGAATATGAGAGAATTCCCGAGCCTCCTCTTAGATTTTACATGAGAAGGAGGTATGTACATCCACGTATAGGTCTTAACAGAGCAGGACCATATGATGCTGGTGCTCATAGGGAGGAGGACGTCTATATCGGATTGGTATCCAGTGCAAGTATAACATCCCATGCTAAAAAGCTTCTGGAGCATCTAAAGGAGGGCTATAGTTATTATAGAGGCTTCTCGACTACATTTAAAGTCAATGACATGGTATTCAACGATGATTTGCTCAGAGAAATAACCATAAACGTACTAAATGACGCCTTACCGAGCATAGAGAATACCTACTTTGAACTAGCTGAAAGTCTCCCTGATAGGAGTGTTGTTATCGTTGCCTTAGACGATAGAGTAATCGATAAGTATTATACGAAGATAAAGGCGATTAGGTTCAGATATGCGAGGAAGATAATACGCTTACAGTTAATTAGGAAAAGTACACTAGAGAAAGCGCTAAGCGATCCAGTAACAATGACTTTCACGCTCTTCAATATGGCGACAGCTATATATGCTAAAATCGGAGGCATACCTTGGCTTCTCGACCAGCAACTAATTCCTGCAGGCGTTTTCATAGGAATTGCCTTCACAAGACCTAAAGTTGTATCTTACACTGAATCTAAAAAGGAAATATTTTACTATGGTATCCTAACCGTGTACAATAAGTTCGGTAGATATATCGACATGAGTGCGCGCGGAATAACATTAGAAATAGACAAGAGACTAAGATTACGAGGAACTAAAGGCCTCTACATTCCCAAAAAGGTCATGGTTGAAATGCTTAAGCAGGTCATTAGCGCCTACTTTCCTCCAGTAGTTATAGTGCATAAATCGTCAAGATTCCATGAAGAAGAGTTGGAAGCTGTAAGGTACATCCTTAAAGGCAAGGGTATTGATTATGCGTTAATTCATGTAGAATCTTCTAACCCATATAGAGGCTATGGTGAAGACGTACTAAGTATGACTGCTGTACGTGGAGACCTAGTCTTAGACAAGGAGATAGCAAATAGAGCCATTCTCTTCACAACGGGATGTACACAGTCAGATCGTGGCATACAGAAGAGAGGTAGACCAGGTACTCCTCGTCCTCTGGAGCTCGAGATAGAAGAAAATACGACACCATACACTCCAAGAGATTTTGCTAAACAAATACTTGCATTAACTAAGCTCAACTGGAACACAACAGATTTAGAAGTAAGAATGCCTATAACTATAAAATACGCTAGGAAAGTTGCGAGCTTAGCTCCACTTATAACTTCTTCCATAACTGATATTAGGGATCTCATGTAAGTTAGCCTATTCGTAAGAATATTGTTAATACTCCATGGCAAGAGGTCATAAGAACGAATTGAAGAATACAGAGTTCATAGTACACGTAAGTGGAATATGTCTGGTACTGACCCTTATTGCGTCCCTCAGCGTTGTGCCTGATGCTTCTGCTCTCTCATATACTAGCAAGATTGTGCACTTAATCATAGCTCATTCTAAGATCTATGAAGTTTTGCTTCCCCGTGTGGGTGTTATCGGGCCCTCAGCTACACGAGCTCTTAAGCTTGAGGTAACGGATTATTACGGGACTATCTTAGCTTACTACGATCTCACCTATGATCCCATGCTTCGCAACAGACTTGAGGAATGCGCTCAGCATGTAGGTATGATGTTAGTGCTCATGCTTAGAACGTCTAGACTGGGGCTCTATTAAGCTCTGCAATGAAGAGCCTGGGAAACTCGTTGACGAATAGCTCTCTTATGAGCCTAAAAGTCCTGAAGACTTTGTTTACACTTATGCATACATAGCCTTAAGCCTTCTTGAACAATTACCATCAGGTGCCTTCATTAGAGTCCTTCGTAATTCAAAGTTAAGAGAATTTTATATAGCGAGCCTAATCATGATAATCATTACTTCAGCTCATTTTGTTGTCAGGCGTGCTAGGGCTGAAGCCAGCAGCGTTAAGTATGAAGGCTATCGTTAAGAGGCTACATACTGCTCCGAAGGTTCACAGCTCGATATACAACATAGGAATAGTGCTAACATTAGCCATCATAGAATCGCCTAGGGAGATACTTATAGGCGAGGGCGCTATCGGGCTTGAGGCAAGCTTTGAGAGAACGTTGCTTGATTATGCATGGATAGGGCTACCATTATTATCAACGATAGTAGCCTTATGTGGTGCACCTAATAGAAGACGCAAGCTTAGACTAGGCCTACCTGCTGTAATCATACAGACCGTCCCAGCCTATTATGCCTATGAGCTTCTGAAGCTCCATCCAATATGGTTCACACTAGTCTCAGGGGTTGTCCTGCTAGCTTTAGCTCGCTTAGTTGATAAGGAGGCTTTGGAAGCCTGCCTAGGTCATGTTATCGTAATCACAGCATTATGCATGGCATCAATGCTCACCTCAAATCCAATAGTCTTGCTCTTAGGCGGTATTGGTTCAAGCTTATTCCTGGCATCAACTGTACTCTATTCAAGCGAAAGAGAGCATACTGAAAGACTTTATAAATCAACAATGCTCACCTACAGCTTGGGCATTCTCATAATGGGTTTAGTCAATCAGTTTGCGGTAGAGATAGCTCAATTCCTTTATGCACCGGATGAGGCATTTATTGACTCAATACGCATACAGGCAATGTTCATAGCAAACCTAATCGCACTAACGCCAATAATGGCACCATTAGTTCATCTAGCTAGGCTTGTACATGCATTCGAGGGAGCTAAAGAAGCTGAGATCATTGTAAAAAGTATGGAGAGTTGATATGAAAGATTATTACCATCTATAATGGTAGGGTTTCAACTTCTACACATAGGAATTCCCTATCAGAGCCACTATTTACCTTCTTAGCGATGACTTCTACTATTCTTGAATCACGAGCAGATCCTCTTCCTACTTTTACCCACTTTCCTTCCTTCGTCTTCTTCCATTTAGCTCTATAGCCTATTATAGGACCAAGACCGTCGAATACAGGACTAATTAAATTATCGAGGTCTCTACCCCAATCTTCTCTTGGTATTTGGGGCTTACTGCTTAGCCATCTATCTCGCCTCTGATAGAAAGTTATAATTACCCTAAATACAGAATCCTCCTCTGCCCTACCTAGGGAGCTTACTACCTCCTCAGCTTTCTCCTCTACCAATCTCTTAATATCCTCATCCTTAACGTCTGTTATGTCTAGAATGAAACTCCACTTCACTATTTACCCCCATAAATTAATCATCACCTAGGTAAATTTAGAGCATTTCCTTCACTTAAACCTGAAAGAAGAAATCATGAACAATTAAGCTTTTGTCATTATGTCAATGCACTTAGTGAAAGCTTATTATTATACAAGAGTTCTGGTCTACTTGAAATATTATGATATCTTAGCTGTAGGGAATATGAGCCTGCAACTAATTGAATATAAGTTCATACTAAAGGATAGGCGCTTATTCGAATGCACAGTCTATAGACTAGTTGGTCGTTGAAGAGAAGTATTATCGTGTACTTAAGCTACTACACCTACTTCGTAACCCATGTAATCCTATGCAAATTGAGACTCTACTTGATGTACATCAGCTTTTAAGCAATCTATCAAGGCAACTAGGCTTGATATGGTGCTATGGTGTAGTAGCTACTGATAAGGAGCTTTAAAGGCATCTATTGTCAGGTAGCCTTCAGAGAGCTTACCTATGAATATTAAGTTTGGCGTTAATAAGGAGGGACTGCTGCATGCTAGATTATTTGGGATAACATGTTCTGGAAAGAGCAATGCAGCATTAGTCTTCATAAGTCGCTATATCAGGGCATTAGGCACTCATGTACTAATCCTCGACTGGAAGTAGGTCTGGTGTCGTATTCTAAAAGTCATCAAGGGCAGGCTCTTCGTATTATACTGCTCTTAACCTTCGAGAAAGCCTGCTAAGATGGAGCTTGTGATCGTTAATCAATTCGGAGCAGACATACTAGAACTAATTTAACTAATTAGAAAGGTACTGTCTTAAAAAGAACTAGAAGCGCAATTAAAAACTAGTAGTGTTACTCTTTACCTTATCGATACCTCTTGTGCTATATCCAGTGACAACATCATTATCTTGTATCTCTAGTAGTCTCGAGTTCTTATGTTTCTTAGGGTGCAATGATAACGGTACACTCTATCGCTAGACCAGTGATAGAAATAGATAACTGTTATCAATTTTGACAACAATATAAATCGTTACTGCATAGTATTGACGTGGGTGATAGCATTGGTGAGAAGAGGTAGA
>Ga0180301_10001181_pt1 | contig 20500 bp, 21 predicted proteins | sample GuaBasSediGuay16_FD_121797 | JGI IMG/M metagenome (GOLD analysis project Ga0180301, IMG submission 121797) | Subseafloor sediment microbial communities from Guaymas Basin, Gulf of California, Mexico - Guay16, Core 4569-2, 12-15 cm | ecosystem: Environmental > Aquatic > Marine > Hydrothermal...
AAGAGTAAAACTAGGCCTAATATTCCTAGCACTACAAGAAGCAGTAGAAAAACTAAAACCAATAATGCAAAAACAAACACTAGAAACAACAGCAGAAATACAAATCCTAAACAACACATAACACAAAAATATTACATATGTATTTAACCTTTCTTTCCCAATACTCACAAGTTACATAGTAGTAACCTAAAAAACTACTTTTAAAGCTCCTTTCTCTGAATGTTTTTACAGAAGCCCGAAAATATCTCCCTTTTAAACATTTGTAATGTGATACTACAATTAAAAAAAAAGAAAAAGAACAACACTAATGGGCAAAAATAAAACAAATTATGCTTACAATGATTTTCAACCCAATTACGCTAGCCTAAAACAACAACCGAAAAACCTAATATTTATATATAGAGAACTTCAAAAGTTAAAACAAAAACGTGAGGAGAGGATTGAGGACATGCTCGAAACACCCAAACTGTTATTTAGGTTAAACGATAAAAGATACCTAGTACTCTATATGCTTCTACTAGCAACACTACTATGGCTAACCCTACAAACACCAGGAACAACGGCCCCCATGAATGGTAGTGCTCCCGGCGGGTATCCAGGTTAACATCTGAAGCATAACATCAAGGTTATACTACGTAGATGTTTTTATTTTTCCCTAAATTATTTGAAAATTACCGTTCTTCCATTTCCAAACTTGTCTTTTTCCATCCCAACGATGGATAAATCTATCAATAGAAAAACTTCCAGGTCCCTTATACTCGTAATAAACTTCTCTTAGCCCTACTTCTCTGCCAAGTTCACTAAAATGCTGAATAAAGTCCCACGAAACTATACCAGGTAACCATGTAAACAACATCAGATAAGTTCCAGGGGAGGGGAAGATTTTTTCCATTTTATATCCAATAATACGGGGCAATTCGGCAGATGCATAGATCAAATATTCTATTTCCTCAGAAGATTTTTCCCAAAGTAAAGCTATCGAATTAGAAAGACCAATGTTGACGACAAAGGTGTCTGGACATAGGATTCCTTTTTCAACAAATTCTCTCTTCTTTTTTGAAACAGTTGGCAAAGAATAACCTGAAATATTGCTTAAAATTGTTGTTTTAAGTCTAAAGTCTCTGAATAATCCAGAAATTATATAAAGGTCGCCCTTTGAAAATTTAAAGTTATGTAGGTTTGTATAGGCAAGTCTACGGATGGAACTTATTTGTTTGAGATAACCTAAGTAATCTTCTGATGTCTGCGAAAAAGAGAACATAGTCCAGGCACTTGGAGAGAAATTCCACCCAGTTTTGGGATTGTACGCGGAAAGATTATAGGATGAAAACATTTCTCTAACTTCATATACATCTACATTCCCAATGTCCGAAAAGGACTTTATATATTCAAGAAAATTATAAACACATCGGGTATGTGAAGGTATAGTTAAAGATACGAAAAGAGTGTCGGGGTTTGATGCAAACCACCAAACTGAACGGCACCAAATGTTTTCAAGGAAGGTTTCCATCGTCATTTTCTTAAGCCTATTATTATATATTCCAGATATACGTACAAAAACATGTTTCAATTTTAAAGCATTGAAATTGATTAGGCAGTTGATTCTTAAAAACAACTTTCTCTTTAACCTGTCAAATGTGTATTTAACACCAGCTAGGCTTAATTTTGTGTTTTTACTCCATTCCCTAAAGGATCCTCTAGGGTTTCTTACAATTTCAACAAGAAGCTTATACTCATGTTCACTAAGTGTGTAAGGTTGTACCCATGTTGAATACAAGGAGGTAATTATTAGTCCCGGGTGTGTGATCTTATATTGGCTTATTCTCTTTAAGATTCTTTTAATAGACGAAATAATTTTCTCATATTCTGTCTGAAAATACAAAAATATTCCAATTGCATCAAGTTCTGGATGTAAATTTAATTTTGTTCTATAATCACTTTTCAGTAATTCTTGAATTATTTTATCTCTTTCCCTTTTTGGAAGGTCGCATAGGTAAAATAACCACGCTAGTGAATTTCTAATCTGAATTAATGCATTATTATTTTCTGCGTATTTAATTGGTTCGGGAAGCAGGTCAAAGTACTTTTGTGGAATTTCCAGTTTTCCTTCTTCAACCACGTTTAGAACACCTATCATATATTGAACGTACTTTCATATATAGTATTTTCGACCCCGATTAGAAATACCTATTAATCACTTTAACCCGAAAGAAAGCGCATTGCACAACTTAACGGTATTAAGCTGTACAGATTTTTGTAATATTCCCTCAAGTTCCTTTTTGTTTTTTCATTTTACTTGGTTTATATATTGTGGTGATACTTAGTACTACTTGACTTAAATGGAGGTGTATGAGATGTTATATGAGAAGCTTGTTAGGAAGGATCCAGGTTTAACTCCTATGTCTATGTTAGTGTTTAAGGATGAGAAAGTCATTGAGGAAGTTAATGGGTTTATGGGTCGACCAGGTGCATTGGAGAGAATTGGCAGATATTTGAGTTTTGTTACTGAGATGATTAGAGATGAGATCAGCGGTGAAGGGGTTTTCTACAGTTTCTTTGACGGAGAAGATGTTAGGATACTTTTTGTTAAGGAAGATAAAACTGCGTACCTCTTTGCGTACCCATTTAAGGTTAATGCTTCCGAGGTTTTAAAGTTGGTTAAGGAGGTGGGCTAATTGGGTTTGCCGCAGAGGAAAATAAAGGTTGAAGGCGTTGAAATTGATGAAATAGTTTATAAACTGGCGTATTGGATGGCAACAAATAATCCCTCAGATGCATTTGAATTTCTCGTTGAAGAACTCGGTGACGAGGAGAAGGCTTCAAAAATTTATAAGAGAATCTTTAGAGAACTTTTTTCTTACGGTGAAAAGTTAAGTTCTGACCCAGCTCTCCTAAACTTTCCGCCTATTAGGACAAGCTTCTAAAATATTTATAAATGGGTTTCAAAGAAGTCTACAATCTTATCGCAAAGCTTCCCGGTGAATCCGTGGAATTCATGCTCTGCCCCTTCAATCATGTCAAATGTTTTGTCTTTAGATGAAATTTTGCTATAAATCTCCCTTATACAATTAAGGTTTTTCTCATTTTCCCCGGACCCACATATTATTATAGTTGGAGAGCATATTTTATTGCATTTCTCTTCTACCTTGATATTTAATTCTCCTTCTGCTATTTTAGGCGAAATGGCTGCCAATGCATCTGTTTTGGCTTCTGTTGATGCAGCTAAAGCAATTGCCGCGCCGGAGCTGTAACCGCATAGCCCTATTTTCTCGAATCCAAGCGTTTTAACCTGATTTATAGCGGTTATAACATCTTTAAGCTCCTCCGATCCATCGCCAGGTTTACCTTTTGAAGGCCTAACACCTCGGAAATTAAACAAAAAAGTTGAAATACCTTTCTGAATTAAACTCTCAGCTACACTGGCAATTACAAAGTTTTTCATGTTTCCTCCTTCTTTCGGATGGGGATGCACCATAACTACGATTCTTTTTAAAGGGTCTTCAACACAAGTAGGCATCCAAACCTCACCGTAAAGCCTTGTACCCTCTGAGCGAAACCAAAGAGTCACTTTCCGAAACTTTCTCTCCAGCAGTTCTAGGAATTCTCCCAATTCAGACATACCAGTCACTTCCACCTAAAGTTAATCCAATGCATATAGATACTTAAGATTATTCTGTAATTTAATTAACTCCTTTCAATAACTTCTTCTATCTATTCAATAATTCCTCCGCTCCCTAAAGGATTCAACAAAGTTTTAGAAATTAAATCTGGGACATTCCTTGGCGTCTTTCTTCCACGATTCCAACCTGTAGCTAGTAAATACGTTTTAAATGATGAGAAGCTTTTATCTAAAAGCCATGGGCCTTAAACGTGAGTTTTATAAGCATGGATAGCTTTTTTCTAAGTGGAAGCTTGTGGAGGAGGTGAGATGACTTCGTGTGATTATAATGACGTAACTTGCATGGAGGATATTTTGGACAAGAAATACGCAGAAATAAGGTTGAGATGCAAAAAATACATTGCTTTAGGGGTTTTCTTTCTCGTATTGGGGATCTCTTTAATATTATCTTTTATGTGGATGAATGTGATTACCAATATAGAATTCTCACTTTCCACTATAGATATGGTGCTAGTTACATCTTTCTGTTCCATGTTAGTTGGTATAATCTTTTATGATTTTGGATGTACCTACCGTAGAGTTTTAGAAAAAGCAAACGTCCTTGTAAGGTGTTTGAAACAGAAGCGTTTAGCCATAAGAATAGGGCTTTACGGCACTATTGCCTATTTAGGCCAACTATATATTCTACTTTCCAAAGGCTATTTTATCTGTTTTTTGAAACCGAAAGAAATCTTCTTCGCACCCTCTACGTTCAAAAGAAAACTTTTAGGTTTTAAGCTGCCACGCAAATGTCAGAAAGTTTCACTAGACGAGTTACCCATATGGAAAGTGGAGTTCTGTACTGGCGATTTCTGCATACCTGATCCAAAAAGTGAAGACTGGATATCTGGAACTGCAAAATGCGTAAGGGCGGGACCTTCAACACTTCACTTTAATCCAGAAGAAGAATTGCCGAAACTTTTAGAGTTTGCTAAGAAAACATTACTTCAATAAAATGTAGAGCAATGCTTTATCCTTACTTTAGCCGCTTTAATAGATCCTAACTTAAAATAATGCACAATTCATGGATTAAAATTTTCCACTCCACCTTTAAAGAATCGATACATATACTTAAGGCGACATAAAATAGTTGGGGAATATGAAGAAACCATCTAAACAAATTTTGAAGAAAGAGACAAAGATTAATTATTAAAAGGAGAAACAAGCTGTTGACTAAAGTAGAGAGAGGAAGAAAGGGGTAAAACAAACTTTCACTGCTGAAAACAAAAGTTGGACAGAAAAGAGAGATCGCAATAAAAGTTTTAATATCTCCCCCTCCAAGGAAATCAAAATAAAAACATAAAAACCCTATTCCTACCGCAATAAGAATTGAAACTATCGAGATCACAATATTTTGTAAATCAGGATCCAGATAAAAACTTAAAATATCAGTAATAACAGTCACTGGGTATATAATTAACCAACTTTTGTTAGGAACCATTCTATTTCTCAAATCATTGTAAGAAGCATATATAAGCACTAAGAAGCTAATAAAAATCTTAATAAACCAAAACACCATGAAATCCACCACATATTATAATATCTATGAGACAATAAATTTAAGCACAAGTTTCAACATATCAAAAGTTTCATTCCAAGTCAAAACAACTCTCTTCTTCCTTCCTTTTTCTTTCCTGATTTCTTCGTCATTTACATCTTCTCCTCTTCACCATGATTACTCAAACCAACATCCACCTAGCAATAATCCTCCAATAAATTAATCACCGCCTCCTTATTTAAAAAATTGATACAGACAAATCCTTAAAACAATAAACTCATTGAAATGATGTAGAATATCTTCACTAACTCAATTTACCAATATCTCTGTTAAAAAACAACACATACTAACAGGTCTCTCTACCTTTGCCAAATGTTATAAGATTAGATCTAACTAGCAGACGTTTCATTTAAAGAAATATACATAGAACTATTAGAAAAGAGAAGAAAAACTAAAAATCATCAAACAAACTCCTACAACACTCTTACAAGTAATCTCACTCATTTACCAATCCGTAATATATATAGTGGAAGCGACATAAAACTTTAACAGAAACATGTAGGAAACATAAGGGTTGGAGGAAAGTGGGGTGCAAAAAACTCGCACAAAAATATTAGCCTTAACAGCCATAACAATCTTGGTTTTATCGCTTGTAATGTTTGGAGCAGCATACAACATTCTTTTCCGAAAAGGAACAATAATCATTAAAGTTATAGATCAAAACGGCAAACCTTTAAAGGACGCAGTTGTACAACTTTCAGTTATAGCGCCACCAGACATGCCAAACAGTTCAGTTGAAGTCTTAAAAGAACAAACAAACAAAAAAGGAATAGTAACATTAACATACAAGGGAATATTCAAAGAAATCGTTGATAGATGGCACCAAAACCTAGAAGCCAGAAGCAAACAACCCGAGTTCCCAAAAACATTTAAAATAGCTGTTCTCATATCAGTGATCTACAGCAACGAAAAAGGACTATATCTACATGACGGAAGCACAGTAATATTCTCACCAACCCTAATAAAATCAAAACAAACATACTACAAAACAATAACAATAAATCTAAGCAAAGAACCAGCAATAACAAAAGAAGAAATAGAAACAGCAATAAGCCAATATTCAAACAAAACCAAAACAAAAATCAACATAAGAATCAAAAGCATAGAACTAAAAGGGTTACTCCCACATGTATACTGGCGTAAAGTAGAGGAAAAGATCTATCCCTCTTCAGGTTTTGACAAGATACCCATAATCTGGAGCGACGCAAGAAACCACCCAACAATACGCGGATCAATGGATCTATGTTTTGAATCCAAATATAAAGTTGCATTTGGAGTTAACCTAGGTTTGTTATATGCGAAGAAACTTAAGCAATATGGTACAAGCGCTGGTTTCACATTCAAAATTGGTGACTTCGTTCTAGCCAGTGAAGCAAAAAGGTTCTGGGGAACGGTAGGTATTAATCCTGGAACGTTTTCTTATATCTATATCATGGGTCAAATAGCTTATGAAGCTTGGGAACTATACTGTTACTGGTTTTCCCTTGATAAATGGAAGTTCCGTCTATTCTTCAAAGACATGCAAGTTAACGATGAGGATGAAGTGGTTGGAAATGGAGTGCAGTCAACAACGCCTCCAAAGCTATTAACAAAACTTTATGAATATGAAGACAATGCAGGATACCATACAGAACAATATAACGACATATATACAGGCAAAGGCACACCAACGACAAACCCAGAAAACATGTACAAAATAGAATCATGGGATATCAAGGAAGCATGGATAAGTATTACCGGTGTTCCAGTAGAAGTCCCTGTCCCTATAGGAACAGCTTTCGCATCATTAAGCGCCCCATATATCCCGTCTAGTCTGCCATTAACCATACTCTCGGTAATTGGCTGTTCACTATATATAGAGGCGGACATAGATGTTAAGGCATGCGTTAAGTTTGATGCTGCTGTTGGTGATAAAATAAAATGTCTAGTTTATGTTACGGATTTTCAATATGAACATGGAAGCTATACTTATCATCTACCTGTTTTTGGCTTCAAATGGGTCAAGCCAAGTAGCGGTAGCGGTGGTTGCCCTATTCTCTACGTTTTTAACGGTGAAGAATATGTTTCTGAAGGTTTACTTAATATTCATAATTCCGAGGGCATAGATGTAGTTACGAATCATACGTTGACAACTCTGCCAGCGATTGTAGAAGGTTCATATCTGCTTCGCTTGGTTGAACACGAGAAAACTCACTCCTACATCGATCAGATTAAGCTTTACGCGGTTCTCAAAAACGGTTTCATCATCGAACTGCCCTTAATCTACGCTCAGCACTCTGAGCATGGTAATGTTTTACCCCAGCTTCTGTTTAGTGATGACTGGAGGACAGATATGTTCGGAGCTTATTTCAACAACGGAGAAAGTCAATATATAGACTTAAAATTTGAAGTGTCTCCAAACCTCGAAGTCACAGAACTAATGTTCCAAATAAAAGGCTATAACCCTCTTGTAAAATAACATCATCTATTTTTATTTTATATGTGCTTTTGGCGGGTCTCATTTATATGAAATCTTTTAATTGATAGTGAAGATGGGAGTTCTTTCAGATTTAGGGTTTCTTTTCTATTCATGATGCGTAGAGGTATATGTTGTTGGACTAGTAAAGGTTGTTTTGTTCGTCAAGTGACGTAATAGTTTTTTAGAGTTGAGGGGAGGGAAATATTTAAAGTAAGGTGATGAGAGTGTATTTTAAGCGTAAAATTAATAAAATACATTAGTTATAATATCTAATACAACAATTAATAGGGAAGGCTCATGAATTTTATTGACGTCATTTTAAGGATTGCAAGTGCACATCCATATTTATTATCCTTTATCCTAGGATTACTTGGTAGTGTTGGTGTTATTGTGTCCTTCACACCAAGTTTGATCCTTTTTGCGACCCTTGTTTCAAGTGGCATAAATCCTATTTTTGCTTCGATTACAGCTGGTCTTGGAGCTTCGCTGGGAGAGTTTTCAGCTTACTTGCTTGGATATTTAGGCAAAACAGTTGTTGACTTGTCTGGGAAAACGGTTAATATGCCTGAAAATCTTGAAAATTTCCTAAGATGGTTTGACAATGTCCTAGACGAATATGCAGACGTAACTGTTTTTGTCTTTACCTTGACGCCTTTACCAGATGATATACTTTTCGCTTATCTTGGAACCAAGAAATATCCTGCCATAAAAATAATTTTGCCAGCATTTCTAGGTAAAACGTCGCTACACTTGTTTGTTGCATATTCTGCAGGCATACTACTATTTAAAACCATATTGGCTCCTGTTCTCATCGGGTTTGAAGGATACATAGGATATGTTGTAATTGTGGTGGCTGGGGTTGTTTTTTACTATGCGATTTCAAGAATAGATCTTTCAAGTGCTTCATTAAAGTGGGTTAAGAGGCTGAAGAAATATAAGGGATATATAAAGGCAATAATAGTAGTTATAATTGCATTAATACTTAAGCTGCTTTCAAGAGAAAGCGAGGAGTAGTTCTGATATCTCCTTCTTCTTTTCTTTCTTTTCTTCTCTTCTTTCTAACTTCCAGTTAAATATAACGCCCAAAACTATAAGTAGGATAAAAATGAGGATATAAGGTTCAAAGTTAACTGGCAGGTTTTCTGATAAATTTTGAAGATAATTCATAACCTCCGCAAGATATGGGGAAACGTTTTCCCTTAGATAGTTGAGAAATCTCTCTGCAAACGGTATAAAGTAGTATAGGAATTTCGCTAAGTATTCTTTAAAAAGATTCTCTTCTCCTTGCAATTGCCCACACCTCAAAAACTTTAATTACATTTGCAAATATGCCTATAAGAGCTGCGAGAAGATAAATGTAAATAAAGCCTTCCATACTAATCGAAAACATTATGTTCTCAGCAACATCTACTGTTACTTTTAGTGTGAAGAGTTTAAAGAAAAATACGAGATAAACAATTGATAACAGTAGGTCTCCGAGAGCATGTCTTGTACTTTTCTCAGATGAAACGCTCTTAAAGAATTGTATTCCAGCCATAATTACGCCCATACGCATAATCCAATCTATGTAGCTTTCCAAAGAAAGTTGGGTGAATTGAACCAAATACTTAGTATATATTATGTAAGGCAGAGCAACGTAGAAAAATAAACTTGAGATTACGGTGAAAATGCCTTTTCTTAAAAGTTTTTTATCTGTCAACTAACCGACCTCCAATAAAACTTCATATGTAAAGCCTAAAAACGAAAAAACAATTTTAATGGTCGAGTCCGCTGGAACTATGAACGGTAAAGTATGATCCGAAATATGTTTGTCCTGAGGAACATCAATTGAGACCATGTTTACATATGTTTCCTTAGAATTTTCCATGTAGTAATATGTCATGTTTAATTGATATGCGTAAAGTTTTGGACTGTAAAAATCGTAATTTATCTCCACACTTTTATGCGTAATATTGTAGTCGCTTATCGTTAAATAAAGTTTTAGTTGTTCTAGTGGCGCTTCCCATTTAACGGGTTGCTCAATCGTAATGCCGAAGGGAATTAGACCTAAAGCATATTCGCCTTCAATTTCTAAAAACATATAAATCAGGGCATCATTAAATATTAGTTGTTCGTGTGAAAGAAGCTGTGACAAGGACACTTGAAGATTAAAAGACTTGTATTGCGGCGAAGGATCAGCAGGTACTTTCCCAAGTGTTTGTGAAACTTGAGCAAACGTTTCGTTTCCATATTGGTTCTGAAATATTAAGGTGGCATCAAGCTCATCAAATTCGTAAAATCCGGCATTCTGAATAGCTAAGGTCCCCTTCACGTACATATTAAAATTTTCATCTATTCCATATTCAGCTTCCTCAATACTAATATTTACATAGATTAAGGAGTAAACCGCTGTAAATATCATGATCGCCAAGAAAACCTTAAGAAGAACTGAAAAAACGTTTATTATGCTACTAATTTTCACCAAGAACATTACACCTTCCAATATATGGTAATATTGACTATCGTATTTACCCTACTTAAAGTTTTTAACAACAACGTTTATAAATTAAATACTAAGCAAGCGCTAAAAGCTACAAGAGGACCAACAATGGAGAAAAAGAATTCACTTCTTAAAAAAGTGGCTAAAATTTTATCTATTCTGGCTAAAATATCAATTTTAGCATTAGCCGTACATATAATTATAGCTTGTGCCTTGGGTGTGATGTACACATACGATATATTTTTGAGAGAAATATCCACCAGATACCCTTTTTATATTCTTGTTATCGACTTTAGATCTGGATTAAAATCCGACATATTACCTCTATTCTTTCTTATAGATAACGAATTCAAAATCTTTTTATTTCTTTCCTTAGTTATCATTTTCCTCGCAACAATAAGATTTTTATTAGTGGAGGAAAATCCACTTGAATTACTTAAGGCAAAAAATACCTTAATAGGAAGTTACAGTTTTTCGCATATCTTCATGACAATTTTCGCACTAGAAACCGTATATTCCATTATCATAATAGTACTTGGCATAACACCTCATATTCCCGTATTACCGCACCCCGTAATAGTTATGATTGTTGCACCTGTTGAGGAAGAAATAGCTGCAAGATTTGTGTGGATAGGTATACCACTTATAATAGTAGATTTGGCAAAAGATTTAGCTAGCTTTAGCATAGTGGGCCTAGCGAGAAGTATAAAGAATATTCCCAAGAAAATAGTTATGGGATGGGGGGAAACAAATAAAATTTCAATAGTCTTGACATTAATATCTGCAGCCGTATTCGCTCAGGTACATGTTAAATATGGTTGGGATATATGGAAATTCCCATCTGCGTTCATAGCTGGAATAGGATTAGGCATTGTTTTCGTTAAGTACGGTCTCTTATCTTCAATATTGTTGCATTTTGCGTGGAACTCGATCACCTACATACCCTTAGCTAACACGGTACTTGGCCTTCTCTATTTCATAGCTGGTTTAATTTTCCTCGTAGCTCGAATCTTTAAAAAGGAACTTGCGAAAAATCTGGTGGAAAAAGAAGGCAAAGACACAAACTATACCCAATACTAGGATACCAAGTTCAACAATTTTTTTGCAATTGTGAGGTTTCCAGCTGCAATAAAAGATACTCTTGAATTGGGATCGAAATCCGAATTCAAAGGAATTCCATGTTTATTAACAACAACACCACCAGCTTCCTCCACAATTAAAGTTGCAGCTGCAACATCCGTAACTCTAAGCTTGCCCCTTAAATCTACGAAAGCATCGTAAACACCTTTGGCAACAAGACACATTTCATAAGCGTTAGAACCTAAATGTCTAACTCTCCTTACACCTGCAATAGCTTTTTCTACGCTCTTAACGTAGAGAGAATTCACACCACTTAGATCAAACCCTACAAGCAGCTCATCAAGATTAGTTTTATTTGTACTTCTAATTTTTTCATTATTAAAATACGCGCCTTTACCCTTAATTGCGGTGAAAAGATCTCCGCCAACAGCTTCTTGTACGACTGCAACTGAAACTTTTCTCAACGAATTTTCGAAAGCAAAGGCCAAGGAAATACTGAACACAGGAATTCCCCTTACAGCATTTTCACTACCATCAACAGGATCAACAACCACATATCCTTCGGGGTTATCACCAAAAATCTTAATGCCCAGCTCTTCACTAACTAGAATAAAAGAAACATCTTTCTCCGACAGAAAACTGACAAGCGCATCCTCAGCAACCTTATCAATATACTTCGTAACATCTCCTGAAGCACCTACACCAACTTTCTTACCTCCTTCACTTGTACCAAAAAGTGGAAGAACAGCTTTCCTAACTCTCTTTGAAGCTTCAATAAGCAAATTAAGCCAAAACATCAGTCTATCTTTTCTATTCATCCCAATCACCTACTTTTCCGCTTAAAGGTTAAATAAATTACTTTCACTCATTTAACACTATGATTTAATTGTTTCAAGTAGAAGATTAAAACTTCATATACTTTGTTATTTTCTCTTGTTTCAACAAATATGTAAGAATTTTACTGTTTTCAAGCCAAATATTCAAAGGAATCTTAAACCGCCTAGAAACGTACTCAAAAACTTCTTGAATAGAACTAAACTTCCTCGGAGGGCTACTTAAAGCTTTTCTTACGGTTTCCCTAACGAACCACACGCCGACAGGCAAAATATATCCAGGATGAGCTTCACGTAGCACAACGACAGTCGCCTGTCTACCTTCCTGAACAAGCTTTTCGGTCACAGAAAGCCTCGCAGCGTAATAGCACCCTCCCATCCTTGCATAATTAGTTCTACCCTTAAAATTCTCCCAATCCCCAATCATAAAAATATTTTTGGTAGTCGGATTCCAAAGAGTTCCAGGATACCAAGCCTCAATGCTCTCATAACTCCATGCTGAGGGAAGCATAATAACCAAAAAACGGTTATCCAAATACTCCGCTTCATAAACACGGTATTCGTTTATCACCGGAAATCTACGAATCTTCTCAATAAGTTCGTTGGAAATCATGCTATCAACAGCAGTTATACTCCAGCGAGTAGGAACAAGAGTCCTCTGATACTTTAAGCCAAAAATACCAACACTTAAAGCCTTCTGGATCCTAGAAACAGGAACGTCTCTAACATACAGTTCTCTAACAGCTTCAGAAGCTTTAGCATCTATATCATAATAAAATTTCTCAATTAAGTGATCAGCCTTGTAACTACCAATATCTAAACCGGCCATGGGAGCGGAGGGGCCTAAAGGTTGGACATGATCATCTAAAATGAAAGTTTTCTTTGGAGCATCCTTTAAATCTAACTCTGTTTCAACGGGAGTTTTAGATAAGGCGATCTCCCTTGTTAACTCCAGAAACTTACCACCTTTCTCTGGACGCTTAACATTCACCCTAAAGTTGCCTCTAATAAGCTTCATACGAAAATCAACAATTTTATCGATGGGTAGACCGAACCATCTCTCAGGAAAATCGTAAAGAGAAGTGTTTCCTATTTCAGGTGGAACAAGAGGCCCGACATAAACATTGGGGTAACCAAATCTACCAACAAAAACACTTGGAGGAGAAGAACCCTCAACCCGTTTGTCTAAAAGAGGCTGAACCTTCAAAAAAGAGTAAAATTTAACAACAATTGGGCACATTTCCTTGCCGCAAAGCATTTTAGAGCCCCGACAAGCCGGACAAAAACTTCTACTTGGAACCTTAAAACCTACGGTTTCCTGAACATTTAAGTCGGAAGCAACTCGAGGATCATCAACTAAATGAGATATCCAAGGAATCTTCTTTTTAACCAAATGGACAATCCTCAAACCCTCATCTTTCAAGGAAGAATCCTTCAAACCCTACACCAACGAACTTGTTCCGTACAAGATAAATTCAACAATTTGATAGCTATTTAAACTTAAAAACCTATTCACATAGTTTTCATTCAGAAACTTCCAATATTAGCGAATTGATCATCCTATCGCTTCTTTTCCAACCAATGTTATTAGTGTCTTCCAATCTTCCTCTGTTTTGGCGAAGACATGACAATTTCCAAGTTTAACGTTTTTAAGATAGTTTTTGATGGTGAAATAAGCTTTTAACATTTCATGTAATGTTGGTGATCTTACATGCTTTAGTTTGTATGCGGGGAAAAAGGCTAAAAGCGTGAAAGGAACATTTGGATCCACATCGGTTAAATGTGACGCTATTTTCTCAAGCTCATCGATCTCAACCCACCCTGGAATATATAAACTTAAAACTTCCAAAACAAATCCTCTATCTAAAATTTCAGCCGGAGAATCTAAAACAGTTTTATTAGACGTACCACATAGTCTTCTATAAATATCTTCGCTATAAGCTTTGATATCCAGCCAAAAGCCATCCACACCGGCAGCTTTAAGCATATCTAAGTTCTCAGGTGTTAATGCGAAACCATTTGTTTCAAAAAGCACCCACATATTCTTACATTGTTCCTTTATCTTTTCAGTTAACTGAGCGTAGAATTCTGTGCAACATGCAAGATCACCGCCAGTATATGCGCAAATGTTCCTTGCAGGGCCAAAGCCTTGAGGACTCAAAACAACCTGCTCAACACTTAACCTATTTGGACATAAAGGTCCCCTAGTTCCCCTGAGGATGCAAGAACCGCATGAATGGCATAAATCTGTTGCATGCCACATAGTCACCCTTTCTCTCGGCTCCCAAACAGTTACATGTTTCTCGTATTCGGCAACCATTTGAGCAATTTCTTCAGTTGACATCCAATTCCCATTAAAACGCTGAGAAAACTCAGCTGAATGGCATTTTAAACAATCGTGGTTGCATCCACTCATATAAATACTAAAATAGTGTTCAGGTCTACTTAAATGAGCTGCTTTAATAACACGGTACCACAAGCCATTTTCCTTTTTCAAAACAGCCTTGCAAGCAGGTTTAACATTTCCATTAGGCATTATGGTTGCACATCTACCCGGTCCGTATCCTTGTTCAACCATTTTACACTTCATAGCTTCTCAAGCTAAATTTAAATAAAATTGTGAAAATATGTCTTTTGTTTGCGTTAATATTTTAAAGATGGAAGCATAACATTCAACAACAGATTGATGGAGGATGCAGGGCATGAGTACCATATTTGAATCTTTTCAAAAAATGAAATATCCTGTTTCATTTGGACTTCTTACAAGAAATGTGATAAAAGCGGATAGATGCTGCCTTTGCGGAACGTGTGTCGCTTCCTGTCCTCTGCAGTCAATTGACTTCGTTAACGGAACTCCAAAGCTTGTGGGACCATGCTATGTATGCGGTGCATGTTACTCAGGCTGTCCCCAGACAGTTGAAGCTTTAACGAACCGTAAAGAGATGGAACAGGTCATTTTCGGGAGGACTAGAGGCGAAGATGAACCAAGCGGAATATTTAAAGCCGCTTATGCAGCAAGAACGAAAATTGGGGAGATTGAAAAGAGGTGTCAAGATGGGGGAGTAGTTACAACTTTGCTTTTCGCAGCGTTTGAGGAAGGTCTTATAGATTCTGCAATAGTTTCAGCAATGAGCGATAAAGAACCCTGGAAACCTGTGCCTAAAATTGCCACCACATTAGATGATATTGTGGGCGCTACTGGAACAAAGTATGCAGCTTCGCCAAATGTGGCTCTTCTTGGACAGGTGCACTGGGGGTGGGGATTAAATAAAATAGCGTTTGTTGGTGTTCCATGTCAAGTTTATGGTATTAGAAGAATGCAGTTTTTCCCCGGAGCTGCTGCGAGATATACTGAAAAAGTAAAGTACGTGCTGGGACTATTTTGCATGGAAAACTACCCCTACGAGAAACTCTTCTTAAAATACATTGCAGAAGAGAAGGGATTAAATCTTGCAGAAATAACTAAGTTTGACATCAAGAAAGGTAAGTTTTTGGCATTTAAAGGCAAGGAAACCGTGTTAGAGATTCCAGTTTCTGAGACAAAATATTATACCCTGGGTTCATGTCATACCTGCCCAGATTTGACCGCGGAATTCGCTGATATATCAGTTGGCTCCATAGGTTCACCAGCAGGGTGGTCTACAGTTCTTGTAAGAACAGACAAAGGTGAAGAACTATTAAACGTAGCTATTAAAAGAGATTATCTTGATGTAAGCAAATTAGAAAATGTAAAACCTGGAATCAGGATTGTTCATAAGCTTTCTAAAACAAAAGCAGAGCAACTTAAAAAACTAAAAACCTAAGTTAGTACACAAAATCTATTATTTTACTCATCTTAATTTTTATCATATTTTTGAATAGGTTCTTAAGATCGCCGCGATAATTCCGCCCAGCATCATTGAAATTGCAATTAGAATCCAGAAAATGATTTTATGGTGTGCGGTTGCTTTTCTTCTATCCTTGATTGTCAAGGGTTTTGAAGGGATTAGAATAATGGAAGCGTAAGTGAAGAAGGCTGATTCACCAAAAAGAAAAACAGTTAATAGTGAAAGAAGATGTCCAAGTATGATTACTTCGAATAGGAAACTGTGAAGCCCGGCGAGAAAGTAGAGAGTTTCATCATCAACATAGTAGTTTTTCAGTACTATTCACCAGCCAAGGATAAACATTAAGAAAACTGGAAGAGAACCTGCATAATCATCTAAAAGGGAAGTTGCAGTTCCCTGAAGTTCACCGCCTAAAAAGTAAACAATTGTTTCTTCTAAGACAGCTAATAGAAATGTTGAAACAACAAAAACTTAGGTTTAACTTTGTAACATATTAAACAAATTACCGTTCATGTAGAGAGATAGATGGCTAAGGATCATTCGTTTTCCTATACACTGATAATCAACGAGAAAAATAGATCTAAAAGATACCAGATCAACAAAGCTTTTATTACGGTTCTCACTCGCCTAAAATCTAGCAAAATTTTCCTCATTGCATTTTCACCTTTAAGCGCCAAACAGCAATTCTAACACAATATAGAATGATAAACCTTTAAACATAAGTAATCACATTTATCTTGGTTTAATCGCTATACTTTTAGTTTGGATGAGAGAGCAAGAGATTTATTAAATGTTATCTTTTAATTTAAACTGTTAAGCATTGAATGCGGGAGATTTTATTTGAAGATCAAAGAAATAATGGTAAAATCTGTTCTCAGCAGGAGTAGAATCTACGGGGTAAGCTATGCGATTAATCCCTACGTCGGTTGCGCTCATGGTTGCGTTTACTGCTACGCTCGTTTTATGAAAAGATATACTGGTCACGAAAGAGATAGGTGGGGGGAGTTTGTAGATATTAAAATTAATGCACCAACAGTTCTCGCTAAAGAAACCAGAAAAGCAAGACTTGGCCCAATACTGATAAGTAGTGTAACAGACGCTTATCAACCTCTCGAAAGAAAATATGAAGTTACAAGAAAGATATTGGAGGTTCTAACACGTAGAAAATATCCAGTTATGATATTAACGAAGTCTTCCCTCGTAACTAGAGACATAGATCTACTTAAAAAACTCGAGCACTGTGAAGTTGGTTTCACAATAGTTACATTAAATGATTCCATTAGAAAAATATTTGAACCTAAAGCTTCTCCGATTAAATACAGGTTAGAAGCACTTTGGGAACTACATCAAGAAAATATACCTACGTATGGTTTTATTGGACCAATATTACCACAACTATCCGATGAAACCATTGAGGATCTCATTGTTAAGCTTAAGGAGATAGGATGTAGCAGCATAATGGTAGATAGGTTAAATATTAAGTATGGAAACTGGAGAAGCATAAAAGAAACACTACTAAGAAACTATCCGGCACTTCTCAAAAAATATGAAGAAATTTTATTTTCAAAGTCCAATTACTTTGAAAAACTGAAAAACAAAATAGTCGACATCGCAAAGAAGTATAAAATTGAAGTTGATTTCTGTTATTAACAAACATAAGTCTAATATTCTAAACAACATAGATTTAAGGGATTTTAATTAGAATAGAAGCTGTCAACATGTGTTTTCCACTGCTATCCAATCCACCAAAAGTTCTAAAGATTCTCATCGACCCGTGAAACCGTTTCCTCAGAACCCTGGCTGCCATTTCAGCAAACTTCAAGCCACCTATCCAAACATTCACACCACCACCAGTAATCTCCACGTTAGCAATGTAAGCTTTAGGATCCCTACTTTTCCTAGCTAACTCTCTCAAAAACTCAACAATCTTTTCCCTTTCATCAGCATTTAATCTACCTCTTTCCTTTCTAATTTGAATGACAGCCTCAGAAACACCTTTTTCTTTCCTCTTACATAATGGGCATTTCTCGGCATAAACTTCAATCTCTAAGGTAAATCTTTCAGCCACATCTTCTTCTACATGTCTTACTTCGACAATAACAGGAATCGAGAAGCGATTTTGCATGAAGCTTTCAGGAGCCTTAAAATCCACTATAGTAAGCTTCGAATAAAATGGAAGCTTGACCATTTTATTCACAGAGTCTTCAACAATAGCTTTAGTAACCTCACTGAAACTTAAACCTCTGCCACGAACGAAATTACGCCTAACAGCATAAGAATGGCACATAGGACACAACTTAACCTTTATTCCCCTATTCTTAATTTTGTAAAGAGGATACTTACGTAAAAAACAGTCTACACAAAGCATCTTACTAGTAAGCTTAACTTCATGTTCAGTTCTTCCACACTCTATACAAAACCGCTCACGACGCAGAGATATCCCTCCATTTCCTTAAGACATTTATCCAAATAAAAAAGTCCTTATAAAATTACTAGTTACATGTACATAGCACTAAAAAATTAAAAAGTTCATCTGAGTTTCCCTAAGAATTTTAAAGTGTTTACTTTAAATGGTGACACTATTGCAAAGCCTCCTCCTCTAATTACCTTAGCAAAACCGATATTACAAAGGTACCTTACGTATTAGGCTACCTTCTACAAACATTTAATTTTAGAGCTCCCTTCCGGACGTTTTCATCAACATCAGACATCTACCTTTACGTGAGGTTATCAATCAGTGGGATAATAGCTTTTGTTATAACTTACTTGTTCTATCGATTTGCTTTGGAAAATGCAGAATATTTTCTAGCAAATGCAGAGGAATTCCTAGCTTACGCTGAAAAATGATGCATAGGATATTACGGCATTCTTTAATTTAAATAAAGATCTCAATAAACCTTATGTAAATGGTTTGAAACATCTCAAAAGACGTAATGAAAGTAAAACTTAGATGCAATGTTTTAAATGTAGATTAGACTATCTTAATATGAAACTTTACTTATAATTAAGTAAAGTTTTATAGGTTTCCTTACTTTAGTAGCATGGTGATTATATGAGTATTGCTAAGATATCTAGTAAAGGTCAGATAACAATTCCTAAGGAAGTTAGGAAACTTCTTAAATTAAAGCCTGGAGACAGAGTTAAAATCGAAGTCAAAGGAGATTTCGCTATATTAAAACCTTTAAAAAAACCGTCAGAGAGTATGAAAGGCTTAGGACGAAATATAAAGAAAAAATTGAAATTAACTGCCGTTGAACTTATCCATGAACTTAGAGAAAAGGCTTATGTTTATGATCTCTAAGAAGTTGTGTTCGTGTCTTTGCTACTTTTGTCTTTATTGATATAGTTTTTGGCTAGAATTGCTGCTTCTATTATTTTTGTGTACCCTGTACATCGGCAAAGATTTCCTTCGATGGCTCTACGTATATCTTCTTCGCTAGGATTAGGGTTCATGTCAAGAAAAGCTTTCAACGTAAGTATTATGCCGGGAGTACAAAAGCCACATTGAACCGCGCCAGCTTCAATAAAAGCTTCCTGAATTGGGTGCAATTCACCCTCCTTCGCAATACCCTCAATAGTTACAACATTTTTTCCATCTATCTGAGGGGCTAATACAAGACAAGAATTCACAGGTTGATTATCAACAAGAACAGTACAAGCACCACATTCTCCTCTTTCGCAACCTCGCTTCACACTTGTAATCTTCAACTTTCTTCGAAGAAGATCTAATAATGTAGTATTTGGCTTAACTTTTACTTTAACTTTCTTTCCATTTAAAGTGAACCTAACAGTAATTTCTTCTTCCAATTCTTTCACCTCACGTCATGTAATGCTTCAACTAAAGCTCTCTTCGTAAAAACAATAGACATCTCCTTACGGTATTCCGCCGAAGCCCTAACATCACTTATAGGGCTAATATCTTCCACGACATAACTACATTTTTCTTTAATAACTTCCTCTGATGCAGGAAGCCCCCTAAATTTATCTTCGGTTTTCCTAGCTCTTATAGGCGTAGGAGCAACTGAACCTAAAGCAATACGAACATCCCTGAAAACCCTATCTTCAACAGTTACCAGTGCTGCAACAGAAACTATTGAAAGCGTATAAGCGGCTCTTCTGCCAAGCTTTAAAAAAGCGGAACCACTATTCTTAAGTGTTATAGGTATTTGAATCTCCGTGAGCAATTCATTACTCCTAAGCACAGTCTCGCCGGGACCGGTGAAAAACTGGTCAATAGGGACTATTCTTTCACCTTCAGAACTGGTAAGCTTTAACTTTGCTTCCAATACGAGTAAAGGTGGCGCCGTATCTGCTGCTGGAGAAGCATTACATAAATTTCCTCCAATAGTTCCTAGGTTTCTTATTTGCCATGAAGCCATTTTCTCAACGGCATCCGAAAGAACATGAACATGTTCCCGTATAATAGGTGACGTTTCAATCTCTCTTAAGGTTGTTAAAGCACCTATTTTTATAACATCATTACCCCTTGAAATAAACTTTAATTCCTCCAAATGAGATAAATCAATAACGTATTTTGGTTTAACTACGCCATCTTTCATTTTAACTATTAAATCTGTGCCACCTGCTAATAGTTTAGCCTCTTCCCC
>Ga0180301_10001182_pt1 | contig 20474 bp, 24 predicted proteins | sample GuaBasSediGuay16_FD_121797 | JGI IMG/M metagenome (GOLD analysis project Ga0180301, IMG submission 121797) | Subseafloor sediment microbial communities from Guaymas Basin, Gulf of California, Mexico - Guay16, Core 4569-2, 12-15 cm | ecosystem: Environmental > Aquatic > Marine > Hydrothermal...
AACTTAAATTTCCTAAAAGACTTCATAACATCTCTTAGCATGTAATCATCGCATAGGAATACTTGGAAACATTCTGCTGCTGAAGAAATAGTTATTAACACGTTAAATCCGTCAATGAGCAGTGTTGAATTCTCTATAGCGCCTTCATCAACAAGTTTCTTACGTATGCTCTTGGCGGTTTCTTCATCATGTATGCATCTGTATAGAAGGGCTTTCTCGGGTTTAGATAGGTTGTAGCGTTGAACTACGAGGTTTAAAGCTGGTTTGTAAGGGTATTTTCTACATAAAAAGTATTTGTAATCTAATATTGCATCTACTAGTTCTTTCCTGAAAGTTATGGTTGACAAAAAAGGCTTACCCGAATAGTTTAAAGGTTTCCTCAATAACATTTTCCAGCTTAACTTTTAGTTTTCCAGAGCCTGCTGCGTAATCTTCTCTTCCACCGCCTTTTCCTTCAACTATTTTCTCAAATATTTTAGTAAGTATTTCCCTTGCTGAAGCTTTCTTAGCTAAGGCCTCATTACCTACTAGAATATTTACTAATACTCTATCTCCGCTTACATTGTAAATTACTGCTGCAGCCTTAGGTTCTTTAGTTGTAATTTTCCTAGCTAATTCCAAAATAACTTCCTTGCCTTTACCTGAATATGTTGAAACAGCAATGTAGCCCCAGCTTGTCGGTTTCTTGGAAGCAAGTGTTTTCTCCGCTTCACTTTCAACCCATTCTCTTCTTAGCTTAGATAATTCAGTTTTCAGTGCTCTGTATTCTTCGATGAACTTCTCCATTCTAAGAATAGCGTCTTTGGGACTAGCACCTATTTTAGCAGCTAACTTCTCCAGAGTGTCTTCAAGTTCCCATACGTGTTTTAGTGCGTTTTCGGCAACAGTGTATTCTAATCTAATTACGCCATCCTGTATTCTATCAACATTTATTATCTTAATTAACCCTACTTCTCTAGTGTTTGTTACGTGAGTGCCAAAGCATGCTTCGACGTCCCAGTTTTCAACTTCAACAACCCTAATTATTCTCCCAGGAGGGACTCCTCCTTGGTAAAGTCTTAACCCGTATTTTGCTTCAGCTTCGTTTCTATCCATGAATTTAGCTGTAACTTTTCTTCCTTCGAAAACAACTTGGTTAGCTAATTTCTCTATTTCCCTAATTTCCTCCTTACTTAAAGGCTTATAATGTGTTATGTCGAGTCTTGCTTTATCAGGTCTTTTCTCAGCGCCAGCTTGCCAAACATGTTCTCCTAGAACCCTTCTAGCAGCTCCTAGGATTATATGCGTCGCCGTATGATGCTTCATCAGAGTGAATCTTCTACTCCAATCAATTTCTCCTTCAACATAAGTGTTTAAGGGTATTTCCACAAGCTCCTTTAGCTTATGAACTATTACATTACCCACTTTAATAACGTGAATTACTGTCGCTGAGGAACTACTACCCCACTTCAGCTTCCCTATGTCTGAAAGTTGCCCGCCGCCTTCAGCATAGAACGCTGTTTGATCTAAAACAACTAAGCCCGGTTTCGAGTAAACAACTTTCCCCTTAAACTTCCTTAAGTAAACGTTTTCATGGAAAAGCATTCGTGTTGGCGGTAGTTTCTCTAAATCCTCAAATATTTCCCTAGGCACCTCTAGTTCCTCTTCTCTAACCTCCGCTCTAGCATGTCTTTTAGCAACTATTGAGAAGAAGTTTGCTGGAACATGAACTACTGCTCCCTTCTTCTTAGCGACCTCCTCGACTATGTCCGGTGGAATACCGTGCGAATCATAAAGTTCCACAAGGTCTTCTAAGCTTATTTCTTTTCTTCTCTTCAGAAGCCTTTCAACATAGCCTAATCCTCTAGTTAGTGTTTTCCTAAACCTTTCTTCCTCAAGATCAGTTACTTCCAAAATGTAGTTTTTCCTCTTAATAAGCTGCGGGAAGTCTTCACCCCAGAACTCTATTTGAAGCTCGACAAGGTCGCTTAGCCTAACATTTGAACCTAATTTAGCGAGGGCTCTTAAAGCTCTTCTCAACACTAATCTAGCAAGGTATCCTTCACCAGTATTTGAAGGTACTATGCCGTCAGCTAACATTAGAGCTAGTGTTTTAGTGTGGTCGAGAACAGCGAAGACCTTCTCAATTTTCTCTAAAAGCTCCTTGGTTTCCTCATAAGATAGATTTATTGCTCTAGCAACTCTCCTATAATATCCCTCTAAAGACACAGTGTCTTCAGGTTCAAACGTTGAAGAATATCTTCCAGCTACGTAGAAAACTTGCTCCTCAGGTTCTTCAACACCTATTTTCTCAAAGAATTTCTTGACTAAATCACCGTAAATCGCATGGAACCCTGTAGGTGTTTTTTGGGTAAGCCACGCTATTCTCTCAATACCGTAGCCTGTATCTACAACTTTAAGAGGCATTGGCACATAGTTTCCATCGACAACCTTGTATTGCATGAAAACCAGTGTAGCTACCTCCAACCCCTTAACAGTTACTTCGAAGCATGGCCCGGCGTTACCTCCTCCTTCCCACCAGGACTCCTTAAGTGTTAGGTCCTCTGGTTTCACACCTATTTCTTCAGTAAAGAATTCGAAAGCGTACTTTACTGTTTCATTTTTCCAGTAAACGGGTTTGTCAGGATAGTTGAATGCGTGATGTCCTCCCATTTCGAAAGTTGTTAAGTGCCTACCAGCTGTCTTTCCAACATTATCTATGTCCTCAAGTCTTATGCATGGTTGGGAAACAACTAGTGGATTAGCTGGAGGCGGAACCACGCCATCTGTTACGAACGGTTGGAAATCAACTATACTAGCTATTGTTAGGTATAGGTCTTCACGCCACCTAGCAACTACGGGTTTAGGCTCTATAGGTTTGTGTCCATGTCTTCTAAAGAACTCGATAAATGTTTTCCTGGCTTTCCTAACAGTAAGCGGCTTAAGCTTATAGTTTAAGTCGAAAAACTCATATTCAACACATGGCGAATCATTGCAGTATACTTGGTCTTTATTTAATGTCCAAAACCAACTCCCACATTTCGGACATTGTTTTCTCACAAAACCCATTTCCTCAAAGAATTTAACCCTAAACTCTTTAGGATCAACTTTTACCATTCAATACTCACCACTGCACGTTAAGCCGTATAAGAATTAAGGATTTATTACGAATTAAATTTGTGCTCTAAAGAACTCAAAAACACGTACTAAGCTTATACTCTAGAAAATACTTGTGCCACATTATCCGAATAGGGACTCTAGTCCGGCAGCTATTTCTTCTTCGCTAACTTCTTCTTCCTTCTTTTCCTCTTCCTCTTTCTTTTCCTCTTCCTTCTTCTCAGCTTCAGCAGGTGCTGCAACCGCAGCAGCAGCTGGTGCTGCAGCTACAGGTAATGCAGCTGTCTTTATTACTTCATCTATATTTACCTGTTTTAATGCTGCAACAAGTGCTTTAACCTTTACTTCATCAACTTCTATACCTGCTGCTTCAAGAACTTTTTTAACATTTTCCTCAGTAATGTCCTTTTTTGCTACGTGAAGGAGGAGGCTTGCGTAAATGTACTCGATCCCTAATCACCTCCCAGCTTGTCGGTTCTAAAGGAGGTTAGTGTAAATATTTAAAGGTAACGTAGCTTTACACAAAAAAGAAACATGTTTTATCCAAATAGAGACTCTAAACCTGCAGCTATTTCCTCCTCAGCTACCTCTTCTTTCTTTTCCTCTTCTTTTTCTTCTTTCTTTTCCTCAGTAGGAGGCATGATAGCTGTTGGTGCTGCAATTTCTAAGCCAAGTTCTGGAGCTATTTGTGAAATTTGTGCTGCTAAAGCATAAGCTATGCTAACGTATTTTGCGAATACATACTCTGCTGTTTCAGCAGTTATGAACGCTGTCTCAGCAGCAATAGCTAATGCGCTAATGTAGGCTTTCGCTAATGTAAGTTTAAGTATCTCCGGTTCGGGGAATGCTACTTCAACACCTATCTTTAACGCGTTAATATAGGCTTCAGCGATTTCGCTACGATACCTGTCGAGGTCGAGCTTAAGGTCTTCAGCTTTAAATATTAATCCATCAGCATATGCTACTTTAAGTTTGACACCTACCTCTAAAGGTTTAATATCAAGTTTCTGAAGTATAGAAGCCAATTCTGGAGATATTTTATCTCCAGGCTTAGCTACAACGGTGTCTTTAGTTATCCAAATTGTTCCTTCCTGGATCTTAGTGGGTATTTTAAGCTTACCGAAAGTGCTAAGTATGGGGCCAGGAGGTATTCCCGTGTTTCCAGATGGAATAACGACTTCCCTATCGACAATATCTCCTGGTTTAGCATAGGTTGGAATCTTATATTTTTCAAGAAGCATGTAAAGTTCGAAGGGATTAATGTTTGTGAATAGGAAGATGTTTGAGCCTTCTAGAAACTCTTTGAGTTTCTCCAAACCGGGTTTCTCATGAACAATTTTGTCTATGGCTATTCTCATTAAAGTGTTTTTACTAACCCTCATGAAAACCTTATTTCTTAAAGCCTTCCTTATTTGTTGAAGCTGAGCTGTAGGGAGCTTTGTCAAATCAGCTATGGCTACTACACTATATTTCTTTAGGAGACCTGCTAGAAACTCTACTTCCCTAATTTTCCACTCCGGAATTTTCCTAACTCTCTTAAGCATACTCATCCCTACTTCTTCACCTCAACAGCTGGTCCCATTGTTGTTTTAACAACTACTTTCGCAATATTGTATTTGGGGTTCTTAAGTTTCGATGCTACGGTTGAAATTACTGTTAAAGCATTTTCTACAAGCTCGTCAGTGATCATGTCTTCGGTTCCTATTCTACACATAATCTGTGGTTGATCCTTAGTCCTTATGAACACGGCTCTCCTATACATTTCTATAACTGCTTTAATATCTGAGGTTATAGGCACGGGTACAGGTATTTTTCCTCTAGGACCCAATGCTGGGCCAATAACTCTTCCAGCTTGACCCATCATGTCTGTTCTTATAAGAACCCAGTCGCATTCTTGAGCTAATTTTTTAGCTAACTTCCTGTTTTCAGCCATAAGCTTAAGTTCCTCTCTTGAAACAACCCTGTATGCTCCAGCCTCCTTAGCCTTTAATGCCATATCCCCGTCTGCTATTACACAAATTTTCACATTCTTTCTAGGCGGATGAGGTAGGAATATTGTTTCCCTAATTCTTCCCTCAGGACTTCTAATGTCCACATCTCTTAAAACAACTATTAATTCAACGGACTGTTTAAACCTTCTCTTCTTACTTGACTTAATAGCTTCCTCCAATGCTTTAGTAAGGTTTTCTTTAGATACAACTTCCGACACTTACTTTCCCCTCCACATTCACTCTTCTTTCTGATATTCTTCCTCATACTTAGCTATTATGTCATCATATTTTCCTTCATCTATTTCTTTAGAAACTATTTTCGGATCCTTTCCCTCAACAGTTATCCCTATTGACCTAGCTGAGCCTAAAATCATTTTTACAGCTTTCTTAAGTGTTTTAGCTAGGAGCTGTTTCTTCTTAGCTAAAGCTATTTCAACTATTTTTTCAAAAGGTAAATCACCTATTTTCTGATGTGCCGGGTCTCCTGAAGGTTCTTTAGCACCAACTGCTTTCAGTAGTAGAGCCGTTGTTGTCGGTACTCCAACTTCAACTCTAAACTTCTTAGTTTCAGTGTCAACAATTACCTTTACTGGAACAGTTAGTCCCTCATAGCTTTTAGTTGCTTCATTTATTTTATTAACAACTTCAACAACATTAACTCCTAAGGGGCCTAATGATGGCCCTATGGGTGGTCCAGGATTTGCTTTACCACCTTCAATAAGGAATGTTAATACTTTCTCCTTAGCCATTTTCATGCGCCACCCTGTGTTTGCTGCTTCCTAACAGGTTTAACATAATCTCCTGAAACCATTATTTGGAGGGGATAGGATGATTCTAAAATGTTAAGTACTGCTTCGTTTTTAGCTACATCAACCCTAATAATTTTAGCTTTCATACCTCTGAAGGGGCCTGCAACAATTTCGACAATATCTCCTTCCTTAAGACCTATAAGTGGTGATTTAGGTATGAGCGCTCTTTTAATATCCTCGTCACTAAAAACTCCGGGAACGAGGCCTTTAACATGTTTTAAATCTTGAATTGCATTGTAAACAACGTTTGGTCCAGGAGCTTCTAATATAACGTATCCTTTAGCGTTAGGAGGAACAATTATTGCTTTAACATCTAGGTTTGCTGCTCTAACACGATTATATATGAGCATAGCTACATTCATTTCTTGACCTGCAGTTGTCCTAACAGCGTAGAAGCGTGTGAGACGCCTTGGAGCCGCAGTGTTTTCTCCCATTTAGTTTCACCACTAAATTCTGGATACGAGATAAGCAACTAACTTAACTAGGTAAGCTATCCCACCTACTAGGAAGAAGGCTAAGAATGAAATTTTAATTGAAAGTAAGTATTCTTCCCTATCAGGTTTCCTTGAAAGCCTCACTATTTTCTTCCACATAGAGACTATTTCGTTTAGCCTCATTATAAACCATCCTTAATTGTTTGCTTTCGTAAATATATGCACGCTAGCCTATAAGTGCCTCGTGTTTTTAAACTCTTCTATCTGTTGTTACTAAATATATTCTACTTCATACCCTCTTTCCTCAGCATAGCTGAGTATGAGCCCCTTTATCTTTCCGGGAACACCTTTCTTCTCAATAACAAATTTTTCCACTTTAGTCACAGTTTTCCTTATAGCTTGGTCTATAATGTCTCTAGTTAAATGCTTTGCTGTGTGCTTAGAGAAAATATGACTGTAACAAACATTTGATTCGAAAGCGTATTTAGTGTGTTTTCTAGAGTAATGGCCTCCTCCGAAGCCTAGTACTGATACACATTCGCATGAGTTCTTTAGGGCATCAATTACTGCGTCAGCATTAACATTAGCGGCATCTTCTCTAATCCATTCCTCCTCGGAACTCCCTATTTCAACGAAAACTAACGGTTTAGATAGGTTAGTTGGCCCATGATGTGTTGCTTCATATACTATTTCGAATTCTTTAGAAAGACCATATTTCTTAGCGTACTTACCTATGTTTAAAAGAATAGCCTTCGTTAATGGAGGATTCGCATAGCATAGTTCCTTGGGGTTTGCTCCATAAGCTAATTCGTTGGTTACATTGCCTGTATGATGAACTGTTAGCGACTTTATTTTTGCTAAACTACTATGTCTAGAAAGGAAAATATACTGGTCAACATTAAAGTATTTATCAATGTAGTTTATGTATATTACGTCATCAGGTAAATACGTGATTATCGCACTTAGTTTTTCAAGGAAAAATGCTTTAACAATAGGTTTGCTTACGCTTTTTATTTCATAGTTTTCCGTTTTCTCAAGAATCCTTTCAGCCATGTTTAAACTTGCTTTATCAACCGTGGAAACTATGAAGGCTACTTTAGCTTTTAGCTTCACTTTTTAGCAGCCTCTTCGAAAATTAGTTTAGCTATTTTCTTAGGGTCAAAGAGTTCTATGTCATCGTATTTCTGACCTGTACCGACGTAAATTATGGGTTTAGCTATTTCACTAGCTAACGTTAATGCTACACCTCCTTTAACATCAGCATCCATTTTCGCAATAACTATTCCGTCGACACCTACGTTTTCCTCAAACATTTTTGCTTGCTCGTAAGCGTCGTTTCCCGTTAAAGCGTCAACGACAAGTATTCTGAAGTGAGGTTCAGCTACTTTAACTATTTTCTTAAGCTCATTGACTAAGTCTATGTCCGTATGCATTCTTCCAGCAGTATCTATGAGAACAGCATTTAGCCTTCTAGACTTGGCATAGTTTATAGCGTCAAACGCTACAGCGGCTGGATCACTACCATACCTATGTTTCACTATGGGGAGCCCTAGTTTTCTCGCATGAATTTCTAATTGCTCCTGAGCTCCTGCCCTATAAGTGTCTGCGGCAGCTAAAACCGCTTTTAAGCCATTGTCTTTCATTTTCTTAGCTATTTTAGCTATTGTTGTCGTTTTCCCTACACCATTAATTCCTAGAAAAACAATAACCGCTGGTCCTTCCTTCTTAGAAATGTTTTTAACTTCACCTATTAAGTCAAATGGTTTTGATTGCTCAAGTATCTTTAAAACAATATCATTTAATGTTTTAAAAACCTCTTCCTTGCTTTTGAAAGGATTTTTCCTATAAGCTTCTTTAATATTGTTAATTATTTTTTCAGCTACGGGAAATGCTACATCGCATTCGACGAGTTCGAAAAGTAAATTGTCAAGTATTTCGTTAAGTCTTTCTTCAGAAATACGTCCAGTTATTTTCTCAGCTAAACTCGTGAAAATTTTCTTTAACTTATTAAACATTTTTCAGAACATCCTCGTTAAAGCATGTTTTTACGTTTCTAAAATGCTTACTTTTTACTTTGAGCTGCTTTTACAAGTTTCTCCTGAGTTTTCCTGGCAAGTTCTTGGGTAATTGTTATTCTCCTTATAAGCTCGGCTAAGTCCTTCTGTAATTTGGCTATATCTTCACTAATCCTTTTTTCTTCTTCACTAAGTTTCTTCCTAACTTCGTCTAATGGTAGTGATGCGAGAATTCCCGAGCCTAAAGCGTAGAGTATTGTTGGTTTTTCCATTACCTTTGCATGTATAAGCACTCTTGAACCTAAGGGTATGAGTACTTCGTTTTCCTCCTTAATTTCCTCTATTTTGCCGAGTTCCTCTCTAACAATTCTTGTTTCGTTAAGTAGTGAAATAAGTGCATCTAAGCTGTTCTTTAATACTTCATACTGTGCTTGTAGTACTTGTAATTCCTCAATTGCCCTAGCTAATTCCTCTCTAAGCTTTTCTTCCTCAGATGACATTATTTTTCAACTCATTAAACAATAACTATTTTGTCAATTAAGCTTAGCCTGTAAAGGTTTACGTCTTTGGTTTCTTCTAGAGGTATTTCGTAGACCTTGAAAATCTTTATGTGTTTTCTTTTAAGCTTATGTCTACTACCTAGTTCAGAGTAAACTATTTCTATTGCATCTTCAGGCTTAACTGCTCTAACATCCTTTACAAACCTTTGAATACGTGGGAATTTATCGTGGCTTATTAGCATTTGTCCTTCAACCCTATATATTTTAACTTTCACGCTCACTCACCCGTTATTCCAAGTGTTTGCTCTATTCTCATTATTTCGGGGCCTGTTGTTCTTTCACCCACAAGGGCCCCGTACGTGTTTGCAACTAAACCTGTTTTAACGAAGGATACACCGAAATTTACTGTACCAATGTCAACCTTTACTTTAAATAAATCCTCTAAAAACTTTAACTCTTCTTCTGAAGCGTCAGGATGAACTATCATTCCCTTGTTTGTAACTACTGCTGCTGAACCAACCGTTAAAACGTTAGCTATTGTTCCTTTCTCAACAGGTACGTCAAGAACATCCTCTATTACCTTAATTGATTTAGAATCTAATTCTGGATGAACTAGAGCAGCTTTATCATTAGCTAATACTATGTTGCCTACTGCTGTTTTCTTTGAAGGTAAAATATCTATGTTTACTTGGCTACCTAAAGCCTTCTTTAACTGCTCAACTTCTTCGTCAAGAGTCAAGTACGGGAGAAGTATTCCATTATTATTTCCGGCTACGAGAATACCTACAATAGAGGAATTCATTATTTTTATACTGTGAATTTCTGTTTTCAATACTTCGCGAATTGCATCATAAAGTTTAGGAGGCGTTTCCAAAGGAACTAAAGTGAATTTATCATTTGTAAAAATAAATGCTCCTATGAAAACATTTCCGTTGAAAGAAGCTCTTACTGCGGGCATTTTAACTATTCTCCAACAAGATAAACCTTAGCTACATTATCTTCTGTTTTAACTACTTTAACCTTAACTCTTCTAGGGGGTTTCTCAATACTTCTACTCCAAATGTATTCATTTACCTTATTAGTTATTATTACCTTCTCAGCTTTAACATGTCTCTTCACAAATTCCCTAATCAACCTTATAGCTCTTGGAGCCCTCTTGGTTTTCTGAAGAAAATACACTTTCCTTAAAGGAATAACATATTCTCTTTCAAGAACAATAGATTTCTTCTCAGACATTACCCTTCAACCCCTCTTTTCTGCTAGACTTTAAGCTTCACTCTACGCCAATGCCTAATTTTAGGGTGTCTTCTGAACTTACCTCCGGTTCTAGCTATAACCCAAAGCGGTACAGGGGAGTTTGACTTAAGGGCTTTTGCAAGCCTAAGCTTCCTAGCAACATGTATGAAATGTGCCATGACGTATCACTTCTCCTTAATTCTTATTTTGAAATCTCTTTTTGTTTGAGAATATATTTCAACAAGTATCCTCTTTAAAGTTTCATCATCTATGGGTAAAGGTATACGGCCTGATTGTGCGAGAGATATTAGTTGGTCTTCTACGAAAGATGCGAGATCAGGTCTAATAAGCTTAACATTGTATAGTCTTTCAAGAGCTTTTGGGGTAAGTATTCTTCTAAGTAAAGCTTTCTTCCTAGCTTCAAGTTCTCTCTCTAATTGTCTTCTCCTTTCCTCCTCAGCTAGTCTACGCTGATATTCTAGAAGCTTTCTCCTCTTAATTTCTTCAAGCTCTTCGTCCGAAATATCGTAGCTCATTGCTGTAGCAACCTTATTGAATCTTTGCTCGCTCAGCTATTTAAGATATTTCTCTAGCTCCTTGTTTTCCTTAGCAAGCTCCCTCATTACCTTATTAGCTAACTTGTCAAGTAATGATCTACCTTTCGGAGTAAGCGTTCTACCCTTACCCTTAACCTTCACTACTAAGCCTGCTTTCTCCAATTGCTGAAGAGCCTTTCTCACAACACTACCGGAGCCTTTTACGAAATGTTCAGGAGCTACGCCGTAGTTCTTTCTTCCACCATACACTGTCCTCAGCCTTTCAATACCTACAGGCCCCCCTCTAACGTAGAGTTTTCTAAGAATAGACGCGCAACGATAATACCACCAATCAGGGTCTTCGGGTACACGTTCCTTATGAGCACCTGTCTTAGTATAAGTTGCCCATTTCGGAGGCTTGACTTCGGGAACCCTTTCTTTCAAGTAATGAGCTAACTCAGCAATTAACCTATCAGCTGGAACCTGCACTGCTGTAACCATTTCCTATGCACCACTTAGTTGCAGATAGCATAATTTAGGAAAGAGTTTTAAGCTTTTTCTCAACCACATTCTCCATTAATAGAATGAATGTTCTTCCCCTAACCTCTACGAGTTTAGCGCCTATCCTTTCGGCAACCCCTTTAGCTATTTCGAACCTGTCCTTTTCCTCAACTTTCAACGCAGACTTTAGTATTTTAACCTTAACTACCCCTTTTTTCTTGAGCCTTCTCTTAATTTCTTTAAGAACGTTTTCCGAAATACCCGACTTACCTATTCTAACATCAGCGCTACTATGTCTTACCTCCTTTATTAACTCCTTTACTTTCCTCACGCTTACTCACCTTAATGTAGTACCTTTTCATCCAACCACATACTAGACACGTTACGGTTACATGGGAACCCCTGCTACCTTCACTTCTCACCCTTACCCTAGCCGTTAAGCCAGGTATTAGCACTATGCCGCAGTTTTTACATATACTCCTTTTTATTCTTCTAGGAACTTTTATACCTCCTTTCTCAGCGATCCTAATTATTAATTTAGTGTATCTTCTAGATCTCTCATAATTTCCCTTCTTAGTTTCATTATAAGCTAGTTTGAATAGCCAACGTATTCTCTGCCTAGCTAAATCCTTTACAGTGCTTTTATTCTTCATTTCAGAACATTTTAAGAGTAGTTTTTCATCTAAATAGGTTTAGTGGTGGTTTTGGCTAAGGAAAAATACTACTTAGTACTTGCAGAATCTAGTCTTGAAATAGTTCCTAAAACCCTGTGGAAGCATCCATCAGTTATTAAAACAGCTAAGAGAAGAGGTAAGAAGCCTTCAGAAATAATTTTAGACGTATCACTACATTACCATGCCATGAAGAACCTTCCCATGAGGGAAAAGAGGGGAAGACCTGATATTGTCCATTTATCTCTCCTTCTAGCTTTAAATTCTCCATTAAACAAGGCGGGATTGCTTAAAACATACGTTCATACACTTAACGACTATGTTATTTTCGTCAGAAGCGATGTTAGAATACCTAAAAACTACAATAGATTTATAGGTCTTATGGAGCAGCTTTTCAGCACCGGAAAAGTTCCTCCAGAATCTGAAACACCACTACTATACATTAAGAACATGAGTTTAGGAGGGTTATTGGAAAGCTTAGAGCCTAAGAAAACTATTTTACTTTCTGAAAGAGGCGATAAAATATCGTTAAGTAAATTAGCCAATGTGGTTAAGAAGGGAGATGCAATTATTATCGGTGGTTTTGCTCACGGAGATTTTTCGAAAGAAACATACGAGTTAGCTGATGAAGTCTACTCAATATATGGGGAAGCTCTTGAAGCATGGACTGTTCTTTCAAGAATGCTTTGTGCTTTAGAAATGCAAAATGGCCTTATTTAAACTGTTTAAATAGAGTAAATTAGTGATTCTTCAAGAAAGTGATTAAGGATTATTTGCATAAAATTTAAATTTTAATCTAAGGTATTATTTCCAATAGTTACCCTAGAAGGTTTAAAGAAAGGTTGATGCCTATTGACATATTTCTCATAGGATTCGGAAATGTTGGTAGAGAATTTGTTAAACAATTCCTAAATTATGAAAGATTTCTTGAAAGAAAACATAAAATAAAGTTGCGCATCATAGGCTTAGCTGATTCATCAGGAGCTATTCTAAAGAAAAACGGATTCACTAAGTCCGAATTAGCAAACCTTCTCTTCATACCTAGAGGTTATTTGGGGGAGTTGAAAATAGCTAATGCGAAAGGTTCTAAGAGGGCAGTGGATCTTTACAGTGAATTAGAGGCGAAAGAAACAGTAATTGTTGAGGTTACGCCAAGCAACTACGTGAATGGCGAACCTGCAAAAACACATATTGTTGAAGCTTTGAAAAAGGAATTACATGTTGTAACAGCAAATAAGGGGCCTTTAGCACTTTACTTTAACGAAATAGTTGATGAAGCAAGAAAGTACGGGGTAAAGCTTAGATTCAAAGCAACAGTTATGGCGGGAACGCCGCTTATTGACTACTTAACTTACGGGTATTTTGGCAGGGAAGTGGAGAAGGTTTATGGGATAGTTAATGCTACAACAAACTTCATACTTAACACGATGTTTGAAAAGGAAGTAGGTTTTGAAGAAGCACTAAGGGAAGCTCAGGAAAAAGGATATGCTGAACCTGATCCATCACTGGATATTGATGGATGGGATTCTGCTGCAAAAATATCCATAATATCAGGTATTTTAGGTAACCACATACCGGTCAACAAAGTTTCAAGAGTTACACTTAGAAGTATAGGCTTAAGTGACGTAATTAAAGCTAAAAACAAAGGATACGTAATTAAGTACATTGCAACATACGATGCCTCAGGGAATTCCGCTAAAGTCGAGCCTATGTATGTTAGAATGGGTTCAAGATTCGCTAAGGTGTTTGGTTCTGAAAACATGGTTATTATAGAATCTGATGGGGGATTAGAAACAGTTATTGAAGGCCCTGGTGGAGGACCTAAACCAACAGCACTTACATTGCTAAGCGATGTAGCTTTAGTAGCTTGTGAGGTGATGGGTTGTTGAAGGTAATTATTGAGAAATTTGGGGGTTCAATACTTCAGTATTCTGAAGATTATAGGAGAGTAGCTAAGGTAATAGCTGAAACATTGGGGGAAGGCTACAGTGTTGTTGCAGTTGTTTCGGCAATGAAGGGTGTTACAGACGCTCTTACTAGAATGAGTAAAGTAGAGAATGGGTTTGAAGAAGACTTGAAAATGCTTGCTGAGAAGCATAGAAGCGTGTTGGCAGGTGTTGCTAAGTCACCGTATTTTGAGAAAGCGTACATAGAAATGTCTAGGCTTCTAGATAGATTATCGAAAACTTTATGGGCGATTAGGGTTATAGGTGAAGTAACACCTAGGGTAAGAGACTATGTATTATCATTTGGCGAGCAGTTTTCGGCAATAACGCTTTGGGCTATTCTCCTCAGCGAAGGCCTGGATGCTGAATGGTTAACTGGAGGCGAAGCGGGAATAGTTACAGACAATAGCTTCGGTGAAGCACATCCTTTGCTTGAAGAATCTAGGAGAAGGGTTAGGGAGAAAATTCCGAAAATACTTTCCCAAGGCAAGGTCGCCGTAGTTACGGGTTTTATAGCTGAATCAGTTGATGGACATATTACAACGTTGGGGAGAGGAGGAAGCGATTATACGGCAACGTTGCTAGCGAGTTTCTTGGATGCTTCGGAAATAAGGTTTTACACTAATGTTGAAGGCGTTTTGTCGGCTAATCCAGAAATAATTCCTGAAGCAAGAACTATAGAGAAACTAAGTTTTGAGGAAATAATAGAGCTTTCATATATTGGAGCTAAAAAGTTCCATCCAAGAACGTTTGAGCCTTTGAAGGGCAAGAGCATTCCTGCGAAAATACTTAGCATATATTCGCCTCAGGGCAAATGCACTTTAGTTTATGGGAAATGCGGGAATGATGAAAGCGAAGTTAAAGCCGTAGTTACAATGGATGGTTTAGCCTTAGTTAATGTTAAAGGTGCAACTATGGTTGGTAGGATAGGTACAGCAGCTGAAGTAATGCATGTTGCTAAGGAAACCTCAGTAAATATTAGCGCTATTTCTCAGCCTGTTTCTGAAACGGTTATTTCAGTTGTTGTTAGAGCTTCTGATGCTGAAAGGTTTTCTAAAAGACTCATCGAGAAGCTTAAGCCTAAGAGGATCATAGAGGACGTGGAAGTGGTTAAGCCGCTAACTGCTGTTGTAACTGTAGGTTGTGGTTTAAGAAAGAATGAAGTTGTGGAAAGTATTTTGAAAATTGCATCGAAATATCCTATTCACATGTTTTCTAAAGGCCTTGAAGATGTAAGTATTACTTTTCTAACAGACACAGGTTCCGCATATTCATTAGCTAAGGAAATACATGATAAGGTGATACTGCGTGGGTAAGGTTAAGGTAGCTGTTTTAGGTGCAACAGGTCTTGTAGGGCAAAAGTTTATTCAGCTTCTAGAGAATCACCCATGGTTTGATGTAGTAGCTGTTACAGCTTCTGAAAGAAAAGTAGGTAAGAAATATGGTGAAGCAGTTTCCTGGTATCATGAAGGTGGCATTCCAGAGTATGTAAGAGACCTGGTGCTTACACGTAGTAGTCCCGAGGAAATACCTAGTGATGTTGAATACGTGTTTTCCGCTTTACCTAGAAGCGTTGCTGAAGAAGTAGAGCCCCTATTCGCTAAGAAGGGATTTAAGGTTATATCTAATGCTGGAGCTTTTAGAATGGATGATGATGTTCCATTAATTATACCCGAAATAAATTGGGAACATATGGAACTCATTAATGTTCAAAGGGAGAAGAGAGGGTGGAGTGGGGCTATTGTTAAAAATTCAAACTGTACAACAGCAATACTTGTACTATCACTAAAACCTCTTATTGACTCTTTCGGGGTTAGGAGAGTTATTGTAACTACTATGCAAGCTCTTAGCGGTGCTGGTTACAGGGGGGTTCCTAGCATGGCTATTATAGATAACATAATACCTTACATTGAGGGTGAAGAGTGGAAAGTTGAAAATGAGGGATTAAAGATTCTTGGGAAATTAGTCAAAGACCATGTAGAATATGCTAACATTAAAATTTCAGCTACAACAACAAGGGTACCAACTCTTTACGGGCATTTAGAGTCTGTGCATGTGGAATTGGAAAGCGCACCTACTTCAGTTGATGAAGTAATTGATGTTTTCGAAAGCTTCAGAGGGCTTCCTCAAGAACTAGATTTGCCATTAGCGCCTGAGAAGCCCGTTATTGTCGTTGAAAGCGATGATCGTCCTCAACCAAGGCTTGATAGGGATGTTGGTAAGGGCATGGCTGTTGTCGTGGGTAGAATATCGCTGACTAAGAATATAGGTGGAAATTGGGTAAAATACGTTGTATTAGGACATAATCTTGTCAGAGGGGCTGCTGGAAACACTATATTAATTGCTGAAACAATGTATAAGTTGGGAGTAAAATAGTTTACAACTTCACTGTTAAATTCGGGTGTTTTATTTTGCCACAATATATTCAGTTATCTGAAAACACATTCTATGTTAAAGGATCTCCTGCAACAATAATACACATTGTTGAAGGTGAAGCATACGTTGTCGACCCTGGCTCTGGAAGTAAGAGGAGGAAAACGTTGAAATCAATACTTAAATCACTTGGTGTTTCAGAGTACTCTATAGTGCTTACACATTACCATGCGGACCATATTGCTATAGCTAATAAGCTTTCACCTAAAAACATTTACTCATCAGAATTGGATAGAGTGTTTGTTGAAAATAGGGTTTTAAGGAACTACGCTACCTACGGCTACCCTTTCTCCAATGGCACTAAACATTTACTCTACGATGCTCCCGACATTACTGTCACGAAAACGCTTAGTTCACCATGTAAACTTGGGGATTCTATAGAAATTTCTCCACTTCCAGGTCATACGCTAGGGCAGGTGGGTGTGTTATTTTCTGACGGAGTTTTCTACATAGGAGATGCTGCATTCGGTGACCGAGTTCTTTCTGCTGTGGGAATACCTTACCACTTCGATGCTATCTTAGCTGCTGAAACAGTTAAGAAAATTATTGAGAATTCCGATGAGTATGAGAAAATAGTTTTATCCCATGGACCTCTTTTAGGGAAAAATGAGGTCTTAAAAATTCTCAGGACTAATTTGGAAAGAATAAGTGATGTTGTTTCGAAAGTTAAAGATAAGCTCTCATTAGAAACTGTGAGTCCCGGTGTTCTTGCAGCAAAAATTCTACTAGACTACGGTGTTGAGCAAACAACGACTCTTCAAATGCTTTCAACAGTTACTGTTAAATCAATACTTTCCCACTTAGAAAAGGAAGGTTACGCTGAAGCCGTAGTTACGGAGAATGGTGTTTTATGGAGGAAGCGGTGAAGTATTCAGACTAAGCATCTTTTTCATCGCAATGAGCTCATATTATCCGCTGCTCATCATTATTTATCCTCTCCCGGCGCACCGCCTTCGCTACAATGGTTCTTCATCCCGTTAGGGTTCAGCCCGCCCATCGTCAGGCGGTGCGCTTTCGAGAGTTTCTTGGTGCGGGGGGTGGGATTTGAACCCACGCAGGCCTACGCCATCGGGGCCTGAGCCCGACCCCTTTGTCCTAGCTCGGGCACCCCCGCGCCGTTACTGTTCTAGTTTGTTTCAGCTCTGCTTATTTGGATAACGGTTTCTTTATACTCCCTAAATTATTAGAGACCCGGCTTTACGTGTTCTCTAAAGTTATTTCCAACTGCTTATTAAAGTGGTTAGCATTTCTCAAAATAAGCTTTAACTAAATAGGTGATGGTGATTCTTCAGCAACTTTCAATGTGAATTTTCTTTCAGTTTTAAATACTAGGTTAACTATTGCGAAAAGCGTTGTTACTAAAGCTATGGCTATGAAGAAGGACATTGATGTCGCATAGAATATTTCCTGGCTTCTACCTCCAATTATGTAGAGTATGAAGTACATTAAGTAGTAGCTCCAAAACCATATGTGTGGTAGAACCAGTTTCTCCCGTTTGTTTTTAGAGTAAAGGTATGTTGAGGTAACTGTTGTAAAAAGTATTAGAGGGTATATGTAGGGGTTTGTTTTCGCTACTAAGACGGGTTCGCCGCTTACGCTATATTTAAGTACGAATGGCTGTATGTTGTAAAGCCAACCCCATGGTGGCGCTATGAAGGGGTTTTCTTTGTAACTTGCATGCCATTTGAAAGCCCAAATAATGTAGTCTAGTAGTCCATAGAATCCGTAGTGGAGAATTAGCGGTAAATTAACTATTGCAAACGCGGTAATGGGTATTAGGAGGGATGCTTCGATAATTTCCCAAAGTTTCCTCCTAGAATAGTGCATGTGCAATGCTATAGCAGGTATTATGAAGAAGCCGCTGTACTTTACCGAGCCAGCTAGCCCTGCGAAAAATGCTGAAAGCCTAAATTTACCGTAAACTGCTGCTGTAAAAGCAAGTGCTATGAAGAATGCTTGGTGAATATCTAGCATAGCAACTATTCTCATGCTCGAAACTAGCGGGTCCATGAATAAAACTGTTGATGCGAGAATTGCTGCTACTTCTGAATTGAAGATTTTTTTGGAAACAAAGTAGGCCAAAACTATCATTACCGATGCTTCGATAATACCTGGTATTCTCCAGTAAATAGGTTCATCCTTAAACATGAGAATCGATAGTCCTATGAGAAATTTTCCTAATGGCGGATGTTCTAGGTTAAGATAGGTTTCTATTCCCGGATGTTCTTTAGGGTAAGGATAAGAGCCTATATTTATTCCTAAGAATTTTCGAAAAACATTTCTCGCAGAAGAAACATACCATACTTCATCGCTGACATATTCGTTAAAACTGGAAGCCCATAGGTAGCCTAAGTAAGCGTGAATTATTGCTAATGAAACTGCGATAATTAAGCCGGGTTTTTTAAGAGCTCTTGGAAGCAAGAACTTAGCATCTTTAATGGAGAATTTTCTCAAACACTCCCCAGCATAGGTTAGTTGGTAAATAATTAAGGAGGCAAGTGCAACGTAAAGTAAGTTATCGCAAACATTGCTTACACACAAGTTTAAACTATATAGGAAAGCTGATGAAACAATACATAAGCCAGCAATAACTAATGGAACTACGCTGAACAGAGTGTTCTTTGAAATCCTAACCACTTAAACACCCTTCAACGTAGAAGGTTTTTGGTGGTGGACCGGCCGGGATTTGAACCCGGGACCTCTCGGGTGCGAACCGAGCGCTCTGCCAGGCTGAGCTACCGGCCCTTTTCCATGAGAAAGTAAGGTTGGGGAAAGTTAAAGTTTTTCTAAGAGGCTTCTTGCTTCACTTAGGGTTTCATTTTCTCCTGAAAATAAGCTTCATGCTTTCTTTTGGGTGAAAATTAGCCTTAGAAGTTATAAGCATTTTGCGACATCATAATTATATTGCTTACTCGCAGAGGGGTTAGATTGTGGAGTATAGAGAGAAGCCTTTAGAGCTTTTGAGAGCTACTTATTTTCCTAATAGGAAATTAGCTGGTTTATTCATAAGATGCTTGTATGATCCTGAAGTCATGCATTCTCTTTCCAAGCTTTTTATTGAACACAATACTAAGCTTATATTTGCGAACATTGTTTCCAAGAATGATGAAGCCGAATTAACTGTTTTCCTAGATGTTAGTGAGGCTCTTAAGTCTGTTGATGAAATTGCTGAAGATCTTATGGGCGTTAATAATGTTAGAGAGATTAGGATAATAAAGCCTTTACTTAATGGTCTCCTTATAGACACTGTTCACTTCTCAATATTGTTTATGGGAAGGAGGGCTTGGATTATTGGTGAAGCTCTTTCTAAAGGATTATTTAGGGATTTTAAGAGGGAATTTGGTGATGCGGGAAGAGTTTTTCTTTACCATTTAGGTATTGATGTTGGTAGAAGACTTTATGAAATCTATAGGGGGTATGTGTCTTCTGAAGAGGAAATGCTTGAGCTCATTAAAGCTTTATCTAAGGCTTCAGGTTGGGGAATAATAGTTGAAATAAGGCGCTCGGTTCTTAGAAAATACAGGATTAGGATGCGTAATAATATTGAGTGTGTAGTTTGTAAGCCTTCTAAGAGGTCTTGCGGGGATTTTTCAAGAGGAATACTTGCAGGCATATTCTCTAAAATAATAGGTAAAAGTGTTGTTGTCGAGGAGACTATGTGTATTGCTAAAGGAGACCCCTACTGCGAATTCATAGTGAGACCTCTTAAACAGTAATGTTTAGGTTAAGTTAGGCGAAAGCTTAAAGAGAAGTGTGCTGATTAGCTAATATTGGCGCGGGCCCGTAGCTCAGCCTGGTTAGAGCGCCCGATATCCGCGGGAGCCGCTTCATTACTCCTTAATTTCCCCTATTTTGCTATGCGCATAACTGTTCTAGATAAAGTTTATAAGCATTGAGTAGAAACTGTTTCTCGAACTGGCTCCCGCGGATAGGCGACGCTGATAACCGGGAGGTCGGGGGTTCGAATCCCCCCGGGCCCACCATTTGCCTTATTGCACATTAATGTTACGCTTACTACTGCACGCCTTCTACCGCACATTAAGATTAAACAGCAAGCTTTAAAATATACAGTATCCACCTAAAATAATGCTTACAGAGGAACCCCGCGGTCAAACCCGGCGGCGGCGTGGAGGCGACTGGGGCGTAAACGCCCCTGAATGAGCACTCCGCCTCCGATCGCGGGGATATATCCTAACATTAGCTTCGAAATGGAGGCCTGAACCCCTCGGGGGAACTACCTCCGAGACGTTCAGGCCTGACAAGGGCTCTAGCTTCCTTCCCCGAAAGCCGCATATCGCCCGTCCCC
>Ga0180301_10001184_pt1 | contig 20431 bp, 40 predicted proteins | sample GuaBasSediGuay16_FD_121797 | JGI IMG/M metagenome (GOLD analysis project Ga0180301, IMG submission 121797) | Subseafloor sediment microbial communities from Guaymas Basin, Gulf of California, Mexico - Guay16, Core 4569-2, 12-15 cm | ecosystem: Environmental > Aquatic > Marine > Hydrothermal...
CGCGTACTGTCTGGTATAGTGTCGGTGAAGAAGTCGTAGTTATAGACTAACCTAGTCCAAAATACATCATTTTTCTGCACCCCACCAAGACCATCCCATATATTTATATGATTGCTTGGATGCATTATTGTATATACAAATAGCTTCCTCCATCTCAGTGTTTCACTACCCACGTCAAAAGCGTTGTCTGCGCTGGGCTTCATGCTTACTGGTATTGACTGCAGGAAGTCTGGGTTTAGCTTGACTCTGGGGCTCCCCTGCACCCCTTACTGGAGGGTGCAGAGGAGTCTCCCCGAGTCATCAACCGCTATGTTGCGCCACACCGCGCTGGCATAGTCATAGCCCATTAGCTTCACGATTCTTGTTAGCTCACTTTTTAGTGTGCTATCGATCGTGCTTAATGGTATATCGAGATTTGGTGGGTTATCAGGTTTTGTAAGGAATTTGTCGGATCCAACACTTGCTAAAGCACCTTTTAATGCATCCAATCTACTATGAGTACCGCTATCAGGGTAATCGCTCGGGAAGTTGCCAACATTTACGGTTCCGCCTTCCTTCAACAAGCCTACGCTATCAGCACCAATATTGATGTAGAGATTGTTGTTTGTATCAAACCTTAGCTTATCGGTTTTAGACTTGATACCACTTACATTGGTATTAATTGACTGTAGATCGCTGTGAATGGTATCAAGCCTTGAGTGAGCACCACTATCAGGATAATCGCTTGGGAAGTTATTGACTGAAACAGATCCAGTAATGGGTAGTGAATCAACTACATCCTTCCATGATCCAGTAGCACTATCATAGATCTGAAGCCTAGCATAACGTGGTTGAACGCCTTTGATCGAATCATTGATAGTGCTTAATGATATATCAAGATTATCAAGCCTAGACCATTGCGTTTTATCCCTGATCTCTTTGATTATCTGTGTAATGGATTTAGCCTCAGTTGAATCATATAGCCTGTTTGCTATAATGCTTAATGGTGTATCAAGGTTTGGTGGATTATCCGGAATAACAAGCAGTTTATCAGATCCTATGGAACTCAAAGCGTTTGTCAATGCTTCGATCTTAGCATAGACTTCATCAATAGTCTTGGTTGATGAAGTAAACCATGATGGGAAATTCTCGATAACCGCCATCAAGTTACCTGCTCCATCAACCTTGAAGACCTGTCCAACAAGCTCAATATGAATATCATCAATATAGATGACTCCATTACCAGAACTGCTTGCCGTAGCCTGTATTCTAAGAGCCATGTAAGTCGCATTCTGTGGCGCAACAACAGTTCTTGAATCAAGTTGCCATGATGCTGAAGGCGTTAGAGCATATTCTTCACGTGATATTTCATGCATGTTGGCACGATACCATACTACAACAAGCTTTACACCAGATATGTTACCATCCTCTTTGTGTGCAAACGAGAATGTTACCCTTTGGTTTGGTGATACAGGTCTTGTTGGTGTTTCAACATAGCCTGTTTGCCCAGCAGGGATCGTAACTTGAAGAGCATAGGATCCCGCAAACACTTCTGCTGATTGAACTGCTTGGCTACAATTATATGCTGTTAGATCGCTTACACCATTCTCAAAGCTTTGCTCATAAACCCTGATCTTAGCTACTGTTGATACCGGAACATCAATATTCGGGAGAAAAGAATCAATGATCGTCCTGATAACATTAAGTGTTGCCTCAGTAGCAAGACCTACATTATCGAGCTGAATAGCGATCGGTAGATAATCAACTACATTCTTCCATGAACCACTAGCACTATCAAAGATCTGTAATCGAGCATAACGTGATAGAACACTCTTTAATGTACTATCAATACTGCTTAAAGGAATATCGAGATTGTCTAGCCTAGCCCATTGCGATTTATCACGGATCTCTTTAACAATTGTTGTCAAAGACTTTGCTTCAACACTATCATATAGCCTATCAACAATGGTTGATAATTCGTTAATCAAGTCATCTGTTGTCTTTGTTGAAGAAGTGATCCATGATGGAAGATTCGTTATCTCTGAAGTAGTTACTAGCCTTCCCTGATCATCAACCTTGATCTCTTTAGCCTTCCCTTGTTCCGTAAACCCCCAGATCGCTATACCGAATGGTACTTGATACTTCTTGAGCAAATTCTTAATTGTATTCAGGATCTCTATTTCAACAGAGTTCATGAACCTTCACCTTTAGACTTCTTGCTTTTACTTGAGCTAGCTTTTGCCTGCTTCTTAAGGTTTTCAAGCTCGATCTTCATCCTATTGATCTCGTTTACAAGATTATTAATAACGTTCCCCAATGCAACAACTTCTTCAACGAGAATATCTAGTGTCTGTGATACAAGCTGAGCCTTGTCTGCAAGCCTCTTATAACGATAAACAAGAGCCTGTATTCTATTATCTATACTCTCTACTCCACTCACCTCTACTCACCTCATGAAGAAAAAGAGAATCTTTATTTATATTTCCATCTCATCTACGCTCATATTTTCCGAAAACATAATCGAGCGTGATAGGATTGCTAGTATCGAGACTAGAGATCTCTACCTTAATGCCTGTAGAGAATGGTATATTAGATATATGATATATATACTTGCCATCATCCCTTTGGAAAGCACTAACAGATCCTATTTGGCTAGCAACCAATGAGGCTTCATCAAAACTCTTATCCCATACAATCGTTCCATCAACCGTGATTGTAACCTTAAACAAGTTGGTAGATGATATAATGAGAAGCTCATGAAGTCTCCCCATACCCTTCAAGTCAATAACCGTGATCTTTCCACTTGGGTTAATAGTTTGGTTTGAAAGCTCAATAGTCTTAGATGATGAAGCTGATCGGTTTACAACTTCTTCTGCTGCAACTATCATAGAAGCAATCTCAAGAAGTTTGAGCGGGAACATAGTGGATCGCCACGATCCTACCTGTTTCATCACGCTCGAAAACAACAGATACAGGTGTACGTGATATAGTGCTGATCATGCTATAGATCATGTATATAACCATGAGTATCAACACAATGTTCAGCAACATGATCAGCAGAAAATCTAGCGATTCAGTAGCTTTTTCGCTCACACCACTTCACCTAGAAAAGAATACATTATCTTTGTTTATATACTATTGTATAAATTCCAATATCTTCTCCCATACTTTTCTCGAAATGTTTTCACACTTAAACATCTCAAGTTTTTCAAGTGGAATCGGCTTTGGATCCTGTTTAAGAATCCTCTTAAGATCTTCAACAATGTTCCTTGGATTGATGAAGACACCTATGTTGTTGAACCAAAGCCTGTAGATCGGGTAATCAAGATACAATGGTACTGATCCACAAAAAGCACCTTCAAGACCAATAAGCTCAAATCCAATATGATGTCTCATTGCCGAAACATACCTTGCTCTATTAAGAATATATACAAGCTCGAAATCACTCAAATCACCTTTTGCATGAAAACACCTAGCATTTAGTTCACTACAAGCCTTCTCGATCTCATTATGAGCTTCTGTTTCAGCAACAAGACCCGTGTACACAAGATCAATGTCTCTAGGAATATTCATTCTAATGAACTTCCTATGATCAACACCCCAAGGCGTAAGAATATATCTATCCTTCAACATATCCCAGTCAATGTTCCCGAAACATTGGTATTCGCATGAAGGCGGAATATAGCTTATGATCGCTAAAGCATTATGGAAAAGCCATCTATAATCCTTGTTAAGAAGCCTTGGTGGTGGTGGACAATGATTTACAATAATGTATTTACGCATTATAGGATAAGGCGGAACATCAAATATCTCAAGATAGCTTGGATCCTCATAATGCTGACCAATAAAATCAATAAACTGAATATCAGCTCTCCTTGGATTACATGACAACTCTACTTCACTAGGAAGATTGTATAGTAGACATTCCCTAACCCTGCTTATAGCCTTTGAAAGCTTCCTTGAAACAGGATAATAGATCTTTATAGCCATTTCCTAAACCTCTCATAGATTTTCAGGTTGAATTTTCTCCTAATATAATCAGAATCCACTTCATCATCCGATCTAAGGGCTTCCATTATCTTTTCAACAATATCATCAATGCTCTTTGGATCATAGTACTCCATCCACATATAATTCTTGTAAAGCTCATAACGTGGTCTCCTAACATCATAGAAGAAAACCCCCTTAACACCATCAAGATATTCCTTGAAAACAGGGATTGATGGAACAACAACCTTCCTTCCAAGCGATAGAGCCTCAAAAACAGGGAGACCAAATCCCTCTGATCTACTAGTATTCAAGAACACGTCAAAAGCACACATATAGTTTGATATATTGTCTATTTTGAACACCTTTTCCATGTACACAACATTTCTTGGGAGATCACTAGGGATCTCTTCTTCACCATCACCTGTGATCAAGACTAAACAAACATCTTTCGGAAGCATTTCACCAATCTCAAATGCAATATCCAGCCCTTTACGGATCTGATTAGCACCAATCCATCCAACAACATATCTGCATCCATGATCAACATATAGTTTTCCACGAATCAACGCTACTTCAGCAGGATCCGGATCAGGTATATTAACAGCATGAGGGATCACATCATGCACTCTAATACCGATCTTTTCCACACATCTTTTCACAAACATTGATGGAACCACAACAACACAGTTATCGAGAATACATCTTGCTGAAGGCGTTAAAACAGGGATCCCTTCGGCAACACCATAGTAAATGCATTTCCTTGAAGGAATAATAAATGGTGAAGAAAGCGATATATCTATATAATCTATTGTAGATACTACTATAACATTCTGATTATAGACATCATAGACTTCACCATAGCCTAGCACAATACCATTAACAACCTTTGCAAGATCCCTAGCTATTTTTGCATGGGAAAAAGCCTTCGAGTGAACAATAACATTTACTCTAATATCAAATGCCATCTGACCAAGAGACATCTCCACCACTAGTAATATATAAGGTGAGAAAAGAGTATTTGGATTTTATCTTCTTGGAACAACAGCACGTATCAAAGCAATTATCAATGCTATTATGATTACAATAAACATTATAGACATTATCATGTCAGGCGAAAAAGTTATTGTTACAGCCATCATATTTCACCTTTAACCATTATCCTGTTGATTATTTCTTCAACTTTATTTTTATCTTTTTCTAGTCTCGATTCAAGCTTTTTAACAATGTCTTCAAAGAAGGATCGTGGAATATTGAATTTTTCAACAACATATCTAGTCAAAGACTCTATATCACGCTTCTCAATATATTCTTTGATCTCTTCCCTGATTGATTGTGGAAGAAGGCTTAGAAGATAATGGATCTTTTCTTCAGCATTCATTCTACCACCATATTGAACAATGTACGGTTTTTGATGAAAAAGAATTGGGAAAAGCTGTATAAGGTGGTTTCCTAACATTGTACGGATTCCTATAATTGCCTACCGAATACTGTTTAGATGATGACTGCTTGAAGCTCATATTTCCATCCATCACTAGATTCCATGTTTACAAGGTATTCGCCAAGCTGTGGTTCAACAAACACAACCTTCCCTACTTCATCAACAGTATCAACAAGAGCAATAACCCATGCATGACCGCCTAAAAGGCTTCCACCAGAATAGACATTCCCTATAGCCTCACCATTACCATTATAATCAACACCATACTTTTCCTTAACATACTCTCTTAGCTTGAACACAAAGTATCGTGCAAAATCATCACAGTCAAATACCTCAGGAACCGCATGAAGCTTTGGTAGAATCTCTTTTCTCCAATATTCAAGAAACTCATCAAGAACCCCTTTATCAACACTAATATACTCTAAGTCGAAAAACCATGACCTCATAAAAAACAATACTCTCCTAATAATCCACAATACCTTATTTACCCATGACCCGCCATACTGATCTCTAAAATCCCCAAGGATCTTAGATATAAGATTATTTACAAGCACAACCCCCATACTATCACCAGAAAAATAGTGTCTTTTAAAAAATATATGTTTAACTTATATTAGCCTGCACCAATAGATATTGTAACCTTAAATGTTGTCTGGATTCCTGCTGTAATACCACCACTAGCTGTAACTGATATGAGTGGTTTTCCTTCAGGATTAATGAGTTCAAATGAATCATATCCAAAGTTTGAATTACTAGTAAACGTTATGGTAACAATAACCCTATCGTTTGTTGTATCAGGTGTTACCGAAACCGTAGCATTAGAGCTGTCAAAAGTCTTTATAGCAGATCCTGCTTCAAAGAATGTTACACCATTGATCTTTAGATTAGTTGTTGTTGCGGTACCTTCAATGTTCTCAAGAACATAGTTTACACCAGTACAATTAGATCCTAGTGAAATACCGATCGTCCAAGTAATCGTTACCACATCACCAGCATTAAGAGACAATGACACAGCATACCTGTATAGTTCAGCACCATCACTAGACTCTAAGGTGAATGCAGCAGCAGAGCCACCAGTTGTGATCGTAACTGACTTGGTTATTGTGTGATTACTCCAGTCGCTTGGCGAAACACTTGCCTGACCAAGAACTGTTCCAGAACTATCTTTAATACGCAAATACGCTACCGTGATGTCATCTGACCCGCCTGCATACCTGTTTATTAAACGATCAATTAGTGTTCCTGTAGGAGAATTAGTTTTGACCTTGAACTTGTACTCAGCCATGATCTCACCTCTTATCCTTTCAGAACCGTTACTTTTATAGTTATTGTAGTCTCTACTCCTGAAGAAACACTTCCCGATCCAGATACAGCTATTAGATCAACACCATCAGGGTTGATGATCCTTATTTCATCAAAGTCGAAGGTTATATCACTAGTAAATGTTACCTGCATTTGAAACCATCCCTCAATATCATTTATATCAGTAACTATTGTAGAGTTTGATGGATCAAAAGTCTTCTTTAATGTACCACCATAGTATAATGCAATACCATTAGCCTTCAGATTAGTAACACTTGCCGTACCCTCAATATTCTCAAGAACATGGTAGACTGCTTTACAATTCGTTCCAAGAGAGATACCGATCCTCCATGTGATCGATATTGTATCGCCTAAAGATACAGAGAATGGTGAAGGAACATTATACCTGAATAGCTCAGCACCATCACTAGACTCTAAGGTGAAAGCATAAACAGTTCCAGCAGTACTTATGGTTACTGACTTAGTGATCTCATGATCACTCCAATCGCTTGATGAAACACTTGCCTGACCAAGAACGGTACCTGCATTATCCTTGATCCTCAGATAAGCTACCGTGATGTTAGCTGTACCACCACCATATCTCTGAATAAGTCTTTGAACCAATGTATCCGTTGGCGAATGAGTCTCTACACTAAACTTATACTCCATACTATCACCATGTTCAAAAGACTGTTTTATTCTTAATATACTAATCTTCTTCACTAGACTTCACAGATTCAGAGATGAATGATATTAAGAGAACTATTACGAGAAGAGCAAGAACGATCATCAACATATCTTGCATTCTCTTAAATATGATCCTGTACACACTATACGATACATTATCTATCAGGATAAATGATGTCTCGATCTTGATTGGTGGAACATAGTATACTGAATCAGATAATATAAAGTATGTTTCAAAACCTATACGACCCGGAAGCTCAAAGGATACGCTATCAGTAATCGTGAAATCAACAGGGAAATATTGTCCTGATTTTGCCGAGTAAGAGACTTCACTTGTAAGCGTGAATCCAGTTGAATGAGAGATCACGGGAGAATAGATCACGTTATCAGATAAAGTAAAGTCTACATCAATTCGTGGATATGTTTTATACGTTACTAGATCCGTGATCACGAAGTCTACTGAAAATGATGACACAGCACCAACCCCATAAGATACACTATCTCTCAATTCATAAAATACGTTTACCTCGTGCAACAAAGTAGACTCTACAATACTATCTATTAGAGAGAACGAAGACGCATGCGATCTCTCGATACTAGCTGATACTTCTTCAAACAATGAGTACGATATTGAAATGGATCTCTCGATATAAGCCAATACTTGATCTGTTAGACTATAGTCTGTTTCAACAGATCTCTCTATTGAAGATGACATGGAATCCGTTAAACCATAGCCTGCTGAAACGGATCTCTCGATAGAAGGCAATACTGTATCGATCAAGTCGAATCCTAGTGAAACAGATCTAGCCATAGAGTATGATAGAGAATCCACTAGATCATAGCCTGATGAAACAGATCTCTCGATAGAAGGCGTGATAGTATCAATCAGAGTAAATCCTATTGCAATAGATCTCTCGATAGAGTATGATGTTGAATCAACAAGGCTATAGCTTGATGAAACAGATCTCTCGATACTGCTTTCTATAGAATCTATGAAGCCAAAGCTTGATGAAACAGATCTCTCGATAGATGTTGTAATTTGGTCTACAAGGCTAAAGCCTATTGTAACAGATCTCTCGTAAGAGTATGAGAACGAGTCAGTAAGATTAAATGAGCTTGAATGCGATCTCTCGATAGACTTTGATACCGTGTCAATAAGACTATAGCTGGTGCTATGAGTGATCGTCCTCTTTATTGAATAAGACACACTATCAGTAAGGTTGTATGAGCTAGAATGAGAAACAGTCCTTTTCACAACATAGGATGTGCTATCAGTTAAAGAAAAGGATCCAGAATGAGATCTTGAAATAGAGTATGAAGTAGAATCAGTAAGATTAAATCCAGCACTATGACTAATAACCGCCTTATATGTTACAAGATCCGTTATTATATATGATGCTTGATATGAAATACTACATCACCATCATCAACATTATCCATATTCTAGATTGTATTCGTTCCAAATATATCTAAATATCCTGCAACATATAATAATACTAGGATGATAAAATGCTGCACCCTACCCTTTTCAAAGAATCGGTTAAAAGAGCCTCGGAATATCTTATCAAGGCTAAGATAAACATTAGAAACACTCTTGATGCATACTTTTATCTAAGAAGAAACTATGATGACAAGATCCCTATACTAAACTATGAGGTTGTTGAAAAAGCGTTTGAAGAATACAAGAAAGAGGTTTTGAGAAAAATAAGGGAGATGAGCTATAGTGAGAAAAAAGATTAGATGAGAAGCCAATACTTCTTTATTAGTCTCCTAATGTTTTTCTCTAATACATTGAATCGCTTCTCGGCTTCTTCACCATAGAAGTAATGCTCGATCCTGTTGAACCTGTATGTTCCCCATCCATGCTTTAGTCCTTTTGACTCATCCCAAGTAACCTTAACGTTCACAGTATAATGCACTCCTATTTCATCAACACCCCTGACACCTAAGATATGCACATAGCAATCATGGCATCGTATTTCGATAAAAGTATCATTGCCTTTACGATAATAGTCCACTTTACAATACCCTATATTTACCGTGAACTTCGTTCCCATGTTAAGTTCTTTTTCAATCATTTTATCCGGATCTTCCACAGCTATCACCCCTATATAGTATAATACATATTATATTATATATATGTATCTACTATATGGTTTGCACTCCTGAGAAGACGTAGTTAGATATATAAGGGGGAGTGCAAATATTATCTTGGTGATAGCGTGAAACCCAACTCAAAACCCTATGGAACCACCTTAGTCCTAGATTCTCGTAAGAATGAAGTTTTTGAACTTCTTGCTCGTGGAGTACCAGCTAGTGAAGTTGCGAAAAAATTTGGTGTAAGCAGAAGAACACTCTTCTATTGGCTAAAGAAGCAAGGTGTAAGCATAAAACAATTACAAGAGGAGTACAAGAAGAGGAAGGAAGAAGAGGAGAAGGCTAAGAAAGAAAAGCTTGCAAAGCTTGGTGTTGTACCTGAAAGCTTTGAAGAATTCCTGAAGCTTGAAGAAGTCCAAAAATTCTACAATTGGCTCAAGGCAAGACATGTAACAACTGCCGATCAAATTGTCAGAACAATACACAGAGTATCAATGGAGCTAAACATCCATCCAATGATGTTACTAGAAGATGAAGGAAAAGAAAAGCTAACCGATCTGCTTGCAAAGTACACAGAACAATACAACAAACATACACTCGAAAGCGTCAAAGCTCATTTAAGGCTATGGTACAAGTTCTATGAACAACAACCACCAGCGATCCTAACATTAGAGCGATACAAATCGAAAATAGCACACTTAGCATGGTTTGACGTAGAGGATCGTTACAAGATACTTGAAACCGCTAGAAAAATGCTAAGTGCACAAGAATACGATCTAGTGAGAGCATGCCTAATGTTCCTATTCTACACAGGATCAAGAGCAGAAGCATTAAAGAATGTGAGGTTTGAAGAGAGAAAGATCAAGGTAAATGGCAATGAAATAACAGCAGTAATAGCGATAACCCAAGAGAAAGGTAGACATGGCAAGAAGCAATGGGAGAAGCCAATCAAACCAGAGATCTACTTCAAGTACATCAAGGGAAGGCTACCAGTAGCTGAAAAAGAGCTGAAATGGCTAAGAAGAGTCCTAAAGAAGATCTATGAGCAAGTACTTGATCATGAAAGTGTAAAGTACGAATATGCCATGAGGCACCCGATCCATATTTGGAGACACACAGCAGCAATGACATTACTACACGCAACAGACTGGAACATTGGCGTAGTAGGCGAAATATTAGGATGGGAGAATCCCGAAATACTATTCCAAATCTACGGAAGAATGCCTCCTGAAAAGAAGATTGCCGTAGTATATGGCATAATATACGAGAAACCCAAGTTTGAATATGTATATGGAGAATGGGAGAAAAAAGCTAAAGAAAACGGTCTTATCTAACACTCATTTTCTCGATCTCTTTTTTAACCACTTCAATTCTCTTCCTAAATACATCCCAACAGATCCTACCATTCTTACCATGTTCATGTAGTTTGTCATCAAGGTCGAAGAGTATTTCCATTATCTTCATAATCCTTCTCTTATCATATATATTGCTTGGCTTCAGGCTAGAAAGCCTGATCATCAAGTCATGGATTTCATGGTGTGTTTTCTTCCACATTTCTTCTGACGGGAAACAGGACATTTTACCACCCCATGTTTTATGATTATGAGGTAGCATTTGGATCTATATGGGCAAAAAAGACATTCTCTTTTAGGCAAAAGAATAGTCATTTCTTTTTCGCCTTCATAGACTTGAGCATGTTCTTGATCTTTTTTCTAAGCTCTTTAAGCTCATTTTCAGAAACGTTTTCAGGAACGATAATGAACGAGTGTGCTTTATCAACAGCTATTAGCCTGAAAGACTTGTATCCTTCTTCAACCCATGATTTTGGTACATGAACGTAGAGCGATAGAAAATACTGATCATAGACATATTCTTTAGTCTTCCCTTCAGCAAGCTTATGGGTCTTTTTTTCAACCCTATGCCTAACTTCTAATACTCTCTCGATCTTCCTACCCATCTCGATCTCCTCTTCACAATACCTGTTTGCTCAAGAATCTTCTTAACCCATGATTCAGGCATTTCAAATCTCTCAAGCTTTGCCTTAACTTCTTCAAGATAGTTCATCAAGTCTCTGATCACCTTCTTCTTTTCTTCACACTCTGATTCCTCTTTACAAAGAGTATAGCTCATAGCTAGATCGCTGAGAGTACCGATCTTTGACTCAAGCTCATTGATTAAATCACTAAGCTTAGTCAATAGTTCCGTGAAACTATACTTGATAGACAATTCTTCGATCTCCTTGTTAAGCTCTCTCTTAATAGCCCTCATTTTACGGATCTCTACTTCAAGCTTTGCAAGAGTCTTAGCACGATCTTCTTCCGTGAAAACATGCTTGATAAGACAATCAACACACACCACGCCATTCAAACCCGGAAACCATAGAGCATAAAGATCCCTACCCATCCTCTCCCTATACTTCTGAGGATCAACCTTGTGATTACCGAGGATGCACCAAGCTGGATATTGAAGCCTGATGAACTTAGGCTTTGGAAGATTGATCTGTATATCACCAACCTCAAGGCGATCGATAGCACTCTGAATGATCTCCCACATTGCCTTACCTTCTTTTTCAGCTAAAGACTTGATCTTTTCATAGAGTTCATCAGGAACCTTAATTGTAGGCATGTTCTACACCTAAAGCCTTCTTTATAATATCTTTTCCTATCTTTTCTAAAAACAATAGCTGTGAACCAACACGTTCAAGAAAAATATTATGGACTTCATAAAAAAGATTTTCAGCAACAAGATCGAAGAAAATATGACTGCATCCCATATCATGTAAGCATTCGCAAGCTAGATCCCTACCCATTATCGAGACAACATCTTGGATAATTCTAGCATACGCATCCACGAAAATTGATGCAAGAAATGGTGGAAAACCTGACTTCTCAGCTTTTTCAACAACTTCTCTCTTTAAGCTCTCAATAGATTCTCTAGGGATCCCGCTAAACACAGCATTCCACCTCAATTGTCTTCTTCCTAACTTTAACTTCTTCTATATCATCTATACTATAATATCCATAAGTTGCCCATAGGAGTGCATGTAATCCATCAATAATTTCTTTCTCAGTTACTTCACTTGGATATGGCTTGCATCGGAAAACCTGTTGGAACCAACCATTATGAACCTTCACTATAAGAATATAGCAATCAATCTTGAATTTCTTGGTTTTGCACTTTTCGCTAGACATATTATTTCACCATAATTCAATCATTGCTCTCATATCCCTCTACTTCATCAATTAAAAAACTGTATCCCTTGTACTCGATATAGCAATTATCATAGAATTCGCCTAGTTCACCAAGATCCTTTGTAGTACACCAGATCCTAATACCAAGCTCTTTAAGCTTAGCATTAAGTTCATCAAGAACCTTTCTCCTATACATTTCCTTTTCTTCCATAGGAGTCTTAGACCTTATTTCCATGCATTCTTGAGCTATCTTCACCATTGTTTTAAGACATTCTTCATCCTCATCACATGCCTTAAGCCAATCCTTACCCATCATCTCCAACAATTCTAGGCGAAGCTTCATTACCTCAAAACTAACAGCTGCCGTATAAATTCCCGCCACAATACCGAAAAGCTTTGCTAGATCCCCATAAAGTCCGCTAAGATCATCAGAAACCTTCTTCAAATCCAGTTTAGAAGAATTATTTGAACTCATGCATAATCACCACCATCTCAAATCCATCTCTACCAAAAATTGCCGTAAAAAGTAAAGCAGAGAAAACAAAAACCATTAGTAATATGTTTCCAATGACTTCAGCAATCTTATCCGTATCTAATACAATACTCATTCGCAATCATTCCTCTTCAACTCTTGCACCAAAAGTAATGGATACTTTTAGTTTTCTTCCACAGTATGGACAATAGATTTTTTCTTCCTCATTATGGAGACGTACATTGAAATCCCTAAATACTTTAGCACATGAAATCCTGACATTATAGTATTCAGTATCATCACCATATTCTCTTACAACAAGCTCAGCTTCATGACCATTCATGTTTTTACCTCTTGTACGCTTTTATCAGAACATAGTTTTTGTCAATATGTTTTTGCTCATGCAGTTTTGATCCAAAGAAGTATAATTCTATACGCCTATATCCCTGAGCCGTTAGTTTTGCTATAGCTGCTTCTATTTCGGTTAGTTTATCTTCAACAACCAAGGTTTTTGGTAACATACTTTCACCAAAATCTATTTATCCACATGCATCCTTATAAGTATTTTTTCAAAGAGTATTTACCACGCTAAAGCCTTTTACGATCTTCCATTTTGCCTTAGCATACATTGCCTTAACACACATTGAGCAATGCAACTTGATCCAGTCTTCAGTACCCCATTTCTCCTCAAGCTCTTCCCTAGAATACTTCTTCAAGAGATGTAGAAAAACAATACAATATGAGTGCAGATTATAAAGGCATGGTTTGTGCTCATTAGAAGTCATTGCCGGAACCCCCCTACGCTAGTGTATATATTATATGCCCTAGGTTTTATAAATAGATTGATGACCATTAATTAATGGTGATAAAGCATGTCTAATCTAATAGAGCACCTTATGAGAAAAGGATACCGTGATATAAGGATCGTTAAGGCTAGAGACAATTACGTGAAAATGGTTGTTGATGGATGGATCGTGGAAGTATTGAAGAAAAAGAACAATATTCTAGTAAAAGCATATAGGGTTAATCCATCACTAGCAATGACTGTATGGGAATTATTCGCTAGCAAAACGCAATGACTCTTTCATAAAATGTGCTATAGGGATCATAACTAGCGTGAAAGCCGTGAACTGTGCAATCATTTGTAGAGACAAAGCCATAACTTCCAGACTAGTCGGATACACCTTTTGATAGATATACACGGGTCTTTCCTCGTATCGAAAGGGGGGATAAGCATTTGCTTGAAGAATCCATATCTTTTTACCAAGCTTTGACTGGAAACTAGACTCTATGTTACTAGCCTTACATGCAACAAGCACTCTATCTTCAGCACCTGCAAACAATAGTCCTAGGAAATTATTGTTTTCATCAAGAACTGGTGATCCACTATCACCACCTTTAACAAGACCTACTTCACCTTCTACAACAAAGACATCTTCAAACAATGCTGTACCTTTATCGTATTCAACATATACTGTTGCTGATTCATCAGTTATCGTTCCTTGCGTAAGCCCTGTTGTTCTACCAACCTTTTTTGCTATGGTTCCTTGAACTGGATCTGCTTTTCCCGCAACACCACCAATCTCCATGATACTCATATAGAGTTGCGAAAGATCCAACGGTCTTGCTATTGCTGCATCAACCGTGTTTGCAACATTACCTGAGAAATCAATATCTATCCAAGAATACAGCTCACCAACAACATCCTTCTCAGGATCACCACCATCTAGCCTTCCGGGTTGCACGATCTTGTCTCCAACACTAGCATCATTTTCATTAGCCCAGACATGATTATTGCTTAGAAGGTAAACATTACCATCTTCATCAACCATCCACCATCCAATAGTTCCTGCTGCAATTTGATCAGCTCTAGAAGTGCTTACACCACATGGTGCAGGTCTATACCTATCAGTATATACATCAAGCTTCCTGATCTTTCCAATCTCTACAACATCTGTTTTAACACCTTCTACTTCAGGCGGTATTATCTCAGAAGGCTTGAGCTGATCTTTAGGAACCTTCTTCACAACATAGATTCTGATAACCTTTTCCTCAGGAATCACCTTTCCTTTACGAATCCTTGGCTGAGGAACATTAGAGTATCCAACAACATTAGGATACTTTAGAATCTCTTTACCATGCCTCTTAAGGATCTCTCTAACCTTCTCTCTCATTGCAAACCACCTTTACATGGTGTAAATAAGGAAAAAAGCCTTATGTTCTGAACATTCCTATAAACATGTTCATAAACATCATCATCATTAGCATCATCATCATTGCCGGCATCATTGCAAAGATCATACCAAATGCATTAATCATAGCACCAATACCGGGAGCAGCTATTTGAACTCCCTGAGTGATCGCATTACCCCATTGCACAAAATAATATCCTAAAATACCGCCCATGACAAGTAAGATTATTGAAGCTACAGTACCAAGCGATATTGGCATGTCATCACACCTTAACCTAGTTTTTAGCCAATGAACCTCAGGATCGCTCTTACCAATGCAAATACTAGGAAGAATATCATTATTGGAACCGCAAACGTGATCATAGTTCCTATTATTGTAGCGAATTGACCTGCTGCATACTCTGCTGTTGGCGTAACAACACTAAATACTCTAATGAGCGTGTAAGCCATTATTCCTATCATTACCATGAAGACAATGTTTCTTATAAGCTTTGGAAACTGCTCACTAGCAACATATTCGACTATTTTTGGTGCTGCTTCAGCTACTGCTTCACCAACCCTTTTTGCACCGCCAACAACCGCTTCACCTACCCTTCTAAAGGTCTCTTTTGGCTCGAATCCAATTTCTTCCGACATATCCCATCCCCCATCAAGTACCTTCTCTATCTTTCTTCTTTACTTTTTCTAGGGGATCTGAGAATTGACACAATCATTGGAATGAACATGATGACAAACATTATCGGAACAATCCATTGCATTATCCCATATAATTGATTAACCCAATCTTCCCACATATCATAGTATTCGCCAACAACCTCATAGATAAGGATCCCTACATCACCACCACTAGCTTCTTTCACAGCAACACCAACCACAAATGAAACCAATGGAAGCTCTAATATCGCCTCACCAAGCTTTTTATCATCAGCATACCATGTGATCTTGTTTGTACCATCATACTCCATTACAAGCACATGTTTCTCAGCAAGATTACTTGTTGGAACCTGCTTTGGTGTATGTGATGCACCAAAAACATTATGACCTTCAACATCCTTAGCTGATTCACCATCCTTATAAAACATTATCCCAATACTTGCTGTTCCATAAGCATTTGCTACAACCCAGAAGAAATATCTAATCGTTATCCTCACTTTTACGCCTTGAGGGATCTGTATCTTTGGAGAAAAAACCCAATCAGCCGGCTCAGATGACGCATATCCTACACAATAGTATTGTTCCTCCCCAATATTCAGTATTACAGGATAGAGACCCCCCCAGTTTTTACCCTCATTCCACTCTGATTCAAATGTTTTATGGAAGAATTCCTTCCAGCCCATAAGATCACCCTACCCTTTCTTTCACTTTCCTTGTAACGGTAAAGGATACTTTATCTTCGAGCTTTGCATTAACCACTTTCTTTTTCTTTTCCATCACTTTCACCTATGCATACACTATATGATTCTTTCATAATATAGTTACATCTACACTTCTTCTTGGGAGCCGTAGATCTAGCCATCATCTGTACTGCTTGAGCCTCAATAGCTGTTGCAATATAGAGCCATGACCAAACAAACAATAATAGATCCAGCATGATACCACCTCACACTTTCTTCAAGAGAGCTTGAACAACTGCTTGAGACGCAAGAACACTCTGTGATATAGCAGGCTCAAGCATCCTGATAATAATAAATGTTACGATAACTGTTACAGCTGCATCAATAATCTTCATTATAAGGTATTCTTCAAAATGCTCTTCAATCCATTTAAGTCTATCTTCTTCCGCCATACATATCACACCTCCATGAGCATCTCAGCAACAACATAATCATAAAAATGCTTGCTAGCCTCCATAGCATTTCTCCCAATTCTTTCTTTTTCTTCTTTTGGTAGATCAAGAGCATAGAGTATTAGATCAGCAAGCTCTTTTGCAGGATAATCATAGACGATCCAATACTTGCCGATCTCTGGTGCAAAATCCTTCACTTCAACATGCTTATCCCTAGGGATCCCTAATCCAATTGTGAACTCATTATAAGCAGGAGCATTAGCGTGAACAACAACCTTCCCCATAGCCATAGCCTCCAATGGTGGTACACCAAAGGCTTCAAGCCTTGATGGGAACACAAAAAGCTCACATTGCTTGATCAGTTGGTAAAGCTCTTCCTCAGAAAGAGATCCTAGCGGGATCCTAATATCCACGTTCTTGAAATAAACCCAATTCGAGACTGCAACAACTTTTATACCACGCTTCTTAAGCTCTGATTTAATCAACCCTATTGCTTCATCAAAACGATCAAGTCCTTTCCTTGGATACTTTGGTGGTGCTATAATCTGATCACCACCAATCGTGAGAATATATCTACCAAACTTCTTCTTCCACGAATCATCCTCTGTTTCAAGAACCTTCTTGATAACCTTGGAATTCAATGGTCTGGGAACAACACCATAGACTTTGAAACCACGATTAATCATCCTAATAAACTCGTATCTAGTTACGGCAACAGGACAATAGTACTCGTTTATAAAATCTACTTCAGAGTCAGGAATGTGATCAAGCTCTATTGGTGTATCAGTCCAGTAAATGCATTTTTCACAGAAATGAGCATGATACCTATGCCATCTCCATTGAACCGTGTAAACCGTGTCTCCAATCAAGAACATCCTAGACCATTTACCTGTTGGAATAAGAGGGATCCTTGCATCAATATACCTTATAGCCTTATATCCAAGAGTATCAAGACCCTGTGCAAGTAAGGATCCAACTTTACGGAAACTAACCCCCCATGTATCAGCTACGATCCCAATCACATATATCACCCTTAATATAACATATTACATTTATTATAATATAGATTAGGGTCGTTATCAAAAGAAGGTTTTCATGAGTAAAGGGTTTGAAAAAATCATTCGGGTTTAATAAATACCCTTCCTTAAGATACTCATCACCAAGAATGAGCACAACAAGCCATAGGTACCAGAAATGAAGCCTTTTCCTAAAATTCTTGAAAAACCCCTTCATGGCAATGTCAGTTTCACTCCAATCAATGCACCCAATATGATTATCAATGGTGTAACAACATACTTTAAAATCAATGAAAGCTGTTGATTCTGATTAACAAGCATTGCTATCTTCGCCTCAAGACTAGCTACTTTTTCCCTGAGCGTGGAAACCTCTTCTTTAAGATCCATTATCTGATTAAACAAGGTCTCCAATGTAGGATCATCATGTTCTTTCCCTGAACCAGTCATTTATTTCTCACCAAGAAAATCCTTTTCAATCTTTCTTAATAACAATTGCATTTCCCTATACAATAAAGTTTGCCAATAAAGTTGTGGATCCTTAGGTGCTAAGACCAATACAGCGCCACAAACAGGACACTTGATCTCAGGCTTCATAAGCTCTTCCCTATCAATACAGAACACGCCATTATGAACTACACAATACAGGCAAATACATTTACACGGATCCTTTTCCTTACAGTAAACCGATCTATCATCCTGCATACATATCCCTATGAAATATAAAGGGGAGAAGAGACTAATTAAAAAAACTATCTTGTTTTAAAGAGGGAGATATTTGAGATGGTGTTATCGCTGTATTTATCCGGCTCCCTTAATGACCTTGAATATCGTTGTTATCAGCACAACTACTAGGATAATGCCCATTATCGGTATTATCATGTTAAAGATCTGTGTTAGGTCAAATGGGCTTGCCATTTGCTATCACCTTATTACTCTCTTTAGGCTCTGAACTCTTTTATCGCTTCAACAATGCTCTTCAGTAATACCGGCAATAACGCTATTACCATTATCCAAGGTATTATCTGTAGGAACTGAGCGAATAGGGTTTGTATATCTACGGGGCTTGCCATGTTCTACCACCAAGAGCAAGCTTATCTTTCTTTCTTAAAATACTTTAGCTTTTTACAAAGAATAAACCACACCTACACCTACCATACTTCCTCAGTTCATCAACATGCCAAAAACAAGGACAAATCGCTCTCTCATTCCTTTCAACACGGCATGGACAATACGGTTTCCCATAATCCTCAATCTTCTTGATAACCAAGGGGATAATCTTCGGATTAACTTCAACCTTCTTTCCAAGAAGCTCACTAATCTTCTTAGCATGATCTTCAAAAAACTTCTTCAACTTAACATATAGTTCTATCCTATGCTTAATCAGTTCCTTAAGCTTCTTCAACTGGATCTCAGGATTAGGATCATCAATCCTGAAAACTTCTCCCTCTTTCTTAACAACAAGAAGCGGTATAGAATCGATCCCTAATTCTTCGGCAAGATCAAGAGATTCTTCATCATGCGTTATAACAACCTTGAGATCTATAAGATCCTCTAAACCCTCTCCCTTAATCAGGGATTCAAGAACCTCGCATTCAGCACAACCATAGTCTGAAGTATAAAAAATAACATAGAATTTAGACTTTTCAAGACTTCTTAAGACTTTTAATGCTTCCTTTCTTAACTCTATTTCCCTCATTTTCAAGATCCTCTTTACATGTTATGCATAGGTCATATATTCTCTTTATCTTCTTCACGTATTCTCTTTCCTTCCAACTCATATCTCTCTACCTCTAGAGCTATATTTACTAATCTTTGCCTTATTGCTCTAACTGTATCCTGAATCTCAAGGATCTCATCCCTGTATTCAACAAGCTCTTTACAACCATCACTTATTTCCCTAATAATCTTCTGTGCATACTCAAGCAAATGCTCTTCCATACAAAGAGCATGCTTTATAGCACACCATAAGTTTTCAGAGCTAATACGCCTCAATCCTACGCACCCATTCTATGTCCTTTTCCTTCTTACCCTCGAAATGCTTTACCAATATCACCTTGCCATCCCTTACAAGGATCAGCACAGGAACATGCTCAATACCAAGCTTTTCAACAATCACATCAAGCTCGTTCTCGGGAACATCAGTTATATTAACTTCCTTGTAAGGGATCCCTCTAGCATCAAGCATTATCTTAGCTGTTTCACAATAACCACACTTATCACCATCAACAGTTAAGAGAACCCATCCATCATGGTTCAAAGCCTCATTAACAGCTTCACTACC
>Ga0180301_10001185_pt1 | contig 20425 bp, 18 predicted proteins | sample GuaBasSediGuay16_FD_121797 | JGI IMG/M metagenome (GOLD analysis project Ga0180301, IMG submission 121797) | Subseafloor sediment microbial communities from Guaymas Basin, Gulf of California, Mexico - Guay16, Core 4569-2, 12-15 cm | ecosystem: Environmental > Aquatic > Marine > Hydrothermal...
ACCCGCTCGATCGTATCAGTATCATCTGACGACTTATCATCCCTCACCCGAACAAGCCTTGGAAACCGCAGGGCATACCCAGAACTATAATTCGAACTCTTCTGTAACTCCTCATAAGCCACCTCAAAAACGATCCGCGGCTCAAACAAGAGATCTCTCCCCTTTTCAGATACGATCAACTCTTTGAAGGTCTCTGTCAAATCCTTCAAATCTTCATCGCTCATTCCAGTTCCAACCCGCCCAATCCGAAGAAACACACGACTCTCAGGATCCACACACGCCAGAATATACGAGCCGATGAGATGCGCACGCCGTCCCTTGCCCCACTCGCCACCAACCACCGTCAGATCAAGGTTCTCCATAATTGGCTTCACCTTCAACCAGTTCCTGCCACGCTTGCCAGGTGCGTACACAGAGTCAGGATTCTTGAGCATCACACCCTCATGGCCCGCCCCAAGCGCCTCGGAATACACCCTCTCTATCACCCGAGAATCGTCAGTGATTATCTCTTCGGCAAGTAATAATCCCGCTCCTTCCCGAACAACACCTGCAAGAAACTTTCTACGCTCCCGTAACGGAAGATCTATCAGACTCTTACCATCTATGTAGATCACATCGAAAAGGTTGAGATTGAGAGGAATCTCGTCCCGCATCCCCTCAACCCCATGCTTGCGGCGGAACCTACGAAGAAGCTGTTGAAACGCCATCGGCTTCCCGCTCGCACCGATCGCCACCGCCTCACCATCAAGGATTGCCTCCCGCACCATGATCCGAGACCGTACCAGTTCAACAAGATCAGGTAGAGAAGCTGTCACATCATCAAGCCTGCGCGAGTAAAGAATTACGCGATCACCGTCTTTGTGCACCTGGACACGCGCACCGTCAAACTTCCATTCAACAGCAACACACCCCATTGCAGAGACCGCACTCTCGATACTCCCAGCAACCTGTGCAAGCATCATCTTGACAGGCCGCCCAACCTGGATACCAAGCCCCCTCAAACCCTCTTCACCCTCCCTCTTCGCCGTGAGTGCGACAGTGCCAAGATCATTGGTGAGCATATAACCTCGTTCAACAAGCTCCTTTTTCACACCAAAAGCATCGGCGATAGAATCGCGCACAATCCCCTCTCCAACACCAATCCGAAGCTCCTCAAGTGCGAGACGAGAAAGATAAACCGCTTCATCAGGTGAAAGATTGCTGAAGAGATACTGAAGGGTTCTGACCTTGGCGGACTGAGACCGCTTTCCAGAAAACCTTGCAATCTCCAGAAACCGAGAATACACATCCTCCACACTGATCGAAGCCCCCGCATCAAAGAATGATGAAAAACTGACTTCAGTCTTATTAATGAGAGCAGCCCTTGCGGCCTCACCCGCATCACCAAGATCTCTAACAAGCTCCTTCACCCGAGACACTTTTATCCCGGCAGTCTTTGCAATCGCGGTATAGAGCAGGTTTGGCCCAATGCCAGGCTCAAGCCCTGTCCACCGTGGAAAGACCTCGCCCATTATGAATCTTGTGAGGATAGCGAGCTCATCATCGTCCACAGACCGAAGGAAATCACTCACCACACCCGTTATTTCAAGAGAACTCGAAATTCCCTCTATCTCTTTGCAAACCGAGACAAAACGATCAAAACCCGTCATAAACCTACATCTACAATGAAAGAGATGCTTTAAATATCTTTTTTCAACTTTCCTAAACACAAGAGCAACTTTTCACAATTGGGTTGAAAAGATAGAAACAAACTCAAAACACCAGAACGAAAACGGTAGGTTGACACTCCGAATCGACTGGAGTGTATGCAAGATATTTCCAGCTCTCTAATGATGCTGGGCACATCTTCAAAGCGCGGTAGATGAAATTCTTATAGTGCATAAAATATAGCTTATGTGCTCAATCCAACTTGAACATGAGCGAGCGGTTTCAGAGATCTGAACGAGCACGAAATATGCTTGCTGTTGTTTAACCTCTTTTTGAGGTCTGAAAGAAAATAATATATACCGTATAATACCTATTATAGATATTGTGTCTGCTGTAAAGGATAGTTCCCGGCGGTGTGATCTGCTTGGGTTGGCTCGGTGGTTTATGTAGGAGGTTTGTTTTGATGAAAGAAGTTCAGCTTAAGGTCGCAAAGGCCTATCCGAATGATTCTGGTAGGGGTATTGCGAGGCTTGATCCACAGACCATGCTTGCTCTCCAGCTCTCGCCCGGTGATATTGTTGAGGTTGAGGGCAAGAAGGTTACAGCTGCGAAGGTGTGGCGGGCGGATCGGATTGATTGGGATCAGGGCGCTCTTCGGGTTGACGGTTTTATACGTCAGAATGCTGGTGTTGGTATGGGGGATGTTGTTCGGGTGCGGAAGGCCGAGGTTCATGGTGCTGTGAAGATTTTGCTTGCACCGACTGAGGGTCCAGGTCTCAAGTTTGGTGGTGATGCAGGGGAGATGGTTAAGCGACAGATCTTGAAGCGTCCGGTTGTCAAGGGTGACGTGATACCTGTGATGAGCACTATGGCGCATCCGTTTCTTGGCAGGGTTGTGACTGGGCAGTCGATACCGCTTGTGGCTGTTGAGACTGAGCCTGCAGGCGTTGTGCTCATCACTGAGAAGACGGAGGTGATCTTGCACGATAAGCCACTTGATGGTTTTGAGGCTACTGCCGCTGGAGTAACTTATGAGGATATTGGTGGTTTGGGCGGTGAGATCCAGCGGGTGCGTGAGATGATAGAGCTTCCTATGAAGCACCCTGAGCTCTTCCAGCAGCTTGGTATCCAGCCCCCGAATGGTATTCTTATGTATGGTCCGCCTGGTACTGGCAAGACCTTGATTGCGAGGGCGGTGGCAAACGAGTCTGGTGCGCATTTTATTGCGATAGCTGGTCCTGAGATCATGTCCAAGTATTATGGTGAGAGTGAGCAGCGTTTACGTGAGATATTTGAAGAAGCAGGTCAAAATACGCCTGCTATTGTCTTTATAGACGAGCTTGACTCGATAGCTCCGCGCAGGGAAGAGGTGACTGGTGAGGTGGAACGACGTGTTGTGGCTCAGCTTCTAACGATGATGGATGGGCTTGAAGAACGTGGGCAGGTGGTGGTTATCGGTGCTACCAACCGAATTGATGCGGTGGATCCTGCGCTTCGAAGACCTGGGCGTTTTGATCGTGAGGTGGAGATCGGGGTTCCGGATAGGCAGGGACGAAAGGAGATTCTTCAGATTCATAGTAGGGGCATGCCTATTTATGCTTGGGATAGTGAGGTTGTGGCAGAGATACTTTTGGAAGAGCTAGAATCTTTTGAGGAACGTGCTGTAGTGCGTATCTCCGAAAATGTTTCTAAGATTGAGTCTCTTGAATTAGAGGAAAGTAGTATTGAAAATGAGTTGCAGAGGGGTAAAAATGAATTAAAAAAGTTAGAAGGTGAATTAAAACGAACCAAAGGTGAATTAGAAAGATTAGAAATAGAAAAACAGCAGGCTAAAGGTTCCTTAATCCAAAGAATTTTGGATACGATAACTGATAAGCAGAGTCAGGTAAACGAATTACTTTCTGAAATGGAAGAAGTGAGAATGGGTATAGAAAGTGGTAAAAATGATATTAAAAAATTAAAAGAGAGAAGGGAAAATAATAAGAATACTATTAAAAAATTAAAGAATGACATACATTCTATCAATAAAATTAATGAAACAATGAGGAAAGAAAAAGGTATACTCGAATCCATAGCAGCAGACCTCGAATCCATAGCAGCAAAGATAAGCGACATTAAACGCACGGAAAGCAGCAGAGGAGCTGAAGATATTAGAAACATATTTTCAGAGAAAGAACTACAACAAAAGGGCACAGAAGTAAGAAACATTGAAAAAATTATCTTAGATTTAGGTATAATCTCTCCAGAATATATCAAAAAGGTTATTGAAGGTTCGACAAGCCATATGCTAAACCATCTCGCTTCCGCAACACACGGGTTTGTTGGTGCTGACATCTCAGCCCTCACAAAGGAGGCTGCGATGAAAACCTTGCGCAGATACCTGCCGCAGATAAATCTTGAGGAAGAGATACCTAAGGAGCTCCTTGATAGTATGAGGGTCACTCAAAAGGATTTTGATGAGGCGTTGCGGGAGGTTGAGCCCTCTGCCATGCGTGAAGTGTTGATCGAGGTTCCGATGACCACTTGGGATGACGTTGGTGGGCTCGAGGATGTGCGGCAGGAGATACGCGAGGCTGTTGAGTGGCCCCTCACACATCCTGATAAGTTCAGGAAGATGGGTATTCATCCACCCAAGGGTATATTGTTATATGGCCCTCCAGGAACAGGGAAGACACTTGTTGCAAAAGCAGTGGCACGTGAGACTGCAGCCAATTTCATCAGCATACGGGGACCTCAGTTATTGTCCAAGTGGGTTGGAGAGTCTGAGAGGGCTATGAGAGAGGTCTTCAAGAAGGCGCGACAGGTTGCACCATGTATTATCTTCTTTGATGAGATTGATGCCATAGCACCTGTGCGTGGTGGCGATACTAATCGGGCTGTAGAGCGGATGGTGAACCAGTTGCTTACAGAGCTTGATGGACTTGAGACCCTTGAAGATGTAATTATTATAGGGGCTACCAATCGTCCCGATATAATAGATCCAGCACTGCTTCGTACCGGGCGTTTTGATCGGATGGTGTTGCTTGAAGCGCCAGCAAAGAAGGGCAGGATGGAGATATTCAGGATACATACAAAGGAGATGCCTCTCTCTGAGGATGTTGACTTTGAGGAGCTTACAGAAGTTACGGACGGTTATACTGGTGCGGATATAGAGAGTGTGTGTAGAGAGACAGTGATGCTGGCTCTGCGAGAGGATATTAATGCAAAGGGCGTGGAGATGAGACATTTCAGAGATGCCCTTAAGAAGGTGCATCCCAGCCTTGCAGAGAACATAATGGATTATTATGAGCGGATCAAGGATCAATTTAAGGGTGGTAAGCCAAAAGAAGAAAAATCATATATAGGATACAGGTAAAAACTAAAAACAGATTAGGAGGGGAAAAGTATGGTGAAAGTACTTGCAAAGAGGATGTCCAACACGTCTGTGGCGAGCATGAATGGAACTGAGCTTGGTACAGCTGTGAACATAGTGGTTGACACAAGAACCGGGGAACTCATAGATCTCGTGGTGAAACCAAATTCTGTTACAAGTGCCAGGTTCAAAATGGAGGGGAATATCATGTACATACCCTTTGCTGCTGTGCGCTCTGCAAGAGACTACGTCATAATCGATACCAAGCTTGCAGATACCCTAAAATCAGTCTAAGCAAGATAGTCTAAACAATATAATAGCAAGATAGTAGGGGCAGTTTCACGAGATTTACTCGCCCGTTGTAATTTTTTCCTGTGATCGCGAAGAGTGCGACTATCCACGTGTCAGTATCTTCGCTTTATCATATAATCTGCAAGTTCGATCAGCAGTTGCTTTGATTTTGTTTCAGGTAGTATTTTTAACATATTTTTCCCTGTTTGAACGTGTTCTATTGCTTTTTCTTCTGCATAATCTATACTGCCGCAGTCTTCAAGCTGGCGAATTGCTTGGTTTATCTCTTCTCGACTTGCTTTTTTTGCCCCGAATATCTTAATATTTTCTCCAAACTCGTGGGCACGAATTATTATAAGGGTTTTTTTACCTTTCAGTATATCGCTTCCTCTGTTCTTTCCAAGAACATCTTCTGGCGTCCTGAGATCAATTACATCATCATAGATCTGAAATCCGATGCCTACGAGCCGTCCGTACTCTCCAAGAGCATCCACCACTGCTCTCTCGGCACCCCCGAGTATTCCGCCTATCCGGGCAGATGCCGCGTAGAGCACTGATGTTTTCTTCTCGACCATTCTCAGGTATTCGTCCTCGCTCACGTGATCCCGATTCTCAAACTCAATATCTTCCCACTGCCCCTCACATATCTCAACAGAGGTCTCTGCAAGGATCCTGACACATTCCTTGATCTGCGCTGGCGGTGCAGGTGCCCTGGTTGTCAGATCAAAAGCCTTGGCGTAGAGTGTGTCCCCTGCAAGGATTGCACCTGCATTGCCCCAGAGGGTGTGTACTGCTGGGTACCCACGTCGCAGGTTGTCCCGATCCATTATATCATCATGTATGAGCGTAAAGTTGTGAATGAGCTCTATCGCAGCTGCTGCAGGGATTACACTTGTTGGCTTGCCCCCAACCGCTTCGCACGAGAGGATTGCCATCCCTGGACGTAGCCGTTTCCCACCCGCATGCAGGAGGTGCCTTGCTGCAGTGTAGAGCTCCGAAGGCTCTCTTTTTGAGAGATACTGGCCTATGAAGGTTGCGACCGTATCAGCTCTCACCCGCAGCTCTTCCAACAGATCTAATTCTTTCGCCATCGTATCATATTCATTTATTATAGGGTTATCTCCTCACCGTTTCGTATTATGTGCACCGTCTCTCCGAGAGCGTATCCTGTGCTCTCTGCCATCTCCACGTAGCTGCTGTGCATGCCGATATTTCCATGGGCTGGTATCACATGCTCAGGGTTTATCAGGCGCAGCAGTTCCCAGTGATCCTCTCTTGACGCATGTCCTGATACGTGCACGTCTTTGAAGATACGCGCACCCTGCATCTTCAGCTTCGTCTCAAGAGCATACCTATTTGCACGTGGTATTGGATTTGGAATGGTGTTTGCCGAAAATATCACTCTGTCACCTGCTTCAATGGAGTAGGGTGTTTCGCCACCTGCAATACGGGTGAGTGTAGCTCCAGGCTCTCCTTGATGCCCTGTCACGATCAAGAGGTATTTATCCTTACCCTCTCTTGCAATCCGTTTCAGTGCACGATCCACCATATTCCTCCTCCCGTAGATCTCAATATTCTCGGGAAAACTGATATAATCCATCTTCTCCGCAGTTTTGACATACCGTTCCATTGCACGGCCAAGCAGGATAGGGATACGATCCATCTCCTCTGCAGCCTCTATAATAGCGTTTATACGAGATATATGCGATGAAAACGTTGTGATCACAACACCCATATCCATCTCCCCACTCCCAAGAAGAGTATCACGCACGAGATCCTTTGCTATCTGCTCAGAAGGCGTTTTGCCCGTGATCCCTGAATTGGTACTCTCAACTATCATCGCGATAACGCCCTCTTCACCGATCTCTTTTAGCCGTGAAAAATCGGGCGGTTTGCCGATGGTCGGCGTGCGATCGAGCTTAAAATCGTTGGCATAAAGCACGATGCCCTGTGGCGTATGAATCGCTATGAACGCTGCATCTATGATACTATGTTGCACACGGATGAACTCAAGTGCAATCTCTTCTGTCACTGTGTACGTTCCACCCTGTGGCGTAGCAATCACCCTGTTCTCCACCTTAAACTTCCTCTCACTCCCAATTCCGTGTTTGATCAGTTCTGCTGTGTATGGCGTGGCGATGATCGGTGCATTGTACCTGTGAGCAAGTTTGGGAATAGCTCCGATATGATCGAGATGCCCATGAGTGCAGGCAATAGCACGCACACAGCTGCTGATCTCCTTCAGTATGGTGTCGTCAGGTATAGCACCCATCTTTATGAGTTCAAGAGAGTGTATCTGTTCGATCTCAACATCTTCATGTATCTGAACCATGTCAAGACGAAGTCCCATGTCCAGTATTATGACGTCATCCTCAATCCTCACAGCTGTCATGTTGCGGCCCATCTCATTGTAGCCGCCGACTGCAATTATCCCAATATTATCAACCATATATTCTCCTCACACTCGTATCGACCAAAGTGAAATGATTAAACAATAATGACCAAGTATATTCGTATCATTGTTGATATAAATAGTGTTTTACAGGACTTAACCTGTGGCACTCACACTATAAAAGCTTTCCACTGCCTGCGGCGTGAGGGATGAAAATAAAAAAACTTCAAGCGTGGAACACTTATTTTAATATAATTATAAATATTTTTTATATATTTATTTTAGCTCTATTAGTATTTCTAGAAAACTTTCAGCAGATATGAAACTCTTTGTATAGACTGTAAGGTAAAAAAGATCTGATGGCAGATCCGAAAAACGAGAAAAAAATGAATAAAATACAAAAAAATAGATATTATGGATCAGTCAGCAACCAATCCATGAATTTAGAATTTTAAAGGCTTGTTATCTCGTATGACTCGAGAATTACTTCACCGTTCAGATAACCACTGTGATACGTCTTGCCAGTCTCAAGATCGTTCACGGTAACCTCTCCCGGTGCAAAGATGTTCACATCGATCTTGTAGAAATCATAGCCTGCCGCTTTGAATGTCTTGAAGAACGGCTTGCCATAATCGGCCGATGTTGTTGATGGAACCTTTTTGAAGATCTCTTCCTCAAATCCCCTGATCGTTAGATCCACAGAACCGTAGTATATCACACTATCATTGGTCGCGCCCATCGCCATGGTATCGTCCTTCACGACAGGTGCGATCGGAGCTGTCCCGCTCCCGCAGATGATCTTGGTTGTATCGTATCCAAGCTCGTTCAACTTGTACACACCGGTCTCAACAACTCTCCCTGAGACCTGCACAGATCCCACGATCGAGGCGGTCGGAGCAACGAGTGCAACGGTGTTCTCAACGTCAACCCCGCATTCTTTTGCAATGAATTCCATCACCTTTTCATCTGGGAGTTGAGCAGATTCAAGTGCGATTACCGCGCAATCGGAGTCGTCAGTGTAGCCGATGCGGTCGTATGTGTGTTTGGGTTTGAGTGCAAGCGCACGCGCAGGACCTGAGCCCATTGCAAAATACTTGTCCACGCTGATCGACCATCCAGCCTTCTGAGCGCCAAGGCAGGCGATTGATGGGTGATCGGTAGTGATATCGATGAACGATAGTGGGACGTCACCTATCTTATGGACACTGATACTGCTCGTGTTGAGGCCACCCATGCATATATCTGTGAACATCAACCCGGCATCATAACCCCCTGGTGTGTTAACACCACAGTCGATGACCCTTGCATTGTTTTCGAGTTTCGCACTTTCTATTTTGAGCTCTTCTGCCCAGTCCAACATCTCCTCGGCAATCTCCATTGCCTTTTCGTTAACACTCAACATTGTATAGTTCACCAACCAGTAGAGATAACAAGATTTGCATATAAGGCTTTTGAAATTGTCCGAGTACAATTTCGAAACTCTTATATAACGTATTGTACATGCAAAAACGTTATGGAACCTGTAACACTGACTTTAATGATTGGAGTTGGACTTGCGGGTGCGATTGCTTTTATAGCAGGTATTATTGAAGATGCAGAATCGGACGCGGGTTCTGCAAGCAATCCAAACTCTCAGGTCCAGCTGGCACCGCAGATAGGACATATTATTAGATATTATGATAAGGCTATAGCTGGAGAGCCACCGCAGAACGGTTTGTGGGCGGCGGCGGCGTGTACGATAGCACTCGTGGTCTCATGGCGATTTTTAGACTTGGGAATAGGGCAGTATTATGCCGTATTCTTTGCAGCAGTCGTTGGAGCCGCTATTGTATGCCTCGTGCAGGGTTGTTTTGGAGTATTCGCTCATCTATCCAGAATTGCGAGCTTTAATCCGTTTAAACAGCCGCTTTACTGGGATGCACTCCTGACCCCACTCCCATACAGCATGGGGCTTGCATTTTTGACAGCACTTCTCTTAACGCTCCTTGCCTTTATCACAGGCGGGCTTCTTGGAAACCCATTTGCACCACCGCTCCTGGCGTTGATCTTTGGTGTAAGTCTTGGGAGCATTGCATCAGGCACTGGTGATATCCAGTATGGTGCAGAGCGCCTCTACCAGCATCATATCTTTGGCTCAGGCATTCAAATATCCAAGATGGGAGATATCGACCTCAAGGGTGAATACGGTTTTCGAAACTCTGTTGACACGCCTTACTTCTGCATGAGGCTCGGTGGTACCATCACTGCCTTTGCCTTCGGTTTGATCATATTTCTCGATGGTTGGACACGGCTCTTCACATTTGCAGGGGCGTGGACATCGGTGATCCTTGAAGCAATAGTTGTGATAGTACTTTTCATATTCCTTGTGTGGCTTGAGAAGTTCACACGGAATAGTTATGGACCTTATCCAGGTCAGGAGGATTTGTAATATGGATCCAATAACAGCAATGATTGGTATAATAATCGGCGGCGTGATTGTGGGTATCTGTGTTCACTTCATCCCTGCTAGCGCTGTTGGTGCTATGTCGGCATCGACAGGGATCGCAACAGGTCCCTCCATGCTCTCGGCAGGCTGTGGACTTGCAGGATTGTACGCTGCAGGCTACAGTATAAAGCTGGGGCTTCCGATAACAGTAGTATCGGGCGCACTCGGCTCAGCGCTTATGATAATCTGCACGATGCTTCTTGCAAACACAATATGTGCATTCGGGACAGGTGTAGCGCCTGTTGCAGGCACGTATGAGAAGGACCCGATCACTGGATGGAGACAGAAACCGTTCATGTCACCAGGGACTGATGGGCACTCGATGCCGACAACAACAGCATTGAGCGGTATAATAGGCGCACTCCTCGGTGGTGGTGGCGGCTCACTCGTATTCGCATCGACCTATGGAATGCTAACTGAAGTTACGACTATAGCAACCTCTACAATAATAACAATTGCAGGCATGATTGCAGCAGGCGTCTTCCTCTTAAACTGTGTGCTTCCGGCATATGTTCTTGTGGGAAAGACAGAAGGTATGACCGACCCAAAGATGAAGAAGCTGCCAAAAACATTCGTCTCATGTTTGGTGTCAAGTATATTCATAGGGGTTTTTATGTATGCAGCAGTGGTGGTGATATAAGATGACAGATGAGATACCAGCAGAAGAAGTGGAGAAAAAAGAGATACCAAACATCAAGCTGTACATCGTGGCAATGATAACAGGAATCATTGGGTACTATATACTGTTAGCCAACCCAAATCTTGCCTTTATCAGTATAATCCTTGCATGGCCCGCTATCGTTGCCGGTGCAGGCGGTGTGGAGCACCTGTGCAGATACGGGCTTGGCACAGGCACATCATCGATAGGATACTGGGGTACAGCAGTAGGCGCAACCGTTGTCTTTGCAACAATCTTCATTAGTTCACAGGTATTCAATCTTTACAGCCCGTTCATAGTGATAATTGTTGGAACTATAATAGGTTACATCGTTGGACTCTGTGCTGAACGAATCATAAATATGAAGATACCGCAGCAGGCTCAACAGAGCTTTATCATCACAGGCTCGGCAGCAATCTTCATCCTCATTGTACTTGAAGTCCTCTCATCAGGAGGAGTTGCTACAACCGAACTCTACTATACATTCCCTGTGATATACATAGGCACAGCACTTGTGATACTCCATCCATACAATGGCAGTCTTGGAGCAGGTGAGAAGCAGTCAAGAACCCTCTTGCTTGCATTATGTGAGGCATCACTTATAACAACACTCTTTGGGATTATAGGAGTTCTGCTTCCAAATGCACCATTCATTCCAGCACTTGGAGTGTTGATCATAAGCCTCATAGGACTTGTGGTCTTTGTCAGATGGTGGTGGAAGTTAACCAAGAGAGATACCTATGATGTCGTATGGTCGGGGTATCCCGCAGGAGTAGAGCACTAAAAGGAGAAGTGATGTACAATGTACGTATTGATAGACATTGAAGAAAATGTGGCACTCAACCCTGAAACTGGTCTCTTTGGTGAGATGGATGAACATCTCATCACCGCCAATCTCGCCATGATGGTGGAGAGCGTTGACAGGCTTGGGAGGATAGGAAAAGATCTCTTCGACTCGCTTGACCCAATGACGACACCAATGGTGTCCCACCCGGGTCGCGAGGGCATATACCGGAATGCTGGCAGGGTCGCAAACCTTGCCTATGGTTTCATCTTCGGGATGCTCCTGGCAGCACTTGTAGCACTTGGGCTTAAAGGGGTGATGTGAAGATGGGCGAAGAAGAAAAAGAAGAGATTAAAACGGAAGAATTGGCAGAAGAAAAGAAGGAGATCGGATCATACGTGGCGGAGGGTTGGCCCCCGCTCGCAGGATCGTACCTTGCAGGCGATCCTACTAAACCGGTGGCAATAGTCACACTTGCAAGCGAGCTTGACAATGCACGACTTCTCAAGAGGTCTGCAATCTGTGGTGATTGTAAGACCGAGAACATCGGAACTGAGAAGGTGGTTGCGAACCTCATATCAAACTCCAACATCCGATACCTTGTGATCTGCGGCGCAGAGGTCCACGGTCACATAACTGGACTCTGCTGGAAAGCACTTCATGAGAACGGTGTAGACGACACAGGACGCGTCATCGATGCGCCTGGAGCAATACCCTACGTCACCAATCTTCCACCAGAGGCTGTTGAACGGTTCAGGAATCAGATCGTTGAAGTCGTTGACCTGATAAACGTAGAAGACGAGGGTCAGATAGAGAGTGCTATAGATCGTCTTGCTCCAATAGGTCCCTACGAAGAAGAACCTATGCTCATCAAGCTCGGTGGTGTCACTGAAGAAACTGGCGAGGGTGTGCTTGGGCATACAGGAGATTCAGTATCCATTGAATCGAGGGTCAGAAGCATCGAACAGGAGTACAAGGATCTGGGCAAACTTCAGAAGGTGACAGCCGGGCTTGTAGGCGGGCTGTATCAGGGTTTTGTCCTTGGCTTGATCCTGACAATATTTATCTTTGGACTTAGGAGGTTGTTAGGATGAGCGATCGAAGTGGAATGATACCGATGCTCGGTATACCGCGTATGCAGGAGTGCAATCGCATGATCACTGAACTTGAGCGGCGAGAGGCGATCATCGGAAAAGACCAGCGAATGTTTTCAGGCATCTTCACAACACGAATCTACTTCCTTCTCGGGTTTGTGATAGCCTTTGTACTGGTGATGCTAGGTCTTCTGTGAGGTGAAAAAAATGGGAATTTACGAAGATATGATGCATCGGCTTGATAAAGTCGAGGAGCAAGTAGAGTTCGCCTCTGCTGAGATGTTTCAGCAGAGGGGAATTATGATTGGAAGATGGATTGGAGTGCTGTATGGAATAGTTGTAGCACTGCTTATAGTACTCGTAATAGGCTTGTGAGGAGGAAAAAGTATGTATAAATTTGCAAGAGAGCAGAAAATATTAGAGATAGGAACTGTGAAAGTGGGTGGTCAGATAGGAGAGAATCCAACTGTCATCATACCCACCATATTCTATGATGGACATGCGATTGTGGATGATAAGAACAACACATTCGATGCTGCAAAAGCAGAAGCGCTGATAAACGAAGTAGAGACTGTCGGTGATGAGACCGGCAACCCCTGCATATTCCAGGTGGTTGGCGTGACAGAAGAACTCATGCCAAAGTGCCTTGACTTTGTATCAGAACACACGGACAGACCATTCATAATTGATTCGGCGGAGATAAAAGCCCGTTATGTTGGGCTCAAGCACACAACAGAGGTCGGTTACGGTGATCGTGTTATGTACAACGCGATCAACATGATGATCGAAGAGGAAGAGATCAGAGCACTTTTAGAGGCTGAGATCAAAGGTGTTGTCATACTCGGCTTCAACATGCAGGATCCATCGGTCCACGCACGCATCCAACTTCTTGAAGACGGTGGCGAGTTCACCGATGAGGGATTGATCCCTGTTGCCAAGAAGTGTGGATTCGGTGATAATATCCTGTATGACCCGGGTGTTCAGCCTGTGGGGAATGGTGCAGGAGCATCATTCAGACTACTGGCTGTCGTGAAGTCCAGGTACGGTTTTGCAACAGGTGTTGGTGCTCACAACGTGCCCTCATCATGGGCATGGCTGAAGAAGCACCCTGACATGCTGATACGCCACATCTGTGATATATCTGCAAACACCATCGGTATCCTATCGGGTGCGAACTCTCTCTTCATCGGACCTATAGAGAACGCAAAACTTGCAGCACCTTCCGCTGCAGAGGCAGATATGGTTGCAGCAGACTCAATAAAGGACTTTGGTATAGAGATTCCAGAAGACCATCCGTTGAATAAACTCGCATAAGCTCGAACAAAATATAAAACTATATATGGGTTTGGGGGTATCATGATTTTTCATTATAGGCACTGGAAGAGAGGTGTCTTAATAAATACGGTGCAATAAATAAATGGAGGAAACAAAGTGGAAATAAGCTTTGGGATAGAGTTTTTAGCAAACGAACCTGCAGAGAAATTGGCAGAGCTTGTAAAGTTCTCAGAGGACAACGGACTCAAGTATGCGTGGATAACAGACCACTACAACAACAGGGATGCATACGCCCTTTTAACCCATATCGGTGCTAATACGAGCAAGATCAGTATTGGGCCAGGTGTTACCAACCCATACACGCGCACGCCACCCCAGCTCGCATCATCAATCGCAACGGTGAACGAGGTATCAGGCGGTCGCGCCATATTCGGGATAGGTCCTGGCGACAAGGTCACCTTTGATGGACTTGGAATCGAATGGGTGAAGCCACTCTCAATGGTGAGAGAAACGGTCGAGTTGATGAGAAAGCTCCTAACTGGCAAGAAGATCAGCTACGATGGAAAGGTATGCCATATAAAATCGGCAAAACTGGACTACCAGAAAGGAGAGAACATACCAGTATACATAGGCGCACAGGGACCAAAGATGCTCAAACTCGCAGGAGAAATTGCCGAGGGAGCACTTGTGAATGGATCACACCCACGAGACTTCGAGACAGCAGTAAAACTACTGAAAGAAGGGTGTGAGGGCGCAGGCAAGAACTTCAACGATTTCGATGTTGCAGCATACACAAGCTTCTCGATTGCAGATACAAAGGAAGAAGCAGAAAAGACCGCAAAACCAGTCACAGCATTCATTGTGGCAGGCTCACCAGACACCGTCTTCGAGAAACATGGCATACCGATCGAGGATGTGAACAAGGTTAGGGACGGTTTCAAGGAGAGCTTCGGTGCAGCCATAAAAGCAGTGACACCAGAGATGCTCGATGCATTCTCGATATGCGGGTCCCCGGATGAGTGCATAGAACAGATCGACTCACTCTTCAAAGTAGGAGTCACACAGATGATAACAGGTTCACCACTTGGACCAAGCAAGGTCAAATCGATCGAGTTGATCGGAAAACAACTGATACCACACTTTGTGAAATAGTTGGATAGTAGTATAAATACAATAGTAAATAGACGGAGGAGACAAAATAGATGAGTTCTATAATGGGAAAAACCCTTCATGTAGACCTTACGAAGGGAAAGATAACCGAACAAGCTGGAATCGATGAGAAACTGTGGCAGCAGTACATCGGTGGTCGAGGACTTGGACAGAAGCTTATCTGGGATCACATAGGTAAGCCACCCTACAGCACCCCGGATGAGGCAAGAGAGTTTGCTCTCTCGCCAGGAAACAGGTTCGTCATAATGCCAGGACCACTGACAGGAACGCCAGCAGCAACGTCAGGAAGATTTGCGGTTGCCTTTATATCGCCACTCTCTGGAACGACATCGGCAGCCATTGCGGGTGCACGCTTTGGAATGCTTGTGAAGAGAGCAGGATACGATGCAATCATAATCGACGGCAAGGCAGACAAACCATGCTACCTGAACATAACAGAAGAGAAACAGGAGATACTCGATGCAAGCGACCTGTGGGGAAAGACAACCTATGAGACAGACGAGATCCTCACGGCGAAACATGGAGAGAAATGTTCTGTTGGATGTATTGGTCCTGCCGGTGAGAGGTGTGCACCGATAGCATGTGTTGCCCACGAGAAGAGCAGCTTTGCCGGGAGAACCGGGGCAGGCGCTGTCTGGGGTTCAAAGAATCTGAAGGCAGTTGTGGTGAATGGAAAGCAGAAGATAGAGATTGCCGAGAAGGACGAGTTCAAAGAGATCAATCGAAAGATAAACGCCCTCATTCAAGAGAAACCAACGACTGGCGAATACCTGCAGACAAGAGGAACGATCGTTCTGATGCACGTTGAGAATATGCACGGGACACTCGGAGTGAAGAACTTTTCAGAGACCGGAAACCTCTCCTACGAAGACTGTCAGAAGATCAGCGGAGAGAGGTTCTGGAACGAGTTCAACTGGGGAAAAGAAGCCTGTTATGCATGCCCGATTGGATGTCACAGGAAACTGTATATAAACGGAGAATTCCTACCACAGGCAGAGTACGAACTAACATGGTCATTTGGAGCTAACCTGGGCAATCTGGACCCGTACGTTGTCACAAAGGCAGGAGACCTCTGTGGGAAATATGGAATGGACGGGATATCGGCTGGAAACATCGTTGGATATGCAATGGAATCAACTGTAAAAGGAGCACATGACTTCGGAATAACATGGGGTGACGGAGAAGGAATCCTCAAAGTTGTGGAAGAAATGGGAACAGGCGAAGGCGTTGGCGCAGACCTCCAGATGGGTGTCAAGCGGTGTGCAGAGAAGTATCCAGAGACGGCAGATTATGCAATGCACATCAAAGGAACCGAATTGCCAGCCTATGACCCACGAGCAATGGCAGGTGTGGACCTTGGTTATGCAACCAGTCCACGAGGCGCTGACCACATGAAATCATACATGGTCGGATGCAACACACTCGGAACACAGATAACACCAAAGGAACTCCTCGAGAGGACAGTACTGAACCGTGACAAGATCACGTTCACAATCGGAATGCAACACGAGAGTGTATTCTACGATTCTGCTGTACTCTGCCTCTTCCTCGCACTAACACCTGTCGGTGTTGAGGACATGGCTAAGTTGTACTCAACGGCAACTGGAATACACATGGAAACACGTGAACTTATCCTGTCTGAAGAGAGAGTTATGAACGCTGAGAGACTCTGGAACGTAGCAAGTGGATTTACAGCAGACGATGACACAGTGCCCAAGAGATTCACAACAGAGCAGACTCCTTATGGTGGAAGTAAGGGAACGATAAGCAGAATAAAGAAAGCAAAGAAGATGTTCTATGAAGAGCGCGGATGGAGCAAAGACGGTGTTCCAGAACCATGGCTGACAAAGTACCTGGATCTGGATGAAATGAGAACCAAACTGGGAGTGTGATGAGAGATGGCAGGAACAACCCACGAGTATAATGAGTGCCAGTACGCAGACGTCGTTGAAAAGACGATGAATGAAGGAATTGCAGCACAGCAAACATGTGTTGACATAGTAAGAGACCACAGATACGAACCATTCCTATGGAAGCACTGTGAGCCATTCTATCAGCGGATCAAAGAGGTGACACTTCACCCAGATCAATCCAAGGAATGTCTCGATCTGTGGAGAGAATCTTACCTGAACCACTATGAGATTATAGATTCTCTCACCAAGACCGTGAACGCCATCGATACGGCATTCCTCGAGTGGATGCAGACACCGATAGTACTTGACATGTGCTATAAGCTCGACCGTGATTTCAAGGATGCAATAGATGAGTTCTGCAGAACGATAAGAGAATCCGAAGACCTGATCGGAATCGAAGCGATGAGACTCCACAGCGGATTCTATGGAATCGTCTCGTCAAAGGACTTCGCAGCAGTACCAGGCAGCAACTTTGCAATAGACGTGCTGATACTTGACAGAACACCTATTGACAGGAAATACAAAGAAGCAATAATGGCTGCAAAATCATGGGGACTCAACACAATCTACGTCTTTGGCGACAGATTCACAAGAACACTCCAGAGATGCAGAAACGTTCAGACCGCAATCGAACAGGAACAGAGATACTTAGAGTGGATATGGGCACAGCCATCGATGTTCATGAAAAAGATCATGGGCACATTCGGCTTCACATCATTCAATCGACACAAATACTTCGAGATGTACGAAAAGAGGATGACACCAGTCGTGAAAGACGCTTATGACGCAGGTGTTCACATCGCAAACATACCGATGCTTCCAACACACGTTGGCGACATGGGTCACCACCTGGGCCCATCCTACTACGAAATCTGTAAAGATGAGATGTGCATGAACATCCTCGACGCTGTCTCACAGGTCGGTGCAAGCACAACAAGGAGAGGATATGCAATGGGTGTTCCAAAAGCACCATTTGCCCTCACAGGTCTCGTAACTGGTGCACAGGGCGCAGCAATGGCAGAGATACTGAACTGGGATGGATTCACAATCGACATGTTCGTCGATCTTCTGGAACACCGATTCAACAACTGGGTCTTAACACATCCATACGACAGACCGATGGTCGCAGAACTGCACATAAACGACTGGCTTGACTTTATCGGAAAAGGCGAGAGAGTCATCAGAGACCCACCACATGGATACGGTGGAAAGGTACAGGGTGTTCCAGTAGACCTATGGCCTATCAGAAACAACACATACTTGAACGACCCACAATGGTATGCCTATCCATACTGCGCAGTTACAGCCCGAACAGGCGCATTGTTCAGGTTCATAGACCAGCCGTGCATGCTCTCACCTGAAGCACCATCGATTAACGGACTCTGCAACCAGACAGCACTAAATCCAGACAAGGCAATGGCACCGATACAACTCTGCAAGAGATGCGCCACAGCAGAATGGCTGCCAGCAAAGTGTAGATGGTGCAGAGCAAACGACCTGAAACTTGCAGTATCCTCGACCACAAGAATTGAACCAGGAGAGTGATTAAAATGGCAGAATTCTATGAGATAGATCAGGCAGAGGCAAAGAAGAAGCTCGACGAACAGGTGAAGAAGCTTGAAGACGCAGAAGACAGAGACAAATACGTAGAGAAACTCACGAACGGAACGATGTACGCACTTGAAGTTTCCTACATACTGGGCATTTCATGTGCAGCAGTACACGAATACCTGCGAAGAAACGGAAAAGAAACATCAGTTGTCTGGCCCTCACCACCACATATGGTAACACCAGAAGGAAAGAAAATGAGAGGAATTGGTGGATAAAGCCACCCCTCTTCTCTTACTATTTTTTTAAAAAAATGTTGATATTATAGCGAATTTTATTTGAAAAAATGAAAAAAATTTTGCTGATAAATCCATCCGAGTACTATGAAACCTATTCTTCACTTGCACTAATATATCTCGGTACGTATCTGATGGAGCGAGTGGATTGCAAGGTTGAGATTGAAAGTATCTGGAAGAAAAACCTGAACAATTTACACTCATACGATCTGATCGGCATCACATCATACACTCCAGAAATCCCTTACGTTAAAAATTTTGCAGAGGAAGCCAGAGATATATGTGATGTTCCAATCATAGTTGGTGGAGCACATGCGAGCGGAGACCCTGTTTCATGTTTAAACGAATCCCCATACTTTGATATCGTGAACGAAGGGTATGGAAGGGAAATAGCAACTATCGCAGAAGAAAAAGAAGAGCTCTGTAACATTCCGAACATAACATACAGAAAAAACGGTGAAATCAAACGTAATAAAATGAAGAAAACGAAGCCCATCGTGCAGGACACAATACCAGACAGAAAAATTGACACCTGTAAAAACAAGGATAGAGTTTATCTCTTATCTTCTACAGGCTGTTCAAATTTCTGTGATTACTGCGCATGCGTAAAAGACGGGTACCACTTACGAAAGAAAGAATCATTGACCGAAGAGATAAACGGATTAAACCCAAAGTCTCTTATCTTCTGTGACGACTCGCACATAACAAAAACCTCAATCAAGATGCTTGATTACGTTTATAAAACTTGTGATGTGAAGGATGTTAGAAAAGAGTGTTTAATTGATCCGTTTTTCCTATCAAATAATTACAGTGAAGTATCTGATTTTATTCAACGAAATAGTTACAGAGATCTCTTCATCGGTGTTGAATCAAGCACTTATTCAGGGCGTGACAAGATCGGAAGAAGATATCACGGAACAATCAGAGATGAAAGTTGCCATAAAAGAGAAACAGACGGCATAAAAAAATTTATAAAACAATTTGATGGCGGTCTCACACTAAGCTATATCACACCACACCCCCTAATCGAGAAAAAAGAACTGATAAGTGATTTTACCGAGATGTTCGAATTTCTCAAGATTTTTCGCGCAGACGATGACAGAGCCCATTTCATAAACTGGGACGTCCTAATCCCTTTCCCGGGAACCCGGGTGAGGCAGCGATACTATAACTACATCCGACCTGACGAACGATCTGATTGGGAATCTTACAAACCATCTTTTCCATTTTTATGGAATTATGAAAGTGATTATGTCAATCTCTGGATGCACAAATTCACTCGCTGCTATAGAAGCGCAGAAACATTCATGCAGGACCTGAACGAAGACGAAAAGATGCGATTTGTCGGCAATCATAACTACACAATCCTGCTGAGCCTTAGCATCCTCCTAGAAAAGGAGTTTTCAGAACTTGCCAAGAAGATTCCAAGCTTTGATCATGAATACTGTAAGAAGATGGAACAGGCACTGAACCGATGTTAAATCCTAAGTTTGACAGTTTACAAATCTTCTTGTCGAGAA
>Ga0180301_10001186_pt1 | contig 20412 bp, 24 predicted proteins | sample GuaBasSediGuay16_FD_121797 | JGI IMG/M metagenome (GOLD analysis project Ga0180301, IMG submission 121797) | Subseafloor sediment microbial communities from Guaymas Basin, Gulf of California, Mexico - Guay16, Core 4569-2, 12-15 cm | ecosystem: Environmental > Aquatic > Marine > Hydrothermal...
CTTTAGAAAAACCAGTGGTAAAAGAAAAAATAAGCATTTCTGCTATAAGAAGAAGTCTTGAGTTTATAAAACCTTAGTTTTTTATACCTCTAAGAGTTCTTATCTCTCTTTTAAGAACTATATTGACTAAAAAATAGAGGTGTGTTATACTTATATCTTATGATAAAAGTAAAAGAAAGAAGACAAAAAAGGCGGGTATGGACTGCTTTTCCTGTTTATTGTAAAACCAAAATGCAGAAAGGCTTTTTTGCTATTTCTAAAGACCTAAGTGAAACAGGTACGCGAGTTATGAGTAACCATCTTCTTCCTTTAAATAGATATTTTAACATAGAAATCAATCTAATTGATTCGCGTATCCGGTTAAAAGCAAAAACCATATGGCGTAAAGAGGTAGGTGGAAAAGTTAAAGATTTTGGAATAAAATTCACCTCTTCTGACAAAGAGAGAAAAATCATTGCAAGTTTTGTCTCTGCTTTAGATAACTAGCGAAGGAGGAAAAATTACTATGGCTAAGATGGAAGAAAAACGTAAAAATTGTGCCAATTGCAATAAATCTCTTAAAAGAATCACTTGGTATTACCGTAACGGAAATTACTTCTGCAACAAGAACTGTTTTAAAAGCTTTCTGAAGAAACAAAGCCCCACTTCTTAATTAATGCAAGAACGCCGTAAACATCCCCGTATTCCTAAAAATCTCCCTATAAAGTTATTGTCAAAAGACTCCTCTTTGATTGTCACCAAAACAAAAAACATAAGTTTAAGTGGAGCATACTGTCATACTTCTAGCTATCTTTCTCCTATGACTATATTAGACATTACTATGCTTCTCCATACCCAAAAGAGCAATACCAACAATTCTTCTCAACGGGCAGAAAAAGTACATTGTCGGGGTGTAGTAGTCAGGAGTGAAAAAATAAGAGACAACAATTATGCTATAGCTATTTTTTTCAATGAAATCGCTAAGAAGGAAAAAGAGAAGCTGGAGAGATTCATTGAACAGCATAAGCAGGTGAGATAAATCTTAGGTATAATAATAAACCTGCCGCTTTTTATCCTATGTTAAATTTAATCTACCCTCAAAAAGTTAAACTCTTTTGTGGCTTAATTTTCCGAAGTGAAGAACATCTTAAGAAAGCCAAGCATGCTTTGGAGAAAAGATTCGGAGATATTGACTCCCAAAGCCAGATTATAAAATTCAATTATACAGATTATTACGAAAAAGAAATGGGAAAAGGGCTCAAGCGTCAATTCGTGTCTTTCCGCCCCTTAATCAACCCGGAATCGCTCACAAAAGCTAAACTATATACCCTTAAGATAGAAAAAAAAATGTCTAGAAACAAACAGCGTCTTATTAATATAGATCCCGGCTATCTGAATGAAGCAAAAGTGGTGCTGGCCAGTACTAAAGATTTCTCCCACCGTATCTACCTTAAACATGGGATATTTGCCGAAATCACACTCACATACCGCAAAAAAACCTTTCAAGTTCTCCCCTGGACTTTCCCCGATTATAAAACACCGGAATACCACAAGATATTTTATCAAATAAGAGATGTATATCGCCAGCAAATAAAAAGTTACACTAAGAAACAATGACCGCTCTTATCCGGACTTTAGATAAATATACAGAAAAATGCACACTTTGCCCCCGCAAATGCTCAATAAATCGCAAAAGAGGAGAGAAGGGGTATTGTCAAGCTGGTTACTTACCCATAGTATACACTTATTTTCTCCACAAAGGGGAAGAGCCGCTAATCAGCGCCGGCAGAGGAAGTGGCACTATATTTTTTTCTGGCTGCAGTCTAAGATGCATTTATTGCCAGAACTATAAATTTTCTCACTTTATTAAGGGAGAAAGGGTAACGGAAGAAAAACTAGCAGAAATTATGCTTGAATTACAAGAAAAAGGTGCCTCTAATATAAACCTCGTAACTCCTACCCATTTTCTTTCTCCTATTGCCAAAGCTATTATTTTAGCGCGCCGGCAAGGTTTGAATATTCCTATAGTGTACAATACCTCTGGCTACGAAAGGGTAGAGATAATAAAGCTTATTAACCCCTTAATAGACGTATATTTGAGCGATTTTCGCTATATTTCTTCTCCTTTAGCCCAATGTTATTCCCAAGCCCCTAATTACCCTCAAATTGCCAAAAAAGCCATATTAGAAATGGTGAGAGCAAAGAAGATAAAAGTGAACTCGTCAAAAACAAAAAAGGTGTTAGAACAAGGTGTAATTATAAGGATCCTGGTTTTGCCTAACTATGTTAACGAAGCAATAGAAATATTGCGATGGCTGAATGAAAAAAAAGTCTTAGAAAAAGTCTATTTAAGCCTTATGTCTCAATATCAACCTTATTTCCTCGCCAAGAAAGACCCCCGGCTTAAGCGGCCGCTTATGCCGGAAGAATACCAGAAAGTAGTCAGTTTCGCCTATTCTTTAGGAATAACTAAAGGATGGACCCAGGAAGAACCCCAAGAGAGACTGGCAGGCATATATTTTAAACCTCACTACTAACTCTGCTATAAGATTATAAAAAATAGGGCTTGTTTAAAAAAGAGAGAAGAAAAAGACACTAAAAGTAAAAATAAGTAAGCTTATACTCCTTAATTCACAGCTTATTAATATTTTTGCGTAATTCCTTGTTATACATATAGTTATGTTAAATCTTTATATATATTGTAGTTTACATAATATATATTATAGTAACATAGAGAGAGACCAAAATATTCTTATCTCTTTTTCTAAATCCAGTATATAAGGTTGGAAATTAAGACTCCTTAAGAGGAAAATAAGACTTTTACTGAACTATTCTTTATTCTTTAGACCCCTATTATCTTTTACGTTTCTTGGCACTTTTTCTACGGCGTTCTGAAGGCTTAGTATAATACTGCCTTTCTTTATATTCTCGGATTATACCTTCCCGGCGACACTGCATTTTAAATTTCCTTAAGGCACGCTCAAAGTTATCCTGACTCTCAATACTTACTTCAGCCATTTCTACTCCTTTTTTGCTCCACATATGCAGTTTATTGTAACATACCAATCTCCCAAAGTAAAGCATTTCTTTTGTGATTCCCGCTAAGAATCAGAAGCGGCCTGCTATTTTTAGGCCGCAATAAGGACAGTTTCCTTTCCCTTCCAGAAGATTCTTTACCACCCAGAAGCCTTCTCTTTCCACAAGCAGATTGTGACAAGAAGGACAGTAAGTATTACTACCTGACTTTGTGACAATATTCCCAATGTAAATAAACCTCAAGCCTTCCTCTTTGCCTATGTCGTAAGCAGCCTTAAGAACCTCAGAAGATGTAGGAGGAAGATTAAGAAGCTTATAGGAAGGGTAAAAAGCGGAAATATGCCAGGGAATATTCTTATCAAGTTGAGCAATAAACTTAGCTATCTGACGCATCTCTCCGGGAGAGTCATTCAAAGAAGGAATGAAAAGAGTAGTAATCTCTAACCAGATATCTTTCTCTTTGATTGCTGCCAGATTATCTAATATTTTTGCCAGGCTCCCTTCCTCTGCCCCGCATATCTTACTATAAAACCTATCAGAAAATGACTTCAAGTCTATATTAAATGCATCTATACAGTTTGCCAGTTCCTTTACTACTTCTTTCTGCATAAAACCGTTACTAATAAAAACATTAAGAATATGATGCTCTTTGGCAAGAAAAGCTGTATCCAATACATACTCTATAAATACCGTCGGCTCTGTATAAGTATAAGCAATAGAAGCACAATTATAACTCAGAACAGCCTCAACTACTTCCTGAGGCTGCACCTCAGGAAGAGATAATAACTCTTTTTCCCTTCCTTGTACCTGCGATATAGTCCAATTCTGGCAAAATTTACACTTTAGATTGCATCCCGCCGCAGCTATAGAATAAGCGTATGTAGCAGGATAAAAATGATAAAGAGGCTTTTTCTCAATAGGATCTCTTGCCGTAGCTACTAATTTAGCATAGTTTAAACTAATAAGCACCCCTCCCCTATTCTCTCTTACGCCGCATATACCTTTCTCTGCTTTCTTTATCCTACAGCTATGAAAACATAAGTCACACTTGATAAATTCTGACTCTTTATGATAAAACAAGGCTTTCTTACTCATAACCTTCTTCTTAGTCTCTTAAGAAAGCTAAAAAAACAAAAATATTGATTTTTTCATTCCGAGGCGCTACAATAAGATTCTACTATTCTATTATATAACATAAACCTTTATGGCCAACAAGAAATTAGAGAAATTAGAAAGTGCCTTTTTCTCTTCCTATAAGCAGAAAAGAAAGAAAGCTGCGCCTCGGTTTTTCTTCAACAGTCGTCTCATTATATCATTACTAGCTATTACTCTTATATCTTTAATAATTATTACTATCTACCATAAGGTTCCCTATGTGTCTAGAAAAGACAATAATGAGAATGTTAGCCTCTCTGCCAATAACCTTCCTGACAATTCTGCTCTTCTCCTCTACCCTCTGAAAGGAGAATTCTACCTGGGAGATAAAAAAATAAGGGAGTTTCCTTTTACTTTTAAATCCCAGAAAGGAAAGACAGTAATTCTAAGGATTGATTTTCCATCACCCCTCGATATGAATAAGAAAAAGATAAGAATTACTTTTGATGTATTTAGTAAAAATGCTCTTGTCCAAGCTGTGTTTAGAGACAATTTATTTTTTTCTAACAGTAACCACCCTTATACTCTTACGGCCAAGAAAAATGGAAAATCTTATGTATTAGACATCACTCCGCCTCCTGGAGAATCGGCTATAAACTTCTATAAGATAAACCAGATAAGAATAAGTTTTTCTTCTTCTCTTAAAGCCAAAACTATCTGGTCAATAAATAAAATAGAAATAATAAAGAAAAGCAGTTAAAAACTAAAAAGGAGAGAAATATGTTAACAATATCTGTAGTTAATCAAAAGGGAGGATGCGGCAAGACTACTACAGCGGTAAATTTAGCAGCAGCTTTAGCCGAAAGAAAAAAAGTGGCTTTATTAGATCTTGACCCCCAGTCCAATGCAAGCTACCATCTGGGAATAAAGAAAGCTGAGGAAAAAGAAACTACTTATGAAATATTTGACAACTTATTAGAAAATAAAGAACTTAATGTTAATGATTTCATAAAAGAGATAACAAACCTTTTGTATCTTATACCTTCCTGCCTAGAGCTCTCCACTATAGAGGCGCGCTTAGCCAAGACGGCTCAAGGAATTGATGTATTAAATGAATTAAAAGAATCTTTGCAGTCTAACTTTGACTATCTCATTATAGATTCTCCTCCTAATTTAGGTTTCCTTACTCTGAATGCTTTGCGTGCTTCTGATTTTGCTCTTATCCCTATAAATATTGATATATTTTCCCTCGAAGCAGTAAAGAATGTAGAAAAGATAGTATCTTTAATGGGAAAATTCATAGATGCTTTGCCTTCCCTCTTTTACCTTATTACTCTTTTTGACCGGCGCTCCTCTTTCTCCAAGAATTTCGTTATTCGAACCAAAGAATTGTTAAAACAGCAGCTATTTGAGACCATAATAAGAAATAATATTTATCTGCGTGAAGCAGCAACTGCAGGCAAAGATATCTTTCGTTATATGAAACGTTCCAATGGCGCCCGAGACTATCTTCAGTTAGCCCAAGAGCTAGAAGAAAAGATTAAGCATATAAAAGCAGTAGGCTTTTCTTATACTAAAGAAGCAAAACAAGTAACGGTGGCAGGAGACTTTAATGGCTGGGCTTTAGATGACAAATTTAGCCTTATCCGCAAAGATAACCTCTGGTATAAGAAACTCTACCTTCCTTCAGGAAAATACCGCTATAAATTTGTAGTGGACGGACGCTGGATACACGACGAAAACAATCCCCTCCTTCAGGAAGATAACTTCGGTGGTTATAATTCACTTTTGATTCTCGAATAAAAACTATTTGGGCAGAAGGCTTTTAAATCTATTCAATCCTGCCTGGGCAATAATATCATCTTCCTTCCCTTTAGTGCCGCTCACGCCAATAGCCCCTAAGAGTTTTCCTTTGTAGAGAAGAGGAAACCCACCCGGCACGCCCAGAATCATAGTTCTACCGGCAATATTCCATACCTTGAATTCTCCGGAAGACGTAGGCTTTCGAAATTCATAAGAAGAAAGAGCCCTTGCTTTTGCCCATTCGAGAGCAGTGATAGTCTGACTATCCATAAGATAACAGAGTTTCAGATTGCCTGCCTCATCCACTATTGCTATAGCTACTGCTACACCCAGCTCCTGTGCTTTGGCTTGAGCAGAAGCAGCGATTTCTTTAGCTGCTTCCAGGGTAAGACCCAGGCGGCTCACTATATATTTCTCTCCTTTCTCTGCCCCCCAAAGAGATGAGATAAACGGTAAGGATATAAATAAACTCAGGAAAAAGAAATGAGTGATTTCTTTCCGCATTTGTCTCTCCTTTCTAGTTATTAAATAGATTTAAAACGGCGTTGTTGTTGCTGGTAGAAATCACTATAATGGTCTTCGCAACATCGGCAGATACTGAGCCATATATATATTTTAAGTCTATGCCACTCTCCTCTATTTTCCCTGTTATATTCTCCAGAACTCCCACTTTATTCTCTAACTCCACAATTATCACATTTTTGCTCTCTATCCGATAGTTTTCTTTCTGGAGAATCTGATAAGCACCTTCATAGTCAGAAACCACCAGGCGCAAAAAAGCCTGTGTCTCAATTATATAACCGGATATCGCTAAAATATTTATCCCTGCGGCTGAAAGCACTCTTGCTATATTGTGAAGAACCCCTATCTTGTTCTCGGTTGAGACTAAAATCTCTCTACTTTCTTTTGCTCTCTCCATATCCCCTCCTCTTTTCTATATTTTCATCAACTACTTCCTAGAAATTTTCTCGCCTTTTGGCGCTTATATTCTTTTAAGAAGTCACCCCATTCAATTATTTTAAGTCCTCTACTATAATATCTATCTAATTCTGAAGGAGTAACTTTCTTATCCCTAAAACTTACATAGCGAAATTGCACCTTGCAATAAGGACAACTCAGGACATCTTTGTTCAGATCTATATTATGACAGCTAAAACATTCTGCTTTATAAATACCAACTACCAGAAGGGCTTTCTCAATACCTCTAATATCAACCTTATCCCAGATACGCATCCAATATTTCATCGGCGTCTGGAAGAAGAAATAAAACCGCTAATAATCTTAACTACTTGCTGAGGACTATCGGCTAAATAAAAGAGCGACAAATCCTTCTTGGCAATAAAACCACGCCGCAATGTTTCTGTTTTTAACCATTCCACCAGTTTCCGCCAATAATCCAGCCCCACCAGAATAATAGGAAATTGTTTTACTCTTTTCGTTTGCACTAACGCTAATCCTTCAAATAACTCATCAAAAGTTCCAAAACCTCCCGGAAATACCACAAAAGCCTTAGAATACCTGGCAAACATCACTTTGCGCACGAAAAAATAGCGAAATTCCAATAAGTAATTTACATATTTATTAGGTATTTGCTGTTCGGGGATAATAATATTTAGCCCTACAGAATCCTTGCCTGCCTTTCTGGCTCCTTTATTAGCCGCCTCCATAATACCTGGGCCTGCGCCGGTAACAACAGTATAACCCTTCTTACTAAGCAAATATGCTGTTTTTTCTGCCAGTTGGTAAAATTTACTTTGAGGATGCATCTTTTTAGAGCCAAATATACTTACGCCTTTTTTAATATTATTAAGGCCCTCAAAGCCCTCTACAAATTCACTCATAATCCTAAAGATGCGCCATGTATCTATTGCTTCTACCGACTCATTAAAATAAGAAAGCCTCCTCATTATTTATCCTCCACCAGATATACCTTATCCCCTTTTCTCACTTTCCCTTTCACTCCTATGCCTACAACTTTTCCCTTCCCGCCTCTCTTAATGGGCTTATTATTAATCTGAAGCGAGGCAACAAATTGGATAAAGTTTGTAGTATGGCCTTTTATATATATTTTATCTCCTATCTTTAAAGACTTATAGGAAAGCTTCAATGCGGCTGCTTGAGGGCGAGGAAAATAATGCGTAATTTTACCTACCAGCTTTCCTTTTAGCTTAGACGGTGATATAAGAGAGGCCTTTTTCTTCCTGTTAGCTGATGGTTCTTTCTTCTTTTTTTTAAAGATAAAATCCCAGATACCCATTAAATTACCATCTTAGAGGCTAAAGAAGTAATCAAAGGAAACCTTATAGCTTTTCCCAGGAGGCTGGCAAAAATACCCAAGAGAGAATAGACAAAAAAGATAAGAGACCCTATAAAACTAAATAAAGGCCCTATAATGGGAATAAACCACCCTAAAAACCAGAAAAAAACTTCGAAGATAAAAACAACTAATGCTTGCCGCGCATGAAAGCGGACAAACTTATTATTTTTACTGAAAATCAGCACAATAATACAAACAAAGAATATGTAGCTTAAAGCTGCCAGCCCTGCCCCTTCTCTAATTTCGTCTTTACTAAATCTCATATCAACTTTATCCTATTTATTTTATCTTTATACCATAAAAGTAAGCCTCTGTCAAACAAGCTACTAGAAAGAAATCTTTATACCGCTCCGCCAGAAACGCGGCGGTGCATCTATATAACCGGCAAGGCGAGACAATATAAAGACAGGCGGCAGTTCAACCTTCTCCGACGCCAAAATCTGCCCCTTAAAAGAAAAAACAGAAAAGAAAAATAAAAGCTTCATATATACAAAAAACCTCACTTCTAAAAAGTGAGGTTTTTGGTAATAATAGTCGAAATTATTAGAAGCTTATTTTGACACTGCCCGTTACGCCATAGACTACATTGTCATTTTCGGACGCCAGGCCTCCTCCGGGGAAGAACACTGCACCATCTAAAATAAATTTAGAATTCTCTGAATAGTCAAAGGTAATTTTGCAATCAAGTTCATCGCCGATATGTTTGTTCTTGGCATCCAGGTAATAATAATTTCCATAAGCCGGCCCTTCGGCAATAGCATAACGGTTAGAAAAATAGTTTTTCACCAGCATCTGGTCGGTAAACCTAAGCAGCATATTGACATTTTTTCCTAAGTAAGTGAAAAAATAGACAACAATGGTGTGGGAGTTCGTCTGGGGCAGAATCAGGTTTATCAGCTCTCCCCCTGTCTGGTCCTCAAACATAGGGTCCCAGCCGGTAAATTTCCTGCCGGCTTGTCCGCCCAGTTTGCCATAATCGTCGGCATCGCCGGAAAGATATGTATACCAGAAACCCAGAATAGAGTAAGCTTTATTAAGAAATTTATAATCTAGCCCCACTTGCGCGCCGTAGGCATCGCGATGAGAATGATATGCCCCTAAAGGACCGCGGTAGTCTCCAAACTGATGCGCCACTTCCAAATTAAGAGTAAGCTTCTTATTTAGGTCCTTTTTAATACGAGACCCCACACAGTATACCTTACTTTCTTCGTCCTGAACATAAGCTGTAGACGCGGGGAGGCTGTAGAGCTCCGGCGCCTTATCTTTGGCAAAGAAATATCCCTCAATTGTTGTCTCGTCGGCAGGAGAATAATTAACATTGATGCCGTAAAGATTTATGTCATCATCTGTCTGCGTAGCACCTTCATAAACCTTAGCATACACCAAGTCTACCGTCCAGGGCTCAAGGTCTAAAGTAGCTCTTATGGCATCAAAACTCTTACGTAAAGAAATATCGTCCGCTAACTGGTAAAGGACTGAACCACTGGAAGTTGAACGGTTAGTATAAGGGTCGCCTATAATAAACCCATTGCCAAACCTTATCTCCTGCCGGCCTACTTTGAGATTAAGAAAAGGCATAATAAAGCCTCTTAAGTCAACATAGGCCAGGTCCAGGTCTAAATCAGTATTGGCACTGGATTCTGCTCCCCAAACTCTTTCATTTAAGAGCCGGACTGTAGCAGAAACATCCTCGGTTAAGTCGGCATCAAATCTCAAGCGTACCTGAGAGACAATGAAGTTTTCTTTATCTTTTACCTGCTGGCCCGGCGCTAAGGAAGGATGTTTAGCCCCTGTTAATCCTAATGACAGGTTTCTTACTACGGCATCTATATTAATATCGCCGCTGATTTTAATATTGTCGACTGCCGCCAAAAGAGTAGAAGACACAAAAAATCCTACTGCTAACAACAAAAGTTTTTTTATTCTCATCTATTTTCTCCTCCTGCTTGAAAATAAAAAAGAGCCCCCTCAAAAGAAGGGGGCTCTTTAAATTTATCCATTCCTGACTGCTTAGAACTCCACCTTCAAAGAAGCTCTTAAAGAATAGGCTGTGCTGTCATTGGAACCCTGAAACAAATCGCCCGGGAAGAACCAGCCGCCAATAAGCTTAAGCTGGACATCTTCGGTATAGTCATAAGCCATAGAGACATCAAGCTCGGAACCAATCTCTCTCTCGCTGCTGTTAATAGCATAATCATTATTGCTGGCAATAGAAGAACTAGGAGTATAAGTAGAGCCGGAAAGTTTCTCCGCCAGCCTCAAATAATAATAATCAGCGGCTAAAGTAATATCTTCACGCGGCTGAAGACTGCCGGATATCTTCACATACTGCAGATTAGTGTTATCAAAAAGAATATTGGCAATCTCCCCTACCCGCTGGTCTTCAAACATAGGATTCCAAGCTTCATAATCATTGTCGTTAGCATCGTCGTCACCGGAAAGGTAAGTATAGCAAAGTCCCAGTTTAGCATTATAGCTATTTTTGAAAAGATAATCGGCGCCCAACTGAAGAGCCCAAGCATGAACGCTGTCATGGCTGTCTCCGCCGTGAGCCGTAACTTCTCTTTCACCAAACTGATAAGCATATTCGCCGTAAAGCTGAAGTTTGTCATCAGAAAGAACTGATGTCTCGCCTCTTAAGCCAATGGTATAAACATCATCATTGGTGTCGCCTGATGTTGATACCTGGTCGTTATCCTTGGCAAAAAAGTAGCCTTCTACAGTAGTCTTGTCGCTCAACTGATAATTGGCATTTACACCATAAAGGTCTACATTGTCATCTACATTAGTAGTGTTATTTTCCTTGACGCGGGCAAATACCAAATCTACCACCAGCGGAGAAAAATCCAGAGTTGCCCTGATAGCATCAAAACTCTTGCGCAGAGACAAATCGTCGGCAATTTCGTTTAATCCCGTACCAGTAGCAACAACATTGTCAGTATCCGGGTCGCCCACGATTAACCCGCGGCCAAATCTCAAATTCTGGCGGCCTACAGTTAAAGTGAGAGGGTCATAGAGGAAATTCTTCATCACTATATAAGCTAAATCCAGGTCAACATCTGTCTTACCAGAGCTATCATTTTCCTCTCCCCACAATCTCTCATTAATCAACTGCACTACCGCGGCCACATTTTCGGTTAAGTCAGCGTCAAAACGAAGTCTTACCTGGCTGAGAAAAAAGCTTTCACTATCTTTTACATCACCACCGGTAAGCCCTAAAGACAAATCTCTGGCTACAGCCTGAGCGGTAATATCGCCGCTGATTTTAATATTCTCTACCGCAGCCAGGCCTACAGCGCTTATTCCGAACAAAATTACTAAAGCTAAAGCTATACGCTTCATCATCTCTCCTCCTTTCTCTTGTCCCCAAAAAGTTTATATGATAACAAGGTTACTCCTTGAAAATAATTCTCTTTCTTTTATTATTGTTTATTCTCTTTCCTTGATAACTTCAGCCTCTCTCTTTTTCATCCCCCCTTTCTTGGCTTAAATTAAAGTTATCATTGAATAAACTGCCTCTATCTTTGTTCCAGATTAACAAAATGGCCAAAATTTGTCAAGGAAAAATTTTGAGGAGAACGTTTTCTCCCCGTCCTCCTCAAATAGGCGCCGTCATAAATCTCAGCGGATTAATATCCCGGATAACCTCCGCCCATACCACCAGCCGGCGGCATAGGAGCCTTGTTGTCTTCCTTCTCCGGCTCATCCGCCACGAGACACTCGGTAGTAATCAACAAAGAAGCGATTGAGGCGGCATTTTCCAGAGCCGTACGCGTAACTTTAGCCGGGTCAATAATTCCGGCCGAAAGCATATCTACTATTTTATCGCTGGATACATCATAGCCCATATTGGTTTTGCTTTCCTTTACCTTCTCAGTAATGATAGAGCTCTCTAATCCTGCATTATCCAGAAGTTGGCGCAGAGGAGACTCGATAGCTCGCCGGACAATATTAAGCCCTATCTGTTCATCTCCTTCCAGGCTCAACTTCTCCAAAGCCGGCAGAGCTCTTATCAAAGCTACTCCGCCTCCGGGAACAATTCCTTCCTCTACTGCCGCACGTGTGGCATGCAAAGCATCTTCCACACGGGCTTTTTTCTCTTTCATTTCCGTCTCCGTTGCTGCTCCTACATTAATAACCGCCACTCCTCCGGCCAGTTTAGCCAGTCTTTCCTGGAGCTTCTCCCGGTCATAGTCAGAATCAGTTTCTTCAATCTGGCGTTTAATCTGGGAAATTCTGGCCTGAATATCACTGCTGGAACCGGCACCTTCAATAATCGTAGTATTTTCCTTATCTACTCGAACCCTCTTAGCCCGGCCTAAATCTTCCAGGTCAATATTCTCCAGTTTTATGCCCAAATCTTCCGTTATGGCTTTGCCGCCGGTAAGAATAGCTATATCTTCCAGCATTGCCTTGCGCCGGTCGCCATAACCGGGGGCTTTTACCGCACAGCAAGCCAGGGTGCCGCGAATCTTATTAACCACCAAAGTAGCCAAAGCTTCTCCCTCTACGTCTTCGGCAATAATCAAAAGAGGCTTAGAACTGCGCGCAATCTTCTCCAAAAGCGGCAGCATATCCTTAAGATTAGAAATTTTCTTCTCGTAAATAAGGATGTAAGGGTCTTCTAACAGGGCGGTCATCTTATCGGTATCGGTAGCAAAATAAGGAGAGAGATAACCCTGGTCAAACTGCATTCCCTCTACTACATCCAAATTGGTAGCGGTAGATTTTGCCTCTTCCACGGTGATAACGCCGTCTTTACCCACTTTATCCATAGCATCGGCAATGAGATTGCCGATATTTTTGTCAGAATTGGCAGCAATGGCAGCCACCTGGGCAATTTCTTTCTTGTCTTTAACGGTTTTAGAAAGCTTTTTAATCTCTTCTACTACTACTTCTACCGCTTTATCAATGCCTCTTTTGAGAGCCATAGGATTAGCGCCGGCAGTAACATTTTTCATACCTTCGCGAAAAATGTTTTCTGCCAGGACAGTTGCGGTAGTAGTACCGTCTCCCGCTACGTCGGAAGTCTTTTCCGCTACTTCCTTCACCAGCTGGGCGCCAATATTCTCAAAAGGCTCTTTCAGCTCAATCTCCTTGGCAACAGTTACGCCGTCTTTGGTAATGGTAGGAGAGCCAAACTTTTTCTCAATCACTACATTTCTTCCCTTAGGCCCTAAAGTAACTTTTACTGCTTTAGCTAATGTTTCTACACCTTTGAGAATCTTTCTTCTGCCTTCTTCATCAAATATTAACTGCTTAGCCATCTTTCTCCTCCTTTTTTGCTGTGATTACTTGATTATTGCCAGAATATCATCTTCTTTCATAATGAGATACTCCTGGCCATCTCTACCCCTTATCTCAGTACCAGCATACTTACTATAAAGAACGTGGTCGCCTTTCTTTACTTCTAAAGGCTGCACTTTGTCTCCTGCGGGACGACCTTTTCCCACGGCTACCACTTCCCCTTCCTGCGGCCGCTCTTTAGCCGTATCGGGAATAATAATGCCTCCTTTTGTTTTTTCTTCTGCCGGTAAAGGTTTAACTAAAATCCTATCTCCCAATGGCTGAATTTCCATATCTCCCTCCTTCTTGCCTATTTAATTTAATATAATTTTAGCAATCGAGCCTTTAGAGTGCTAATATTCTACTGAAAAAATATAAGAAATCAAGTGCTATTTTATTCAGATTACTGCATATATATGCAGTTATAGCCATATATGCATATATATCTAATTATTACACCCTGAATCAAATTATATTTCTATATTTGGCCAATAAGTAAAGCCCTTTTAAGGAAAGATAAGGCTCAAGATAATCCAAAGAGGAAAGTTTAAGAGAAATATATCTAATATCTCCGCCGCATCCTAAAGAAACAAAATCATTTTTTAATTTTCGGCGGTAATAATCAAGTACCCCTTTAATCATCAAGCTATAGCCAAAATAAATACCGGCATTTATACAACCTGCCGTAGTTTTAGCGATAAGGTTTTTGGGAGGGCGGAATCGTACCTCTTGGGGCAGAAGAGCCGCACGCTGCAATAATGCTTTACGGGAAAGCGAGGCCCCCGGCACAATAAGACCTCCTAAATATTCTCCTGCCTCAGAAATAAAATCGAAGGTTAAAGCGGTGCCTAAATCTACTACCACTCTTGTTTTCTCATAGAGCTGCCGGGCCGCAAAACAGTTAAGAAGCCGGTCCTGGCCTACTTCTTTCTTTTTATAATAAAGATTGCGAATAGGTATTTGCACCTCTTTACCGCATTCTAAGATAAGAAAATTTTTCTTGAGAAAGAAGCGTAAGCTTTTAGAAAGCGAAGGGACTACAGAAGAAAATATCAAATAAGAATTCTCTCCCCTGTTCCCTAACTTCTGCCGCAGCCAGGGAAAAGAGTCTTCGGAAGCAGAGAGTTTGAAAAGAAATCTTACCCCTCTCTTACTGCCTACCCCTACGTCTATACTGCTATTGCCAATATCAATGAGAAAAACTTTGTTCATACTTTTAAATGCCGCACAAAAGCCGAATACAGCCTCATTACTTTACCATTATCCCCTCGTATAAGTAAAGACCCGTCTTTCTCTAAAGCCAAAGCAAAGCCAGATATTTTTTCTCCTTTATACTCAACCTCTATAAACTTGCCCAAAGTAGACAAAAACGCCTCAGCGGCCTTAATAATTATATCGCTTTTTCCCTTTTCCCAAAAGTTATAGAAATAAAAAAACTCTTCCCCTACCTCTTGAGCTATTGCTTCGATATCAAAAGTCTCACCGCTAACCTCATATAAAGAAGTAGCACCGGGCAGAAGAAACTGCGAAGAAGTATTTATATTCAAGCCTAATCCGTTTATAAAGAACCTTTCCCCTTTTCTGTCGCTGCCTTGTTCTGTTAATACTCCCCCTATTTTTTTGCCGGCGGCCAAAATATCATTAGGCCATTTAAGGGAAGCACTCACTTTCTTCTTCTTTAGCAATCTAATTGCTGCTAACGCTAACGATAAAGACAAAAGAGAAAAGCTGCTTCTTTCCCGGGAAGGGCGTAAAATAAAAGACAAATAAAGCCCTCCGGGAGGAGAAACCCAAACATTATTACCTCTTCCTCTTCCCTTTGTCTGAGAAAGGGCTAAGACGGCCGTGGCCTCTTCTTCTCCCTGCCAGGCCAGACTTTTAGCCACATCATTGGTAGAAGTAACCTCAATATAGCGAAGAATCTTAATTCTTCCGGGCAAGAAATTCCTCCAGTTCCTTAATTTTATCACGCAATTGGGCTGCCTTCTCAAAATGTAAGTTTTTAGCTTCAACCAGCATTTCTTTCTTCAAAGTCTCAATTAAACTACGCAAATCATACTCCTCATAACTATAACCCAGGATTTGGGCGTTTACTTTCTTTGATTTATAATAAATTTCTACACCTTCTTTAATCTCTTTCTTAATAGTCTGCGGCTTAATTCCATGACGGCGGTTGTAAAACATCTGACGACGACGGCGGCGGCGCGTCTCATTAATCATCTTTCTCATAGAAGCAGTAATTTCATCCGCATAAAGAATGACTTTTCCTGCGGCGTTTCGTGCCGCTCTACCTGCAGTCTGAATAAGTGAGGTATAAGAACGCAAAAAACCTTCCCGGTCGGCATCGAGAATAATTACTAACGATACTTCGGGTAAATCCAGACCTTCGCGTAAAAGATTTATTCCTACTAAACAGTCAAATTTGCGCCGTCTAAGATTCTGTAAGATTTGTGCCCGGGCCAGGGCATCTATCTCGGAATGCAGATATTCTACCCGCAAGCCGGCCTCCTTAAGAAAAAGACAAAGCTCTTCGGCCATGCGCTTGGTAAGAGTGGTTATGAGCACTCTTTCGTTCCTGGCGGCGCGTTGTTTTATCTCTTTGATAATATCGTCTATTTTCCCTTTATTAGGTCTTACTTCTACTTCAGGGTCTAAAAGACCTGTGGGGCGGATAATTTGTTCTACTACATTTCTGCCCGAAAGACGAAGCTCAAATTCAGCCGGCGTAGCAGAAACAAAGACTGCCTGCTTTATAAGTTTGAAAAACTCCGAGAATTTCAAAGGCCGGTTGTCCAAACAGGAAGGAAGACGAAAACCAAATTCTACCAGAGTTTCTTTCCGGGCACGGTCACCATTATACATCCCTCTAATCTGTGGCAGAGTTACATGTGACTCGTCAACAATCAAGAGAAAATCACGAGGGAAAAAATCTAAAAGGCACCAAGGCCGCGAACCTGCCGGCCGCTGAGAGAGATGACGCGAATAATTTTCTATACCGTGGCACCAACCGCAAGACCTTAGCATCTCCATATCATAGCGGGTCCGCTTCTGCAAACGCTCTGCCTCAAGAATTCGCCCCTGTTTTTTCAAGTAACGCAGGCGGTCTTGTAATTCCCACTCAATTGTTACCAGGGCTTTCTCAATACGAGAGGCAGAAACCAAAAAATGCTTAGCCGGATATATGCTTAATTTTTCCAGTTCTTTTTTGCTTTCGCCGGTTAAAGGGTCGATTATTAATAACCGCTCTATTTCTTCGCCAAAAAATTCTATGCGATAAGCTTCTTTTTTGTAAGGAGGAAAAATATCAAGCACATCCCCCTTAATACGAAAAACAGCAGGAGTAAGCTCTGAAGGCTTTTTCTCATATTGGAGCATGACTAGACGCCGCGCTACCTCTCTGCGGCTAACAATCTGATTCTTCTCTAAATTAAAAACTAAATCTTCATAATCCTGAGGAGAGCCTAAATTGTATATACAAGAAACCGAAGCTACCACCAATGTATCGCGGCGGCTCAAAAGAGAAGTAGTAGCAGAAAGGCGCAGACGGTCAAGCCGTTCATTTATAGAGGCATCTTTCTCAATATAAGTATCTGTTTGAGGAATATAAGCCTCGGGCTGGTAATAGTCGTAATAACTTACAAAGTATTCTACCGCATTATAAGGAAAAAACTCTTTAAATTCTGCATACAACTGGGCCGCCAGAGTCTTATTATGAGAAATAACCAGGGTAGGAAGATTAACTTTAGCTATCACCCAAGCCAGGGTAAAAGTTTTGCCAGAGCCCGTAACCCCCAGTAAGGTCTGGAAACGATTACCAGACTTAATTAAGCGGCTAAGCTTAGCAATAGCCTGCTGCTGGTCGCCGCGGGGGCGAAATTTACTTACCAGCTTGAAACTTTCCATCAGACAATAAGTTCTAAAGAGACATCGCAGGAAGAAAAAGAATGAGTAAGAGAGCCGGAAGAAATAAAATCTACTCCCGCGGCAGCTACCTTACGAATATTTTTAATATTGATACGCCCGGAAGCTTCCAGTTTTATAGATTTAAAATACTGATTGCGCAGCTGTACCGCCTTTTTTATATTAGACAAAGTAAAATTGTCCAAAAGAATAATATCGGGCTGGCAACGGGCTATGGATAAAAATTCCCCTAAGTTTTCTGCCTCTACTTCTATTTTTTTAGCAGTAGCTTTTTTCAGATTAGAAACCAAGTTCCTAAGGATAGTCTCCTGGAAGCCGCCTTTTTTATGCTTAATTCCTAAACTGGTAAGATGGTTTTCTTTCAGAATTATTCCATCCCAGAGTCCCCAGCGATGATTGCCGCCGCCCCCTACTCTTACCGCATACTTCTGCAAAATCCGCCAGGTAGGTATAGTTTTACGTGTATCCAGGATTTTTACTTTATATCCTTTCGTAACCTGCACAAAGCGATAGGTCTTAGTAGCAATACCGCTCAGGAAACTTAAGAAATTAAGAGCGGTCCTCTCTGCAGGAAGAATAGAAATTACCTTACCCTGAATTTCAGCAACAATCTTTCCCTTTCTTACCCATGCCCCCTCAGAACAAGCCGCTTTAAAACGGAGACTTCGGTCATATTCCTTAAAAACTAACTTTACTATTTCCAGCCCACACACGACCATATCTTCTTTGGCTATAATCACTCCCCTGGCCCGCAGGGAAGGATTTACGCTATAACGCGTAGTAATATCGCCGCTGCCAATATCTTCCGCCAGAGATTGCCGTATAAGTTGCTTTAATAGTTTTTGATTCAGACTCATTCCAACCCTTTTTTCTGCACCCGTCGGGTGCAGAGAGGTTAGTTCCACCTTATCTTCGCAAGCCTTGCTTTTTCCCTTTCTAAACTATCCTTCAATGTCTTCTGCTTTTCCACTACGGCCCGTGGGGCCCTGGCCAAAAAATTTCTATTGGCAAGCTTTTTCTCTATACCCCTAAGGCGCGCCTCGAGCTCTTCTATCCTGGCCTTAACTTTTTCTCTATGTATATCAAGGTCAGAAATGTCGCTCTGGCGGACACCAAAAGAAAAATGTGCTCCCCCGCTTTCTATCAGCTTCTCCTTTGGCCGCCCTAGTTCTACTACTGCGGTGCGCATTAAAAACTTAAGCCAGGGAGTGTTTTCTCTTATCAACTGTTTGGTTTGAGAAGAAGCAGAAGTAATAAAAAGAGTTATTTGGCGCTTATCTAGGTTTAAATCCTTCCTAAAACTTCTGAAAGATATAGCCAGATTCTGAAGCAAAGAAAAACGGCGGGCTGACTTAGCATCTGCCATTTTTAAAGGCAAAGGAAAGGGGCCAAAAGCCAAACTTTTCTTAGAACCCAGCTTTTCGGCTATTTCTTCGCTGATAAAGGGCATAAAGGGAGATAAAACTTTCAAGAATCCTCTTAAGACTTCCCGCAGGAGATAACTCTTAGAAGAAGTAAGCTCGGCTTTAGATATTTCTATATACCAATCGCAAAACTTATGCCAAAAAAACTCATAGAGAGCAGCGGCAGCATCATTAAGGCGGTAACTGCTAATAAAACTGTTTACTTTCTTTAGTAACTGGTTAAATTCAAAGGCTATCCATTTATCCGCCAGGGTATATTCTTTTTTCTTGAGTTTTTTAGTAATTCCTCCCGAAGGATACTTTTCTATAATATAGCGGCTGGCATTCCATATCTTATTGGCAAAATTCCGCCCTACTAAGAACTTTTCCTCCGACAAGTAAATATCCGACCCCGTAGCGGCCAAAAGCATCAAGGAAAAGCGCAGGGCATCGGCGCCAAATTTATCAATGATTTCCAAGGGGTCAATAATATTGCCTAAAGATTTAGACATTTTAATTCCCCGTTCGTCTCTTACGGTTCCATGGATAAGAACGTCACGGAAAGGAATCTTGCCCGTGAATTCTAAAGAAGCCATAATCATTCTCGCTACCCAGAAGAAAAGTATCTCTGAGGCAGTAACCAAAGTATTAGTAGGATAAAAAAACTTAAAGTCTTTAGTTTTCTTTGGCCAGCCTAAAGTCACAAATGGCCAGAGCCAGGAAGAAAACCAGGTATCCAGCACATCTTCTTCCTGCTTAATATTGCGGCTGCCGCAATAGGGACAGCGTTTTATATCTCTTTCTGAGACAATTATTCCTTCTTTCTCTTCTTTCTGACAATCTAAGCAATAATAAACTGGCAGTCTATGACCCCACCATATCTGGCGCGAAATGCACCAATCTTCGATATTCTCCATCCAGTTAAGATAAACCTTCTCCCAGCGGGGCGGATAAAACTTTATCTTTCCCTTCTTTACCGCCTCAATCGCCGGCTGAGCCAGGGGTTTCATTTTCACAAACCATTGACGGGACAGGCGCGGCTCAATCAAAGTAGAACAGCGATAGCAATGGGCAGCATTTATTTTATAAGGCTCAATTTTCTCTATTAATCCTTCTTTTTTTAATTCTTCTACTATCCTCTGGCGCGCCGCCAGGCGGTCTAAGCCGCAAAAACGGCCGGCTTGAGCGTTGAGAGTAGCATCTTCGTTCATAATATTGATAAAGTCAAGTCCGTGGCGCCGGGCCATAAAAAAGTCGTTCCTGTCATGAGCCGGCGTAACTTTAACTATACCCGTGCCAAAATCCTTCTCTACGAGTCTGTCGGCGATAATTCTAAGCCGGCGTCCTACTAAAGGAAGAACTACCTCTGCTTTTTCTTTAAGCAAAAAAACATACCGCTGGTCAGAAGGATTAATGGCTATAGCCGTATCTCCTAACATCGTCTCCGGACGCGTAGTAGCCACTACCAGATGAGAAAGAGGCAGACCTCTGCCCTTAAGGGGATATCTTAAATAATAAAGTGCCCCATCAATTTCCTTATAAGGCGCCTCCTCGTCTGACAAGGCGGTGAGA
>Ga0180301_10001188_pt1 | contig 20405 bp, 24 predicted proteins | sample GuaBasSediGuay16_FD_121797 | JGI IMG/M metagenome (GOLD analysis project Ga0180301, IMG submission 121797) | Subseafloor sediment microbial communities from Guaymas Basin, Gulf of California, Mexico - Guay16, Core 4569-2, 12-15 cm | ecosystem: Environmental > Aquatic > Marine > Hydrothermal...
AAGATATTCTTTTGCTCAATTAGTTGTTTAAATCCTGTTAGAAACTGGAATTTGTTCTGTAAGCTGTTTATGCTTTATTATAATAAGTTGAGGTGGTGTTTATGTTAAGTGGACAGGTCCTCATCGTACTCAGCAATAGGTTTTTTAATATCATCAACCCCGCTAAAATCTCTCCAGAACTTTTCTAACATTTCTTTATAGTCTTTGATGAAATCTACTTGCAAAGCAAGAGGTCTGAATTCGTCTTTCAGGATGTCTGCTTGCCTGAAATTGTAACTGTCAATATATTCCTCAAACGCATTTTCCAACCACGTTTCTAATTTGTTCTGATCCAAAGAGAACTTAAACCAGCAGACTTTAACACCCTCCTCCTCCCACACTGTTGCATATTCCCTGAAGGGTTCACCCATGTCTCTTATTTCTTGACATCTCTCACATACCCATTCTCTTATGGTTTCTTTTATTCGTTCTCCTCCTCTCCTCTGCTGGCATATATCGCAGATAGGTGGTTGTAGTTCATCTGGAATTTCTGGTATAAGGTATCTTCTGTACGCTTTGGTGCCTCTACTATTGAGAACGTTCAATCTTGGCTCCTCGTTTGATTCTCTTGCTCGCAGAGTTTTTCTATCCAATATCGAGTTCAATATTCCTAAATCAGCTAAAGTTTCCTCTGCTTCTATGTAAAAACCCCAGTCCAGGAGTGGTTTGAGTATTTCCCTTAAGTCTTGGTTTGGTGAAAGAAACAGAATGATAAAATCTGAAGTTGCAAATATAACCTCATCTTTGTAATAGCTTGTAATGCAATTTATAAGTTCTTCTCTTTTTCTGAGTAGGTTTATATCATGTAACCTAACAAAGGAGTGTGGGAATTTTATCCAGCATTTTACTAATCTCGCTTGCCATTTACCTTTATCAATATCTGTATTGCCTGTTGTTCTTCTGCCTCCTTCGGCCTCCTTTATTGTTTTTACTTTCTCGCCATTATATTCTATCGCTATTGCACCATTAGATTCTGTAATTAGTCTGGCATTCTTCTCAAGAACTCTGTAAATTTTACCTACCAGCTCAACATGCGTGTAGAGAGAGGTAATATTTCTAGGAACGGATTTATCTTCAGGAGTTAGCAATAGATAGTCCCTATACTTATTCAGAAATTCCTCTCCAGATTGACAATTTTCAATTTCATCGAACAAGATTTTTAAATCGTCAATGGTCTTGAATGCTGCCCAAAATTTTCCTTTCTTTTCTATCTTTTGGTAGAAATCTCTGTTCCATAGTTTATAAATACCTTCTTTAAGTCCCACATCTTTAGGCATTAGTCTGGATAATCCGGGATACTTTTCAAGAGTTGCCCTTGAAACCGAAGAAGCTAAATGATCAGCAAGTATGAGTAAAAATAGATTGATCCTAAGATTTTGTGGGATAATGTCCCAATCTTTAATGTCTTTGTCCCTTTTTATCTCATGGTGATATTGTCCCCACTGAGATGGGGAAGTTGGCTGCGAGATTCCAAAACTTTTGAAGTCAAAATCAATGAAAACGTGTCCTTTCCAAGATTTTCCAATTTGTTTTTTAACGTCCTCCTTAACTTTACTATCAACTAGCTTTCCTACGTCATGCAATTCTGGGATGAAATTCTGGTTATTCATTACTTTTAGCCCCCAAGATATATGTCCTAAGATTGCTAAATGAAATCCATTAAAATTTTAGAAACATATATATTAAAAGTTTTTCCCTGCATAAAACAATATGTATAGATTACGCTATTGAGGACAAATTATCAAATTCAACAACTTTAAATATCAACGATAAATTGTTTAAATTGGATGCAAAAGCTGTCTCCAAATTTGGACGATGAAACGATATACGTTGGGCTAAAGGGGTTTAGTAGGTACTCTGATGACAATGCATTGAGTTTTGATGAGATTAAAGAATTGTGTAAATCCAAAAGAGTTTTTGTGGCTTTAAATAGGGTTGTTGAATTCGATACCATCAAAAAAATCGTTGAAAAATTGAAATGCGAGGGTTTTATTATAAACGATTTGGGAATTATTTGGAAGATTAAGGGTGAAAAATCCAATTATTCAATTACGGCAAGTGTCGGCTTAAATCCATTGAATTACCTCGACATTCAGTTTCTTGAAGAAATTGGGGCAGATATAGCAGTAATACCGCCAGAAATCAACGATGAAATTGATGAAATGAAAGATAAAACGAAAAGAATCAAGATTGAAGCTTTTGAATTCGCATTGGTGGAGATGTTTTATAAGGGTAAATGCCTGTTGTCTGCTTACTTCGATGGTGTTAGTGTTAAAAAATCGGGAATTTGTACAAAGAGGTGTTGTGAAAGGTGGGATGTGGTTGTGGATGGTAAAACGATCAAATCAAAATCATTTAATCCAAGGGCTGTTAAATTTGATGTTAAAAAAGCAGATTTGTTGAAAGTTGAGGGGAGGCAGTTTAGATTTAAATTAAAAGGGGGCGTTAAACATGGTTGAATTGGTAACAAACATCCCAACGCTTGAGGCATTAAGTAAGTGTAGCGTTGAGCCTTACGATGCAATTTATCTTGGCAACCTATACTGCTGGGATTATGACGGCAATTTAATATCAAACTTCAATGATTTGGAAGTAGCGATTGAAATGCTTAAAGAGATGGACAAAAAAGTTTACATTACAACGTTTGCCGCTCCAAGAAATGCTGATTTGCCAAGAATATTCGAGTTAATTGATAAAGCTTTGGAGTTGAATGTTGATGCAATCGAATCCACAAACTATGGGGTGATAAATTACATAAAAAAAGAATACAACTTTAGAGTTCACGCTGGCGGCTTTACAAACATCTACACATCAGCAACGGTTGAATTGCTGGAAAATTTAGGTGTTGAAAGGATAATGCCCGCCTATGAATTACCGATTGAAGATATAGAGAAGTTTAAGGAATACGATGTTGAAATAGAGGTTGTTGTACATGGTAAGATTCCGTTAGGCATCTCACACAACTGCTTTTTGCTTGAGTTCAAAGATGATGTTGGTTTGGATTGCCCACATCTCTGCAAACAAGAAATTTGGTACAAGGCTGATGATTTGGTTTTAAAGCCCTTTGGAAATGCAACTTTAAGCGGGAAAGATTTGTGCATGTACGAACACATTGAGAAACTCAATCAATTAAAGCTGGATGCTTATAGAGTAGAGAGCATATCGGAGAGAGTTGGGTATAGAGAAGAAGTTGGGAAGATTTATAGAAAAAGGCTAAAAAATGGGTTTGTTAAGGAGGATTTTGAAAAGTTGAAGTCCTTAGCCAAATATGGAATTTGTAATGGATTTTACTTCAACAAAGCTGGTCAGATTTACGTGGGTGGTTTAGATGGTTGAGCTTTTGGCTCCTGGTGGAAGTTTGGAGATGGTCAAGGCTATTTTTGATGCTGGAGCGGATAGCGTTTATGTCGGCGTTAAAGGATGGAGCAGGAGAGCCTCAAGATATGAGTTAAGCGATAAGGAAATACTCGAAGCTGTGAAAATGGCTGATGACAGGGGAAAATTTGTTAGGGCTGCGATAAATGCGATGCCAAAAACTTACGAAATCAAAATGTTCAAGGAAAAACTTGATTTTTTGTATTCCGCTGGTGTTGATGCTGTAATACTGAACGATGTTGGATTGATGAGAATTGTTAAGGATTCGTGTCCTGATTTAAAAATCGTGGCAAGCATAGGTTGCAACATATTGAATTACAAGGAGGCTAAGTTTTACAAGGATGCTGGGGCTAAGATGATCGTTGCAGATTGCAAACTTTCAATGGACGAGCTTAGAGAGATTAAAGAAAAAGCGAATGTTGGAATTGAGATTTTAATCCACGCCAATACGGATTTCACGTATTTGGGCAAGTGCTGGATGAGCAGTTACAAAGCATTGAGAGTTGAAAGTATAGATGGTAAAAGCTACTACGTTGGCAGCCCGAACAGAGGCGGGGTTTGCTTTAGACCCTGCTTGATGAAGTGGAGTTTGGTTAGCAACAAAACACATGCTGAAGACTTCAACTTACCAAACACGATGTTCCTGCTCTTGGATGAAATTCCAGAGCTTGTAAATTTTGTTGATTGCTTGAAAATTCAGGGGAGGGAGTATTCAACTGGCTTAATTAAGAAAATCGTTGAGTTTTACAGGCACTTCATGGACGCTTGCATAGCCAATGAGGTAAACTTGGATGATTGGAGGGCTAAGCTTTACGAGTTGGCTGAGGAGAGAGATGCGGAAAGGTTGAGGAAAACAATAGAATTAATGAAGGTTGCGAACAACGAAATCACAATTTAATTCTTGATTTTTAAATTAAACTAAAAAAACTAAAAAATATAATGCAAAACAACTTCGAAAATGAGAGTCAGTATTACAAAGAAGACTGAAAACAAAAAGACAAACAGAATCTTTCTGTCGTCCCAAATTACAACTGCGTGAGATTCAAGTAGTTTTTCCAGTTCAGGCTCCAACTTTTTGGTTTTAAGAAACATAGTCATAAAAGCAAATCCAATTAACGATAAAAAGTTCCATAAACCAAACAAAGCAAATTTTTTCCTGTCTGGATTATCTTTTCTAAAAACTATCGTTCCGGCAAACATGCTTGCCAAGCATGAACTTAATACAAAGAGCATCGTGCCCCAGACCCATGCAGAGTTATTTACAAACTCTGCTAACACAACATCAATGAGTATCGAACAATCTATCCACAAATCTTCAACCAAATTCTTTGAAGGCGTGTATATTTTAATTTTTGTATATTTTAAATCTTTAATTTTTGTTTTGCCGTTAAAGAGATGTGACAATTGATCAGGCACAGAGTAATGGCTCTGAACAAAGTAATTGACCTGAACGTCTTTTTCAATTTCAGGATACAATTTTGGTGTGACGTATCCAATTACGTAGATCAAAATTGGAATCTCTAATTCATCATACACACTCGTTGGCTTTAGGGGAAAGTAAATTTTGTTAGTTGGGAATGCTACATAAACACCAATTACCGATTCTCTTTCAAACCTCTCAAAATCTGAGATCCACGAGATCACAAAGGAGTAATTTTTACCTACATAATCATCCAAAATTGATTTTGAATTTGCAGGTAAATTCAACCCTTTATTAATCAAGTAATCGTAAAGTGTGCTTCCATTCTCCGTAGTTACGAGCTCTACTGTCAAACCCATCTTTTCTACGTGTTTATGAATAATTACCTCCTCCATACTTTTAGACATGCTAAACATTCCAAACATTACAAACGGAATCGTGTAAATCTGGGACAATCTCATTGCGTTAAATACTATCGAGATCTTCTCGTCTACTCTCTTTTTAACATCATAACCGTGAAATTCTGGAAATCCATCAATTAAATCCACCGTTACATTGTTTGGTGTTGCAGGGATAGGAAAGATCCACACAGCCTTTTTATCCAAGTTGTAGACATCCACTGCCAATACCATATTTTCAAATCCATTTTCGTAATTTACCACACACAACTGCCTATTCTCCTTTTGAAGCTTCCAAAATTGCATGTCTGGATCATAAACATGGATCATGCCATCTGCTGAGGCTAAGGAAATTGTTGATAGCAAAATTACAAGTATTAAACACACCTTTTGGAGACTCATATGTAGCATAAAAACTTTAGTTATTTAAATAATTCTACTTGGAAAGATGTAGTATGATGTAATACAAATCGATAAAAACTTTAAGATTGAATTGTGATTTAACAAATATGAAGTTAGAAGAATTCCTGAAAAACGATAATTTTAGAAAACATCTAGGCGTTGAAGTGCTGGAGATTGGCAACCACTATGCCAAGGTAAAAGGAATTGTCAAAAAAGAGCATCTAAACTTTCACAACGTTTGTCATGGGGCTTACATTACTGCCTTGGCGGACTTTGCGTTTGCTATTGCTGGAAATTCAGATGGTAAAAAAAGGCTTGCAATATCAATCAAAACAGACTTCTACAAACCGGCTTTTGAGGGAAATGAACTAATTGCTGAAGCTAAGAAAATTAGGGGAGATAAAGTTGCCTTCTTTGAAATGGTAGTTTACAAGGGTAAAGACATAATTGCAAAGAGTGAAGGGATAGTTTACAGGAAGGAATAATGTTGACCCAATCGATTTGGGGAAGAATAATCGTGGTTACTCTAAAGTCAAAGATGGATATTACGTTGTGACTGCAAGAGATGCAACCGCTTCTGAGAAAAGACTTTGTAAGAGTAGACTTTAATCTGTTTTTGGGAAGTTTAGTCAAGTCAACCAAAATAGAAGAAAGACTTAGCAAGCTCGAAAAGATGTTTTACCAGTTATACGACGTTGTTATGAAGAAAGAAACAAATTTTAGTGGAGATACTTATGAAGAGTGGGAAGGGATGAGATCATAGAAGTTTTGAATACCATATAATCTCGCAATTACACAGTCCAAACGAAGAACGAGTTTAGGAAGGGTATGAGGAAGTTCTTCAAGTGGCTAAATGGTGAGAATGGAAGCATTTGAAGGTATTGGGAGGGGATAAGAAAGACAATAGAAAGCCTGAAACGTTAACGGAAGATGAAATAATTGCGATGATTGAAGCAGCAGAGCATCCAAGAGATAAGGCATTCATTGCTGTAGGCTATGAGGCTGGGCTGAGAATTGGGGAGTTGCTGGATTAAAGATTAAGGACATAATTTGGAATGAGAGGGGGCTAAGATAAAGGTTAGCGGTAAGACTGGAGAAAGGTCATACCAATTGTAATGGCTGCCTCCTACTTGAGGAGATGGCTCGACATTCAAACTCTGAAAGACCACAATTTGTACGTTTTCTGCAGTTTGAGTCAGAGAAAGTTTGGTGAGCTTTTGAAGTACCAGAGCCTTACAAAGATAATAAAAACGGCTGCAAAAAAGGCTGGGATAAAGAGGAGAGTCCATCCCCATATTTTAAGACATACAAGAGCCTCAAAGCTCGCAAATTATTTGACAGAATCACAAATGAACCTGTACTTTGGATGGGTTCAAGGCTCTTTTCGGTTTTATATCGCTTTGTTTCCTTTGGAAGGAGATTATACAAAGTCTTTTTAGATGAGAAAGTTGGATGATTGTTTGATAGAAATATGGAAGTATGAAAAAAGAAATTAGGTTGTTGATTCATGTAAGCATCCTATACACATAACACTCAATATACGAAATTTGTTACATGTAAATTTGGGCAAGCCAATGTACACCACCCGTAGAAAGTGAAGAAATGGTGGAAAGTTGTAATAGGGGGTACGTTTTCCAACAATTTTATAAAATTATTCAAGCAAAATATCAACATGCTTCTCTTCTCCTTTTGAATAAAAAATTTTTGTATCAAATTTAATATTTTCCACTGTATTCATCATATGCCCAACAAATTGTGATTTAGATTCTTTTGCTTTTTGGATGTAGTTGTATATATCACCTCTCGCTATAATAAGAGCAAGGATATATTTTTTATTATACTTTTTCATAATACTGGCAAATTTCCTCAAACTCTGATTATCTAAATTGCTGAAATATGCTTCATTAGTTGGATGAAAATGACAAATACCATCGACATCTAAGCTAATAGTTGGATTACGAGGCAGTATTTCGTATATCAATTTTTTCAATCGTTCTCCTGGGTATAAAAATGGTCATCATCTAATTCAAAGACATTTTTAGAGAGAGGAAGTAGAACCTGCTCAAGATCATAAATCTGCTAGATCTAATTCATCTTTTATATAGTTTCTAATTTTAGATTGTTGGAAAGGGGTATTTAGCATCTCATCTATTACCTTCCAATCAACTATTTTCATTCTATCAATTTTTAAACTACATATCGGTTCTACAATAATTGAAACTTTTTTATTCCAGAGTGTGTATTCAGGTAATATTGAATAATATAAATATCTAAAATAATCATTAAGAAACTTCTTAGGTACTATTAGTTTCATGAATCTCGCCTCTTAATTTTTCGATTACTTGGTAATTAATTTTACTACCGACTTTCACGGGGTAGCAATCTCCCATATCGCGTTAAAATATTTTTCCAATCGCTTAATAACTCTTTTATTATAAAAATGAATAGCAGTTACCATTTTATAAGGGTCTGTGTCCTGTGGAATAGAAATTGACGCTACTTTTCCATACACACATAATATTTCAGGTAGAGAGGATTTGCCAACTAGATATTTTATTGATATATTATCATAATTTTTGTATTGCTCCAGATAAGAACTAAGTTTTTTTAAGTCTTCTTCATTTCGTATTTGCCAAATTCGTTTAACTTCTATGCCATTTTTTATCTTTTCTGTCAATAAAGATCTAAACTCTGTTCTTGGGCGAGAAACTTCTGATGATAGCCACAAGCTAAATCGAGTTGATAAGATATATTTATGGGTTGCATCGCGGGGTTCTTTTATTTTCAGCAACTCTACATTTGCCATCATAGCATCTTCTCTTCCATCATAGATATAAACTTTAAAATATGTACGAAAATAATAAATTATAAATAAAACAAAAAATAAGACGGTAATCAATATTAAAATCATATTATATGAATTATAAATAATCATATATACTAAATTTACAATTCCCGATCCACAAATTAAAAAATTAAGATGACTAACAAATTGCCAATAATACCCTTCGTGACATCCCATATATCACCCCTGCTTATCATATGAGAGTACCTCCTCTTTTGTTGTAATAGAGTATAATTTTATTTTAGTACTTTTCATAAATATTTCACTATACAATTCTCCGTTCTTGTCTACCTCCTGTCTATCTATACCAACAACAATCCCCTTGATTTTAAGTTGTTTAAACTGCGAAAGTAAGTTGATAATTTCATATTTAGTTCCACCATCTGTAAAAACATCATCAACTATTAGAACACTTTTCGCCAAAGAAAGAGGATACCCTACGAAGTTACCACCTTCAGCATGTCTTTTCGGTGTTTTTCTATTATATGCAAAGGGAATAGATACGCCATATTCGTCGAATAAGGCAATACTTGTGGCTATTGCAATATTAATACCCTTGTATGCAGGACCAAATAACACATCAACATCATATAAAGAATTATTAAAAATAAACTCAGCATAATATTTCCCAAGCTGAAACAAGTCAGAACCGTAGTATATCTGACCAAAATCAAAAAAAACATCCGAAACTTTTCCACTTTTGAGAATAAACTTACCAAACTTAGCAACTTTGGTTTTTATAATTAGGTCTACAAAATTTTTATAATTTGCCGGCATAATTATCCCCTCCCTTATCTTTTTGATATTTTAGCATTTTTTCTTTGATATATTTAATTTCAGTTTTTATATCTTTCTCTATTATCCCTCTTCCAATTATTATCATCTCAGGATTATAATCTAAAATTTGATATAGATTTGACCTATTAATCCCACCTGCAGCAACTAATTTAATGTTGTGAATAGTGGCCATTATTTTTAACTTCTTTACCATATCGTAAAATGCCTCATGTGGTTCTCCACTTCCATGAGCTATTATATACTCCACTCCCAACTGGGAAAGTTCTTCAATACGGGTTTTTAATTCAGATATAGGATAACCCATTGTACTGACAAGGATCTTCTTATTATATAATTTTGCTAGTTCTAAAGCTTTTTGTATATTTCCTTTATTTGCAAATATCATGACAGATATCAGCGATGCACCTGCTGAAAAAAACTTTGGAATCACAATCTCGGGGAAATCTACAACTTTCAAATCAGCGTAGATTTGAATATTCGAATGAGCTTTGTGCACAAAATCTATTATTTCTACACCATATATTTTAATCAAAGGAGTGCCTATTTCGATAATATCCGCTCCAACGAGGACACCCTCTTTAACTATGTTAATTATTTTATTTATCTCCATAGAAACATCTATTGCAAAAACTAATTTTGGAACGGATATTGAAAAATTATTCGAATTATTAGAGATATTCTGCCTCATACTCAAACCCCATATGTGGGTTATTTTAATTATTTCCGTTGCAACTCACTATTTGTGTTATATACCTTGTACAGCATATATGAACTTTCCGTATTTTTATCAACTTTTCCACTAAAGTCCCTAATCTTTCAAATCCTCTTATAAGCAACATTATAAAACTTGTCGTTTAGCCTTGCACTTAGTAAACTTCCGAGAATATCTTAACATCTTCAACTTTTGCGCAGGTAAGTAAACTTCACTGTACTGTACTTTAGAGAATAACATTCTACTGAAAGATTCTATTCTACAAATTCTCAGCCCTCCTCTCAAACAAGCAGGCTTTGAATGAAACAGAAAGTTCACTGGGAGGTGGTTTGGATGAGCTTTTATAGTATGTCCAGTTTTTGGAAATGTAGGATGCTTTGAGGTTGTTGATGCAGCATGCACGGCAAAGAAGGCATTGAAACGATGTTTTGTAGGTATGGTGAAATCGTTAAAGTCGTTCTGGAGCCTAGTGATGATGCTACCAGAAGCAGAGTATGAGAAGAAGCTCATAATGGTTTTAAATAATTTACAATTTAAAAATTTTTATTTTATAATTCTAAAGCGAATGTAAGATGTCTTACTTAATATTAGATGATTTTAGAAAATTTTAAATATTTTTAATTATTTAATTTATTAATATTATTTTGGAAATAAAGCATTATTAGGATTTTATAATTCGAATAAACACGCCGGGGGTGGGATTCGAACCCACGTGGGCGAACGCCCACACGCTCTCCAGGCGTGCGCCTTACCGCTCGGCAACCCCGGCTTAATAGTATTTGCAAAATTGCTTAAAAATGTTCCTCTCAACGACAAATTATTAATACATGCTGTACAAATATTTTTAAATGGAGTTAGTAGCGGAGGTTTTTGGTGTTTATGCAGCACCGAGCGTATTTGGTGCATCTCCTGTAGTTGTTCTTAGGTCTGAGGATGGTAGGGTTTTACCAATTTATATCGGAATTTCCGAAGCTATTGCAATTCATTCAGCCATGAAAAATCAAGTTCCCCCAAGACCGATGACGCATGATTTAATGGTTGATGTTATAAATAAGCTAAAGGGCAAGGTTGAGAAAGTCATCATTGATGATTTAATTGACAACACGTTTTATGCAAGGCTAATAATCAAACAAAACGATCACGAGATAGAAGTGGATGCAAGACCTAGTGATAGTATTGCCATAGCCGTAAGGCTTGCATGCCCAATATACATCGATGAGAAAGTTTTGGATGAGGCAGGAAATGAGGAGTTGCCTGAGGACTACGTTGAGTTTGATCAGGTGATGTAGGTACATTTTTAAACATCGTTTAATTTCATTAGGAGGTGATTGTTATGGATGCTGAACTATTAAAAGAATTGGTAAGAGAAGAGTATGAAGTCATTAACGCTAACGAAACGGTCTCCAAAATCTTTCCAATGCTCGAAAAACTTGAAGACAGAGTGAATGCCATACTGGTTGAGGAAAATGGGAAAATAGTGGGTGTTGTAAGGGAAAAAGATCTAATTAGGGGTAGTGTTATGACAAATCCCCACGAAACCAAGATCAAGAACTTCGTCGTCAGAACTGGAATTTTGACTATAGACAGCCTAACACCAGACAACGTCGCAAGAAGGTTTGTTGAGGATTCAACTCCCTTTGTTTTAATCAAACTTGATGGCAAAAAGTATGGGGTGATATACATAAACGATTTTCTAAACAGCATTAAATCAAGCTTTAAGGATGTAAAAGTGAAGGAAGTGATGAATCCGGAAGTAATTACAGTAAAAACGTTTGATTCTGCTGCAAAGGCGTTGGCGACGATGAGAAATCATGGTGTTGATAGGGTTGTGGTTGTCAATGAGAACAACAAGGTTGTTGGGATTGTGACCGGCAAAGATATAATAGACAGGATAATATCTCCAAGGAAAAGAGCAAGATTGGGAGAGGGAAGTGGTGAGAAAGAGAAAACACTGTCAATTATGGTTGAAAGTATTATGAGCTACCCCGTCATCACAGCTGAAAGGAACGACAGCGTAGCGGATGTAATTGAGGAGATGGTGAACAACAGAATTTCGAGTGTTGTTGTTGCGAGGGGAGGAATAGCAGAGGGGATTGTAATAAAGAAGGATATTCTTGAGAGTTTTATAAAGAGGGCAACACCAACGGAATACGGTGTGCAAATCATAACCAAAGACATAACCATTGACGAGTTTGAGAGAGATGAAATATTGAAAGATTTGGAGAAATTCATGCGCAAATTTAAAGACTTTTTGGGAGAATCAGTGTTATTCGTTTACATAAAGAAGCACAAGGAATCGTTTAGAGGTCTGCCGTTGATACATGTCAGAATAAAGTTGAGTTGTGAGAGGGGTGTATTTTTTGTTACTGGCGAAAGCTGGGGGGTTGAGTTCGCTTTACACGCAACACTCAAGAAGTTAGAGAGAGAGGTTCTAAAGGAAAAAGAATTACTTCTGGACAAAAGAATGGTTCAAAAATTTTACGAAGAAATTTTGTAATTTAATTTTTATTTAAATAATTCTTCCAAACACCAAAATAAAAACGGGCTAAGTAAACACCTCCTCCTTTGAGTGCACAACCACACCTTCACTTGTAATATCGAATGGATGTATCTTCTTACTGTGGTTTGTACCCCTCATCTTAAATATCTCCAAACTCCTAACCCTAATGTTCTCCATTCTTGTGTAATACAGCACTATTGTACCTTCAGTAACAAAGTTCTCAACACCAAATCTGCTGATTCTGTCTCCGCTTTCAACAACTTCACACGTCAAGATAGACGTCAATCCCAAAATTTCCATCGTCGTTGAAATTTTTAACAGTTCCACCCTAAACTTCGCAATGTCGTTTATTATAAACCCGATAGAAGTTGTTGAATCCAAAACAGCCCTCCTTGCTCCTATCTCATCTTGAATTGTGATGATTTGATCGAGTAAAGATCGAGTATCAAAAGGTCTCACATCTATATATTTCTCATCAGACGGCAATCCAATCTTTGTTGAAGTGGCATCAATAATGGCTAGCATGTTTTCATCTTCAAGTTTTTCTAAATCCCATCCAAAGGTGATAAAATGTTCTCTTACATGTTGTGGTCTTTCTTCGGTAGAAACGAAGATGCCCGGCTCATTAAACTTTTCAGCACCATTGTACAAGTATTGCATGGCAAAAACGGTCTTACCACTTCCTGAAGTGCCTGAAAGGAGGTAGCTTCTGTCTCTAAGCAACCCCCCTTCACAGAGTTCATCAAAACCTGTTATACCTGTCGGTACTCTTTCCATCATCTCCATCTTAACACCCTTCATCATTATTATCTCCATCAAATCTGAAACCCTAAAGTTTAAATTATTTACGCAAAAGAGCCTTATTATGAAAATCACCGTTAGCATTATTAAGGCAGACGTTGGTAGTGTTGCTGGGCATACGATTGTTCCGAAGGAGATTATCGAAGTTGCTGAGAAAGCGTTGGAAGAGGAAAAGCAAAACGGCAAAATTATTGATTACAGAGTTTTAAATGCTGGGGACGACTTGGATTTGATTATCACCCACAAAAAAGGTGTTGATGACCAAGAAATCCATGAGTTGGCGTGGAATACTTTTAAAAAAGCTGCAGATGTGGCAAAAGAGCTTAAACTTTATGGTGCAGGACAAGATTTGCTGTCTGATGCTTTTTCAGGAAATGTCAGAGGATTGGGTCCGGGAGTTGCAGAGATGGAGTTCACTGAAAGGGGTGCAGAGCCTGTAATAGCCTTCTTAATGGACAAAACTGAGCCAGGAGCATTTAATTTACCAATATTCAGGATATTCGCTGACCCATTTAACACTGCTGGATTGGTCATTGACCCGACGTTGCACAACGGCTTTGTTTTCGAGATCTGGGATATCTATGAGGAAAAAAGGGTATTCATGCAAACTCCGGAGGAGATGTATGACATACTGGCATTAATCGGTGGCAAAAGCAGATTTGTGATAAAGAGGGTCTACCCGAAAGAGGGTGGCAAATTGCCAGCAGATGAGCCAGTTGCAGTTATAAGCACAGAGAAACTCTACCAGATTGCTGGGGAATATGTTGGTAAGGATGACCCCGTTGCATTAGTTAGAGCACAAAGTGGTCTGCCAGCAGTAGGCGAGGTTTTGGAGGCTTTTGCATTCCCGCATTTGGTGAGCGGGTGGATGAGGGGAAGTCATAATGGACCAATAATGCCCGTCCCATTCAAATACAGTAAATGTACAAGGTTCGATGGCCCTCCAAGATGCGTTGCTGCTGGTTTCCAATTGTGTAATGGAAAGATAATCGGACCAGTTGACATGTTCGATGACCCCGTTTTTGACTACACGAGGCAGAAAGCTGCAGACATTGCTGAATACATGAGAAGGCATGGACCTTTCGAACCCCACCGCTTGCCAAGTGAGGACATGGAATATACAACACTGCCAAAGGTTATGAACAAGCTGAAGAACAGATTTGAGGACATTTAAATTTTTATAATTGTTATATTTTTTATTTTATATTGTATATGTTGCCGTCAAAATAATTGGTAACTATCGTTTTTAGAGCAGTATAGAATGCAATTTCAAAAATCCGCAAAAATTAATTACTTAAAATTAACTCACAACATGGATTTCTGTATAGCAATTTCTGGAGCTGCTGGAGACGGTGTGAGGCGAGGAGGTTTGCTTGTCGCAAAGCTTTTGTCAAGCTTAGGCTACAATACTTTTGTATATCAAGAGTATCAATCCCTAATAAGGGGTGGTCATAATGCCAGTGTGATTAGATTTTCTGACAGGAAAATCCACTCCCATAGATACTATTACGACTTATTTGTTTGTTTGGAGGATTATGTATTGGACTTGCATAAGGACAGAATTAAGGGTTTAATAATCCACGATTCAAAGTTTGAATGTTCAAATGGCAATACAATACCCATTCCTATGACGGAGTTTATTAAAGAGGAACATAAGCCAATTATCTACCGAAATGCCATAGTTTTGGGTGTTTTGTGCCGTTTATTGGGCATCCGATTTGAAGTACTTGAGGAGTTGTTTAGAAAGGAATACGATGATGCTGAGTCGGATATTTTACTTGCTGAGGAAGGCTACGATTACGTAAAAGAGATTGAACCAATCCTGAAAGTTGAAAAGATTGGGGATGCCAAAGAGGTGTATAGTGGTAACGATGCAATCGCAATTGGAATGATGAGAGCTGGTTTAAGGAATTATTATGCATATCCAATGACCCCAGCCTCCTCAATACTGCATTTCCTTGCAAAGCAGGAAGATGTTATAGCTGTACAACCTGAGAGCGAGATTGCAGCAATAATGATGGCTTTAGGGAGTGCTTTTGCCGGAAAAAGGGCAGCAGTTGCCACAAGTGGTGGTGGGTTTGCGTTGATGACAGAGAGCATAAGTCTGGCGGCGATGGCTGAGATTCCGGTGTTGGTTGTTGAAGCACAAAGAAGCAGTCCATCAACAGGCATGGCAACTTATACAGCTCAACAAGACTTGGATTTCGTAATTCATCCTGCGCATGGTGAATTTCCTTTAATTTTAGCCTCTCCAATAACAGTCGAAGATGCTTTTAGCATGACTGCTGAGCTTCTAAACTTAGCGTGGAAGTATCAAACTCCCGCAATATTGCTCACTGATAAACACCTGTCTGAGAGTTATGAAAGTATAGATGGTTTGAATGGAAGCGTTACGGAGGAAAAAATAGAGGTTGTAGAAAGGTGTGAGGGGATTTTCAAGAGATACGAGGTTACAAATACGGGTATATCAAAAATAGCTTTTCCACCAAATATTGTAAAGGCTAACAGCAACGAACATGACGAATTTGGGTTTACGACGGACAATCCGCAAATTGCAACGGAAATGTATGCCAAAAGGATGAGGAAGGAGGTAGCAATTAAGGAGGATATCCAAAAAAGAGAACCATACAAGGTTTTTAACCATGGAAAGGATTGCATAATAACGTGGGGCTCCACTTTTGGTGCTGTTAAAGATGTTGCTGAGGAACTGGGCTACAAACTCATTGCAATGAGGTACCTCCGTCCACTAATCGTACCTGAAATTAAAGGAAGGGTAATAGTTGTTGAATGCAACTATTCTGGATTGTTGGCTAACAAAATTGAGAATAAGCTGAGTAGAGAAGTTGAAAGGATTAACAGATGGGATGGCAGACCGTTTACGCCTGAGGAATTGAGGGAGAGATTGAGAGGTGATTAAATGGAGCTTGAAGAGGCAAAGGAAAAAATAAAGAAGACGATAACATGGTGTCCGGGCTGTGGGAATTTTGGAATTCTTAGAGCATTTGAAAAAGCTGCATCAAAAATGGAAAAAGTTGTAGTTTCTTCAGGCATAGGATGTCATGGCAAAATATCCGATTACTTAATCTTACCAAGCTGTCATGTAATTCATGGAAGAGTTCCACCGTTTTTAACTGGAATAAAGCTTGCAAATCCAGATTTGACGGTTGTTGGATTTGTTGGAGATGGTGATGCATTAAATGAAGGTATAGAACACTTAGTTCATGCGGCAAAGAGGAACAGTGATATTACAATTTTCCTTCACAACAACGGTGTTTTTGGGTTAACAACTGGTCAGATTACCGCTACAAGTCCTAAAGGGTTTAGAAGCAAATCTACACCTAAAGGAAATCCCGAAGAGCCTCTAAATCCAATAGCGTTGATGCTTGTAAGTGGTGCAACGTTTGTGGCAAGGGGTTATGCTGGTAAGGTAGAGCATCTATCAAACATTATGTATGAGGCAATGAAGCACAAGGGGTTCTCCTTTGTTGAAATACTTCAACCATGTGTCAGTTTTAACAACACTTGGAAGTTTTATCGCAAAGTGGTTTATGAAGTTGATGGAGCCAGAGATTTTGAAGAAGCATTAAAATTGAGCTATCAAACAAACAAAATACCGATTGGCGTGTTTTATAAAGTTGAAAAGGAAAGTTACGAAGAAGTCTTGCTTAACCTTTAACGCTCTTTACTCTTAATCTTTTTTCTGTGAATAATTCTAATCGATAGCAAACTTATTTCAAAGAAGGCAATCATTGGTAAAGCCACCATCGCCTGTGTAAAAACATCTGGAGGTGTTATTGCTGCTCCTATGACAAAAAATGCAACGTAGAAGTGTCTTCTGTAGTACTTCAAAGTTTCAAACTCTACGATATCGTTGCCAACCAAAAAGAGCATCACAATTGGCATTTGAAAAACCAAACCAAAAATCGTTAACATCAAAACGATAAATCCGATGAATTCTGAGATTGTGTACATCGGTGTAACACCTTGACTTACAGCACTCTGATACAGAAATTTCATGAAGAGAGGTAACATTATAACATAGCCATACGCTACACCCAAGGCAAAAAGTGTAACAGAAACAATTGCATATTTTATAGCTGTGGTTTTTCTTATGTCTATGTTATCCAAAAGCTCTGTTCTCTCTTTAAGCGTTTTATAAGTCAGGCGAATTATGTACGGCAATATGCAAACAAAGGCAATAACCAAGGAAATCTTCAACTTGAGGATTAAACCCTCTAACGGATAAGTATAAATTGTCTCTGCCCCCTCTGGCAACAAATCAGACTCTATCTTAGATATTATCTCGTCTGCAACAAAAGCGTAAATCAAAGCCCACAAAATTACGATAGCAAAAATTATCCTGATCAGTTTTACCCTTATGGTTAGCAGTACCTCTGCAATGTTGGTAGCTAATTCAGCCATTAGCCCAAGTTTGATGGAAGGTATTTAAATAATGGGTTTTTCCATAGCCAACGATCAACGTTAAATCAGGATAGTTTCTCTTCTATTGCCCTCTTTAACTTCTCTGCTATTATCTTCCCATCAACTTTACCTCTAAACTCCTTCATAACCAAACCCATTAACGGTTTAAATGCATGTTCACCTTTTTCCTTAATCAGATCCCCCTTCTGTTTTACTAACTCCTGAATAAAACTATCTACATCGCTGACTTTTCCAATGGAATTTAATATTTCCTCCTTAGTTGCATTCGGGTTTTCACATAGGATTTTTAGTACTTCTTCAGCCCCTTCTTTTGCAATCTCACCTTTTTCAATCATTTCAAGTGCCAATCTGAACTTACCCTCATCCAGAAGCTCAACGTTAATACCATCCTTCTTAAGTTCTGATGGAATCGTGTGCAAGACCCTTGCAACCACGGTGGGCTGAATTTTTTCAGCAAACTCCTCAAACAGCTTGTAGTATTCTGAATCAGCTATAACATAAGCTAAATCCTTTGGCAAAATCTTTTCATACCTCTTAGCTCTCTCAACAATCAATTCTGGGATTTCCACGTCTAAAAACTCCTTTGTGAGTAAAACAGGAGGTACATCAGTCTCTGGATACATTCTGGCAGCTCCTGGCAATGGGCGGAGATAAGAGGTTGTACCATCTTCATTAGCTTTTCTCGTCTCCTCAGGTACACCTATCAAGCAAAACTTCGCCCTCTCGATTATCCTTTGTAAAGCCCTCTCAACTCTCAAAGCATCTCCAGCGGCCATAACCACTGCATCGTATTCTTTGGCATCGACAAATTCCTTTAGTGCTTTAACTTCTTCTTCGCTTATTCCATAAGCCGGCAACTCATCTGTGTGGAATATCCCTCCAAGACCGAACATCTTTGCAATATCTGCAAACTCCGTCCCCAATCTTCTGTTCGGTTGAATTTCCTTGCCAACAACACCGCCGAAACCCCTCAATAGGATTGCCTTAACCGTTTTGTTTTTCAGTATTTTTGACTTTGTGTTTTTAAACAAATCCGTGACATCAAAGATTCTATCAACAACAGATGCATTCCGTTTTTTCAGCTCATCTCTAATTTTTAGCAAGTTCACCTGTCTCACAACTTCGTACTCAACAATCTTATCCAGTATGTCGAGGGCTTGAACGCCCTTAATCTCCACTCTCGCTCCATCCTTAATGGATATGTTCACATCTTGCCTAATCGTCCCCAAACCCCTCTTAACCTTGCCTGTAGAGCGAAGAATCATTCCAAGCTTTGCTGCAATTTCTTTAGCTTGCTTTGGCGATTTAATGTCTGGATAGGTGCCAATTTCAACTAAAGGAATGCCCAGTCTATCCAAGGAATAGACGACGTAGTCCCCTTTGTCTTCAACTTTCCTGCAAGCCTCCTCTTCAACGCATAAAGTTGCAATTCCGACATCATCCAAAACCCCATCGAAAGCTATTAAGGCGGTTCTTTGAAAACCAGTTGTGTTGCTACCATCAATTACAATCTTACGCATCACATGAACTTCATCAACAAACTCCATGTTTAGCATTTTGGCTATTTGGATTGCAATCCTCAACGCTTCCTTGTTAATCTCCCTTGGCGGCTCCTCATCAGCCTCAACCAAACATGTAGTATCATAAAACTTGTAAATGAATTTCTTGCTCCTCTCAACTTCTTCTTTTGCTGCTCTATCTTCTTCTCCCATCTCGCTTCTCTTAAGCCTCAAATACCTGAAGAATTCAAAGTTTGATTCTTCAATATCCTTGTGGGGTGTGGGGCAGTAACAGAAAAGCTTGTGTTTAGTATCGAGTTGCTGATGAATTTCAATTCCAACCATCAATCCCAGCGAATCGTAATCCATGACTTGAATTGATTGGGGGTTATTAAATTTTTCAGGTGGTGGTTTTTGAGTTAAAATAAAAAATAAAAGCAGAGGTTCAATCCTTCAATTCCTCAATCCTTCTTTTTATCTCATTGAGCCTATCATCTAAAAATCTTGCCTCCTCTTCTAACATTCTAATTTCGTCTTCTTTTGAAATTTCTGGTATATGTGCGCTGTATGGGCTTAAATACCACCAACACCAACCTCTACCAAACTTCCATCCAGGCCTTTCCCATGGTGGAAGATGGCTCCAAGGTCCAAAGCCGGGATACCTTCTCCAACCTCTGCCTCTACCACCCCACATCACGCATCACCTCCCAATATTCTCTCAATTTTATATGCAATTTCATCTCCAGCCACAAAACATGCGTTAGGATTTTCTTTACCATTTGCTATAGCTTTAGCCATGTCTAAGCAACTTTCATAACCACAACTCCCACAATCCAGTTTTGGAAGCAAATTGTAAATTTTTCTAGCTTTACCATCTAATGTCACATCTGATATAGCTAAAGCTGGAGCACATCTAACACTTATACCAGCACTTGCACCCTGCGTACATAGATTTCTCCAATTTTTCCATCTTTTGTTTTTACATCTCCTTCTGTGCCGCCTTCTCACAATGAATATATATTCAATATTATTTGAATTTTTCGGTTATCCTAAAGGACATGTCCACATTAGTATAAAACTATAGATACTTAAAATCATGCATTATTATGCTAAAAGTAAAGGAAATTGTAGAAGAGCTAAAAATCTTCGAGAGAAACAAAGTACCTCTGGAAA
>Ga0180301_10001191_pt1 | contig 20372 bp, 24 predicted proteins | sample GuaBasSediGuay16_FD_121797 | JGI IMG/M metagenome (GOLD analysis project Ga0180301, IMG submission 121797) | Subseafloor sediment microbial communities from Guaymas Basin, Gulf of California, Mexico - Guay16, Core 4569-2, 12-15 cm | ecosystem: Environmental > Aquatic > Marine > Hydrothermal...
GTGTATCCGTAACCCAGTGAGAATCCATGCTGAAGTCTATGCTGAACTCCCAGCATCTGAACAGCCCCTGCAAGTCCAGCCAGAGCCCCACTCAACATCATGGCAAAGGTTATGTTCCTCTTTGTACTTATACCAGCGTATTTCGCCGCCCTTTTCGTTATCCCCTACAACTCCCAAATCGAATCCCCATCTCGTCTTGTCTAAGAGGATGTATACGATCACAACCATGCCGAAAGCTATGAATATTCCAGAGTGAATACCCGTATTACCTATAGTTGGGAGCCATGTGTGTTCAGGGAACACAGCAGTCAATGGGAAATTGTAGCCATGAGGATCTTTCCACGGGCCGTATATGAAGTAGTTCACCCAGTAATAAGCGATGTAATTCAACATGAGTGTAGCAACTATTTCATCCAGATTCAGGATGGCTTTTAAAACACCAGGGATCGCTCCCCAAAATGCACCAGCCAGGGTACCAAGGATCAAGAGTATGGGTACAGTTAAAGGACTTTGAAAATCTTTAAGAGGGCACCCCACGTTGTTGCCATAGCCCCAAGGTATAATTGCCCTTCTGCACCTATGTTCCATATTTTCATGCGAAAAACTATCGTTAAACCAAGCCCTGTTAACATGAGGGGTATCATTTTCTGAATGGTATCGGATAGGCCGTATTCGGGTATGAAAGGCCATGAGAACATTTCTTTGTAAGCTTCCAGAGTGTTAGAGAGTTTACGGTAGTGGCCCATATGGTGATCCCCATGAGAAATAACGATATCGCAATTGAGAACAAAGGAATCAATATGGGAAAATATCTTGGGATCTCCAACCTTTTCTCAACCTTTATTCTATACATCGACGACACCTGCCATCATCAAACCTATTTTTTTCAAGATTGGAAGGATCCGGCTTTACTTCACCAACGATTCTTCCCTCATATATCACAACCACCCTGTCGGATAGAGTGAATATTTCATCCAGATCTCCTGCGAGAAGTAAAATTGCGACACTCCTATCTCTGGCCTCCAACAAACTCCTGTAAACGAATTCCATGGAAGCCACATCTAAACCTCTCGTTGGATGTTCAGCTACTATGAGTTTGGGATTAAGTTCGAATTCCCTTGCCACAACCACTTTTTGAATGTTTCCGCTGGACAGAAGCTTTACTGGCTGCAAAGGATCTGGTGTAATGATGGAGTATTTCCCTATCAACGTCCTGACTCGGTTCAGGATCTTTCTCTTGTCGAACCAGAAAGTCCTCTCTTTACTCTCAAGGAAGAGGTTCTCCGCTATTGAAAAGTTGGGACAAGTTGCTATCTCTTTTCTATCCTGAGGAATATAGGATATGCCCAGTGATATCCTTTTTGAGATATCCTCTCTTGTTATATCCCTGCCGTAAAAGATAACTCGCCTAGAGAAAACTTCCCTAAGACCCGTTATAACTTCCGCTAATATTCTCTCTGACCGTTTCCCGCAACACCAAGTATTTCCCCTTCTCTGACTTCCAAATCTATCCCATTCAAAGCCATGTATCCTTTGTCATTCAACACTTTAACACCTTCGATTTTCAGAACTACTCTTCCAGGATTCGCCGGTTTTTTCTTTATCTGAAACATTACGTTCCTTCCAACCATCATTCGTGCTAGCTTTTTCTCATCGTATTCTCCTCTTCTCAGGGTGCCAACTACTCTTCCACTTTTCAGAACTGTTACCCTGTCACTTATCTCCATGACCTCCCTCAATTTGTGACTTATGAATATAACACCTGCTCCATTTTTGATCATGAGCCTTATGGCTCTAAATAAGGCTTTTGTTTCTTGAGGAGTTAAGACAGCAGTTGGTTCATCTAGTATTACTACTTTGGCGTTCATGTAGAGCAGTTTCAGAATTTCCACCCTTTGTTTTTCTCCAACAGGCATCTGCCATATCCGCGCATTTGGATCTATTCTGAGCTCGTACTCTTCAGATGTCTCCCTTATCCTTTCTATTACTTCCCTTTCGCTAATATCCTTTTCAAATCTTTTCGTACTCAGCATTATGTTCTCGGCAACGGTGAAAGAGAGGGCCAACGTGAAATGTTGCTGAACCATCCCTATACCCAAAGAGAGAGCTTGAGCCGGGGAGTGTATTTTCACCTTTTTCCCCGAGTAAAATATCTCCCCTTCATCCATTCTATAAAGCCCATACAGTATATTCATGAGGGTTGTTTTGCCTGCTCCGTTCTCTCCCAAAAGGGCATGGACTTCTCCTTCAAATAGATCGAAGTTCACCTTGTCGAGGGCAAGAACTCCTGGAAAACGCTTCACAATATTTTTCATGACAAAAAGAGGCCCCATCTTGCTACCTCCTTGAAAAAACAGAAGGAGGCCAGAAGTCCCCTTCATTCATCACCTTTTGGAATCGCTCTTTCCACGTTGTCAACGAATCGATCCATGGAAAGGAGGACCTCATCTGACAATCTCTCTCCTTCCTTGACTCTCAGTTTCCCCTCCTGATCGTATATCGGACCTTCGAATGGATCGAAGTACCCTTCTTTTATGGCTTTTTTGAAGACTTCGACAAGCTTTTTAACGTTGTTTGGTACCATTGGTCCAAAAGGTGCTGTATCCACGATGCCTTCATCGATTCCACCCCAGTAGAACCCATGTTTGTAGGTTCCTTTCATTATCTCCTTTATAACCTTTACGTAGTAAACGCCCCAATTTCATACAGGAGCTGTAAGATGAGCCTTGGGAGCGAATTTACTCATATCGCTGTTGTAACCAATAGCATAGGCTCCTCTTTCTTGAGCCACCTGGACCGGGGCTGGGGAATCTTGGTGTTGAGCAATGACATCTGCTCCTGCGTCCAGAAGACTCAATGCAGCTTCTTTTTCAGTTGCTGGGTCGTACCATGTGTGAGTCCAGACAACATGGACTTTCGCTCTTGGATTCACAAGCTTAACCCCGAGTGCAAAGGCGTTTATCCCCCTTATGACCTCAGGAATTGGATGTGCTACGACGTATCCAATTATGTTACTCTTTGTCATCATGCCTACAACTATTCCTGTCAAAAATCTGGCTTGATACATCCTTCCAAAGTATGCCGTCATGTTCTTGTAAGTTTTGTAACCTGAACAATGGAAGAAATGGATCTTCGGAAATTCCTTAGCTGCCATAAGAGTTGAATCCATGTATCCAAAACTCGTTGTGAATATCACATCGTATCCTCTCTTTGCAAAACTCTTTATCGTGTTGTAAGCTCCCATACCTTCTGGAACACTTTCAACGTATGAGGTTATGACCTTATCACCGAAGACCTTATTCAAGGTATAGCCTTCCCTGATCGTGAGCGTAGGTCCAACCAGCATCTCCTACTGGCCCAACGTATACGAATCCAACTTTTAACTTGGAAAAGCCAATGGTGAAAGCTACGATCACAAGGAAAATTATCAAAAGTTTTTTCACTTTTTCATCTCCTAACTAAAATAAAAAACATTTGGAGGAACAATGTTTCGTTCCTCCATACTGAAATTCTATCAAGAATTACTCCTTGTTCCCAAGTTATACGAAATTCAGTAAAAACCCATTCATATCAATCTGTAGACCCCTCCATATCCTTCAACGATACCTTCTAACTCTAACCTTGTGAGTTCAACGAGGACTTGTTCAACGGAGATATTCAATCTCTGGGCCATTTCATCTGGTGTGTTTATCCCTTTCTTTATAAGAGATACCAATACATTTTTCTCTTCAATTGCTTTTTCAGAGATGCCGTACATTTCCAGAATATCGCTAGGAGATATCACAGGGTATGCTCCCATCTTTATGAGCCAATTCGTTCCCTCGCTTCCTTCTCTATCGATATCACCAGGTACTGTGAAAACATCTCTACCATAATCTGCCGAATACCTTGCCGTTATCAAAGCACCACTCTTTTTACCAGCCTCGACTATTAAAGTGCCAACTGATATACCTGCTATCAATCTGTTTCTTTCTGGAAATCTGAACTTTGCTGGCTTTGTTCCCAATGGGTATTCACTCACAATGCAACCGTTCTTCATTATCTCTTCGTACAACCTTCTGTTGGAGGATGGGTATATTATATCCACACCATTCCCTAAAATTGCAACCGTTTTTCCATCAGTCTTTATGGCTGTATCATGAGCACATGAATCTATACCAAAAGCCATACCTGAGATTATGACAAAATACTTGGAAAGCACTTTAACGAACCTTTTCGTCACGCTCAAACCGTAACTACTGGCTTTTCTTGTCCCCACCACTGCAAATGTCTTCTCCTTCAAAATATTTTCGTCTCCAAGAACGAAGAGCAGAACTGGAGGATCAGAGATCTCCTTGAGAAGTGGTGGATAACTTCTATCCCAGTATGTTATGACCTCTGCTTTCGTTTTCTCCAAGAGCTCACCTTGTTTCTCCAAAAATTCCTTATCGTATTTCTCTTTGAATTTCTTTACTTTCAAAGGATTAGCTGTCTCCAAGAAGGTTCTCAAATCCTCTTCCAAATGAGGCTCTATTTCTTTAACTGTGAATGAACCGAAAAATCTCAACGCAAGGAGTTCTTCAAGATTCATCAGAATATTCCTCCAAGATCTTCTTTATCTTCTCTGCTACACCTTGAGGTCTTCCCGGAAGACACCTGTCTATCTCAACCCCTTGTTTCACTATGGCACGTGCGTAACTCTCACAACCCGGAAAACCGCATGCTCCGCAGTTTATACCAGGAAGAACCTTAACGATCATCTCTATTCTAGGATCTTCCTTAACTTGAAACTTTTTTGCGGAATAAGCCAAAAAAACGCCAAAAGAGAAACCAAGGATCGCCATGAGAAGGGTTGAATACAGAACCACCATGCTCTCTCCTCCTTCAGAACTTGACCATACCTTGGAACCCCATGAAAGCCATGGAAAGAAGTCCTGCTATTATCAGCGCAAGCCCTATCCCTTCAAAAGGCCTCGGTATATCGTAGAGTTCGAGTTTTTCTCTGATACCAGCAAATATTATGAGAGCCAGAGCGAATCCAAGGCCAGATCCAAGAGCATGGATCACGGATTCTACAAAATTCAGTTTCATCAGAGAATTCAGAAGAACCATTCCTAATATGGCACAATTAGTGGTTATAAGGGGAAGGTATATTCCAAGAGCTTCATAAAGGTTGGGGCTGCTTTTCTTCAAAAACAATTCCACAAACTGCACGAAAGAGGCTATCACAAGGATGAAAACGATGATTCTCAAAAATTCCATACCCAATAGAACAAGAAGTTTATCCAGGAACCAGGTTATCGCAGCAGAGACGGTCATAACAAACGTAACTGCTATTCCCATTCCAATAGCCGTATCCATCCTTCTTGAAACCCCAAGGAAGGGACATATTCCCAAAAACCTTGCCAGAACGAAGTTGTTGACGAATATAGCTGAGAAGAATATAAGGAACAACTTCATCGTTCATCCCTCCTCATTTTTTCTTTAACTTGAGTCCTATGAAACTGAAGAGCCCTGCTAGAAGCCCAAGGGTTATATAAGCTCCTGGGGGAAGTATCATCAAGAACATGTTGAAGGATTTTCCCCAAACCTCAATACCGAAGATAGTTCCACTTCCAAGAAGTTCCCTCACACTACCAAGAAGGACCAACGATCCTGTAAAGCCAAGCCCCATTCCAAGACCATCAAGAAATGATCTCCAGACACCATTTTTAGAAGCGAAAGATTCTGCTCTTCCCATAATGATACAGTTCACAACTATGAGAGGAATGAAAAGTCCCAATGTTTTCCATAGGTCGTACGTGAAGCCATGCATGAGAAGATCCACTATTGTAACGAATGTCGCTATAACAACAATGAATATAGGTATTCTTATCTTCTCAGGAACAGCTTTTCTGAGAATGGATATAACGACGTTTGACATTGAAAGAACCGCCGTGGTTGCAAGTCCCATTCCAAGCCCATTCATAGCGGTTGTTGTAACAGCAAGTGTGGGGCACATTCCAAGAACCTGCACATAAGTTGGATTTTCCTTTATGAAGCCTTTTGTGAATTCCTTCAGAGAACTTGCCATCTTTATCCCTCCCCGAACTTCTTCTTCAGATACTCGTACATCAGGTTTATACTCGTGACGACCGCTCTTGGCGTTATCGTGGCACCTGTCATGACATCGCTGGTCTTTATTATTCCTCTTTTTCTTAATTCTTCAGGAGAGCCGGAGGGGGAACCAGCATCCTTATCAACTTTCAATCCTTTTTTAAGACCAGTTGGAGGAACTGGGAAGAACCTTTTTTGAATATCTTCCTCCGCTATCTTAGCACCAAGTCCTGGAGTTTCTTGTGAGTACTCTATGACCCTTATGGAATTCAGGGAAAAATCATCATCTTCCTTTAGAAAGCATGCGACAGTTACCACGTTCCCACCGAAACCGGGAGAAGCGCCGGAGAGTACAAAAGCGATCTTTCCATTCTTTGTTTTGAATTCGTATACTGGTCCATAAATGATTCCTTTTGATGTCTCTTCCAAAACAATACTTTCTATACCTGTCTCTTTAACCACCTTCTCTATCTCGGATTCTTCGACCAGATAATCTCCTGTCAAAGGATCTTTAAGCACGTACTCTATTGCTCTCAATTTTGCTTCTCTATCAGCTTTTTCTATCCTTCCCTTAACCCCTGCGTAAACCAATCCTAAAACCAGTCCCGCTGCGAGCGTGAAGAGCATCAGCGTTACGCCGGTTTTCAGAATGTCCTTCATCTTTTCACCTCCCCGAATATCCGGGGTTTAGTCACAGCATCTATTATCGGAACTAGAGAATTCATGAACAGAATCGAGAGGGAGACACCTTCAGGATACGCTCCAAAGAGCCTTATGACCACTGTCAAAACCCCACATCCAAGACCGAAGATCAGTTGCCCTCTTCGCGTCATGGGGCTTGTCACCATATCGGTTGCCATAAAAAGTGCTCCAAGCATAAGCCCTCCGCTCAGTATGTGAAAGAGAGGATCTCCAAATTTTGGATTTACAAGGTAAAATATCGCTGTCATCACGAAAACAGTTCCTATATAGGATATAGGTATCACTACCTTTATTCTCTTCCTCAAAAGAAGATATACAAAACCGATCAAAAGGAGCAGAACGCTTGTTTCACCCAGAGATCCTCCAACCTTCCCAATAAACAAGTCCCAATAAGTTACGTTCATCTGACCCCCTTCCTTCAATATCATCAAAGGAGTGGCAGCTGTTTGAACATCCCAGGGTGATTTGAAAAAACCGGCACCAGGTATTATCCAGGTTGTCATGTAAGTTGGGAAAGAGATCATTAAAAACACCCTTCCCACAAGAGCAGGGTTGAATATGTTCTGACCCAACCCTCCAAAAACGTGTTTTCCAACGCCAAGTGCGAATATCAAACCAATCAGAAATATCCCTACAGGAAGTCGTGCACTCACGTTCAAAGCAAGCAAAACCCCTGTCACCGCACCGCTACCATCCGGTACGAAATCTTTCTTTCCCCTTATCCATCTCATGATTATGTAATCTATCAGCTCCCCTACAGCCATACCGAGAATACTGAGGAAGAGAGCATACCACCCAAAAAATATCGATGCCCCTATGACAGCGGGTATAAGAGCTATCAAAACATCAATCATTATTGTCCTGACGTTATCAAAACTTCTTATATGCGGAGCATTCGCTGTTATGAGCTTCATTTTTTACCCCCCCTTAGAGCTCTGTAGACGTTCTTCGCAAGTTTTATGTATCTGACATGTTCGATCTTCGATGGGCATATGAAGGAACATGAACCACATTCTATGCAGTCCATAAGACCTTCTTTGACAGCATCGTCGTACCTTTTCTTCAAGGTCAGAAGATAAAGAAGGTAAGGTTGCAGATTCATTGGACATGCTTCGACACATCTTGAGCATCTGATACATGGTTTTGGAACCAAAGGTTTTTCAGGTAGAAGGGCAACGATTCCCGATGTACCTTTGAGGATAGGGGTATTTACATCCCTTATTGCTATTCCCATCATCGGTCCACCAAGGATTATCCTATTAGTTTCCTCCTTTACACCTCCGCATAGATCTAAAATCCATGAAACAGGAGAACCGATTCTGACAATGAGATTCTTCGGTTCGTTCACGCCCTCCCCTGTGACTGTAAGCCCTCTCTCAATCAAAGGTTTTCCATCCATCACTGCTTCTTTTACAGCAATGACTGTCCCAACATTCTGAACCACAACACCGACATCCATCGGAAGACCTCCTGAGGGAACTTTCCTCCCCGTCACAGCGTATATTAGATGCTTTTCAGAACCTTGGGGATATTTCGTTTTCAGAGCGTAGACTTCAGCTATTCCCCTCAGGACTTTTTTCATGTTCTCGATTGCATCGATTTTGTTGTTCTCTATCCCAACAATGGCTTTTTCAACACTCAATATCCTCTTTATTATCGATATACCGTATGCTATGTCTTCAGCCCTCTCCAACATCAACCTATGATCTATCGTGAGATATGGTTCACATTCGGCACCGTTTATTATCAAAGTATCTATTTTCTTATCAGGTGGGGGAGAAAGCTTCACATGCGTTGGAAACATGGCACCCCCTAGTCCAACGATACCAGCTTTCTTAACGATATCGATGAGTTCTTCTTTAGAGAACTTTTCGAAATCCCCATGAGGAAGGAGTTCCCAATCGTCCTCATCTGTTCTTTCTATAACCACGGTGTCTATAGGTTTTCCAACGATAGGATGTAGCATTTTCCTTATCTCTACAACCTTCCCTGTTACTGGGGAATGGATGTAAGCGGATATGAAAGCGGTAGGCTCTCCTATGACTTGCCCCGTTTTCACCTCCTGTCCAACCTCAACCACCGGTTTTGCAGGAGCTCCCGCGTGGTTGGACATGGAAACGAATACCTTGTTTGGAAGAGGTGCCCTGATGATCTCTTTATCCCTAGAAAGTTCTTTCCTTTCCGGTGGGTGAACCCCTCCTCTGAAGGTAAAAAGTTTCACCTTTTCACCTCCCAGGGTTGTAGATTGTAATGAACACGTCCTGGCCTTTCAGTATAGAACGGGCGTGTACAATAGGGACATCCTCCTGGTAGGAAAGCTGAAGGAGGAACAGAAGCATCCGTTCCAAAATCTTTGATATTTCCATCTTCGTCGAATTTCATGTTTTCATACCTTGTTAATCCTTTGTATATGTAGTACCTTGTTATCTGAATCCTTCTATACCTTGAAATTGACGGGGGAGGATGGTTCTGAAGCTTTGTTCCCTTCACTGGTGTAAAGGCAAAAAGCGCCGTTAAAACTTCAAGATCCTTCATCATCTGAAGAATCCTTACTGCGTCTTCTTCACTCTCTCCTAATCCGACTATCAAATGAGTTGTTATCCTTCCAGGAAACCTTTCAGCAGCTTCTTCGATCAATCTCAGAAATCCTTTCAGCTCTCCTCCTCTTATTTTTCGAAAAAGATTTTCGTTTGCAACATCTATGGGGATTCCAACTCTATCGACACCCTTTTCAAAATATTCAGATATCTCCTCTAAGCTCACCGGGCGGATAGATACAGAAAGGGGTTTTTTGACGAGATCAATAATCTTCAGAACATCTTCATGACTACCTGGATAGTTCACAACTTGAAGACACACCCTTTTAATTTTTTCGGAATCGTTTATCAATTTAAAAATAGATGGATCCACTTTCTTCCATATAACTCTTGAGAGCAGAGAAGAGGAAGCATGGGAGGATCTAGCATGAGAGCAATAATGGCAATCATACACACATTTACCATCGAGCATCAAATAAGCCGTTTCCATCTCGATCTTTACTTTACTCATCCCTAGGATAGAGAGAGTCCCTACCGATGCCCTCAACTTCATCGTTTAACACCTCATATACCCTTTCGTACCTCCTACCTTCCTTCGTCAAAACTACCCTAAGAGCTTCCCCCTCGTTCTGGACCTTCACTTCAAAACCATTATATTCCTTTGGAATATGTATGTTGCATATAAATCTATGATAAATCGTATCCATTGTTCTTGCAGCTATTTCCTTCTCTTCGAAAAACCGAATTACCTTTAAAGATTTCACCATGAAATCCGAGATAATAAAGAACACTAAAGAGATCAAAAAGACAGCGATTAATGCCTCTAAGAGTATACTCCCTCTCATCCAAAGAACAGATAAGATATTATCAAGAAAACCCCTATGAAAAGAAGGGTCAGGAGAAAGGCTATGAGAAAATCCATTTTTGAACTTTCTACATTTGGAGGAGATTCGGATAGTTCTTTCAGCCTTTCTAAACTTGGTGGCTTTTTCTCCGTTTCTTCCAAGATTTCCCCGATTTTCCCCAACCATTCTTCTTCACTCTCACCAACAATTTTGGTTTTGTATTTCTTCTCACTACTAAGAATCTTCAGTGACCTTGGTATCAAAGCTTTACCAAGGACTCCGTTTCCAAAATCTACCTTTATAAGGTAATGATATGCTCCTTTTTTACCTCTTACGAGTTCCTTCGAAACGAGAGTACCTGAAAATGGTATGTTACTCGTTCTTCCTTCGAATTTATCGGGAAAATCGTTCAGCAATTTTTTCTTGTTCTCTTCACTTCCCATATTCAGAACAACAAAGTATATGTTGTCTCCAACATCGAATTCATCCAGGGATTTTCCATCTATTGGGTCTATGACGGGAAATACTTCAGGAAGATCCTTCACATCCGGCCTTTGAAAGGCATTCAATATGAGTTCATCATCTAATTCGCTTATTTGAGATTGAAAACTACTGACGGAGAATTCTTCAAATGTCATGGCCTTTGCTTCAACATCCAATTTGATTTTGGAAGACCATCCACTGAGAAGTTCCGTCAAGATCACTTTTACAACGTCTATATCATTCTCCTTGATTGCTGTTCCAAGTTCAGCACCCAGAAGCCTTCCGGATTTTCTAGATATCTGATTTTGAAAGTAGCTTAGAAATTCTTTTGTGAGAGAGGAAGCTTCTCCTGCTTCTTTTTCAACCTTTTTCTTCAACTTTTTAAAATTATCGACGAAACTGTTGTAATCGTCTTTCAAACTCACCATGTTGAGAAATTTTGAGTATCTGCTTGGAACGACGACAAAATCATAATCGGGAAGCTCTCCTATCTTCCCGAGCATGTAGCCAAGTATCTCTTCTGCTGTCAACTTAGAAGACGCTTTAAGTTTTATGAAGTAAAGATCCAATTCCATTACCTCCTATGGAAGATGTACCCACCTGACTCTAATACGCGAGATTCGAAGTCGCTGGGAGTAACATCGACACCTATAACACAGTTTTTCCCTATGGTAACGTTGTCTGGTATAACTGAATCCATACCAATGACCGTTATGAGGCCAGAATACACCCTCGGATCGTACTTGTTCTTTTTGTCTTCCCCAACACCTATTTTAACGTTCTTTCCTATCACTACATTCTCTGCCACGATCACGTTCTCAAGGTAACAGTTTCTTCCTATGAAAGTTTTCGTCATCACGATCGAATTGATTATATGAGATCCTTCTTCAACGATGACCCCTTGGAAAAGAACGGAATTTTCAACTTTACCATAAACTTCGCAACCTTCGCTTATTATAGAATTCATGACCTCAGCTGTCGGTGAAACGTAAGAAGGAGGCATTTCTTCGGTATGAGTGAAGAATTTCCAGTTTGGATCGTGAAGATTCAGAGGAGGTAGTGGTGATGTAAGCTCTAAATTCGATTCCCAGTAAGATTTTATGGTACCGACATCTTTCCAATAACCTTCGAATTTAAAAGCGTATAGCTTTCCAAGGTTCTCTCTAACGATTCTAGGGATTATATCTTTTCCAAAGTCATGAGAGCTTCTTTCGTTCCTTTCATCCTCTTCAAGAACCTTCTTCAGGAAATCGTAGTTGAAAATGTATATTCCCAAAGATGCCAGATTTGACTTTGGCTTTTCAGGTTTTTCCTGAAATTCCACGATTCTTCCATCCAAATCTGTAACCATTATTCCGAACCTACTGGCCTCTTCAAGCGGCACTTCCATACATGCAATCGTTCCATCAGCTCCTTTTAGAATATGGAAATCCAGAAGATCGTTGTAATCCATGGCATAGACGTGGTCTCCGGAAAGTATCAAAACGTAATCTGCATCGCTTTCCTCTATGAATTCCAAGTTTTGGTAAACGGCGTTCGCTGTGCCTTTGTACCATTCTGATTCGTTACTTCCAACATAAGGAGGAAGGATGGTAACTCCTCCATCTTTCCTGTCTAGATCCCAAGGTTTTCCTATACCGATATGTTTGGTTAGAACATGAGGTTTATACTGCGTGAGAACGCCTATTCTGTATATACCAGAATTCACGCAGTTACTCAAGGTGAAATCTATCAATCTGTATTTACCGCCAAAAGGTACAGCGGGTTTAGCTATTTTCTCTGTTAAAACACCGAGTCTCGTCCCCTGCCCACCTGCAAGTATCATGGCCGTTACTTTTCTCATAAAATCACCTCACACGACACTCCTCTTTTCCAAAACGACGATTTCCCTTTCCCCTATGACTTCCCTTCCCTCTCTAACTATCACTTCCTTATCCAAGATAGCATTTTTGACTACTGCTCCTTCTTCTATGATCGATCCTTGCATTATAACAGAGTTTTCAACGATTGCTCCTGCCTTTATCCTGACGTTCCTGAAGATTATCGAATTTTTCACGCTTCCTGCTATTATACATCCATCGGATATCAAAGAGTTCGATACTGTAGCGGTTCCCGTCAGCTTGGGAGGTGAAAGATCCTTCAATTTAGTGAACACCTTACCTTTTTCATAAAAGAGCTCCCTTCTAACTTCTTGTTTCAATATGTCCATGTTTATCCTGTAATACTCATCTATGCCTTTCTTCACATTTCTCCAGTAACCGTTAAATTCGTACGCATACACCTTTAACCTATCCAGATTGGGAAGGATAACATCCAATAGCAGGTCATATCCCTTTTGAGGAACACTGGCGTAAAGAAGATCCATGAGAAGGTACTTGTTGATGAAATAAATACCCAGAAAAGCCAGATTTCCTTTTGGTTTTTCTGGTTTCTCCTCTATTTCCAAGATCCTCATGTTATCATTCACAGTCACTATACCGTACTTCGTCAAATCGTATGATTCATCTAATCTTTTCACAACTAAAGTGATGTCTGCTCCTTTTTTGAAGTGATATTGGTACAAATCAGTAAAATCTATCTTGTATATGTGGTCTCCAGACCCTATGAGAACGAAATCCTCCTCTCCTCTCCTAAGGAGCGTCATGTTCTGATATATGGCATCTGCGGTTCCTCTATACCAAAATTTCCCTTGAGAACTGATATACGGCTGAAGTATAAATAACCCCCCATGTTTTCTATCAAGATCCCACTCTTTTCCAGATCCCAAGTGATCCATGAGACTTCTTGGGTTGTACTGAGTAAGAACTCCCACCTTGTATATACCGGAATTCACCATATTACTCAGAGTAAAATCTATCGCCCTGTATTTCCCAAAGATAGGAATCGCGGCACTGGCTCGCACTTTAGTTAAAGGCCAAAGAGCTTCTCCTCTTCCACCGGCTAGGATCAGCCCCAGAACTTTCACTTACATCACCACCTTTCACATCTTACCCATATACACTTAAGGTATAGGGATTCTGGTATCTGAGCTATCCATGGATGATCTACATCTTGAAAAGTGATTTTTTCCACTCTCCAAATTTTTCCTTTACCTTCCACTCCTTTCCTAATAGATTCTATCATCAAGTTAATATCCATCTGATAAGCACATGAGCAAAGCACCATCATTCCGCCTTCTTTGAGATGCTCAGATATGATATCCGTCAACTTCTTAAAATACTCGATTCCCTTTTTTCTCTCCTCTTTCCTCTTTATGAAAGATGGAGGATCGGCGACTATCACATCGAAAGATCCTTTGTAGTTTTCCAGAAATTCAAAAGCATCCGCTCTTTCGAAGGAAACTTCCAAGGAATTCCTTTTGGCATTTTCTCTTGCCGTATCTATCGCATCTTGGGATATATCTACCCCTATAACTTCAAAACCCGCTTTTGCTAAATTCAACGCAAAACCTCCTGTGTAACAGAATAGATCGAGAGCTCTCCTACCATCAGCATTTCTCACCAGAAGTCTGTTCATCCTTTGATCCAAGAAAAAACCTGTTTTTTGACCTTTCTTGACATCAACTATGTACTCTACACCGTGTTCCGTCAAAATTAGACTTTCAGGAACTTTTCCATATAAAGTACCACAAGCTTTTTCAAGATCTTCATCTGATTTGGTTTCAAAATCACTTCTTTCGTATATGAATGATGGTGAAAAATTCTCCACAAGTACTTTTTTGATCAGATCTTTTATTAGCTCCATCCCTTTACATCTCACCTGCATTACGAATCCATCATCATATCTATCGATTATCAATCCTGGTAGTCCATCTGCTTCTCCATGCACAACGCGATAAAAAGGAGTGGGGAATTTCCTCTTCGCAAAGGCACGCAATATTTTTCGGCTAATCACGTGTTCTATATCCTCATCTTCTCTTGTGATCATTCTGACGGCTATCCTAGAATTTGGGTTGAAAAAACCCTTCCCCAAAAATTCTTTATCGTATGAAAATACATTCGCTATATCTCCTATCTCCCCATCTCCCATGAAATCCTCTAATTCGTCTTTGAAAATCCAAGGATAATTGTTCTTCACTTTTCTCTCCTTTCCCTTCTTCAAAAAGACAATCCACATGTTCTCACCAACTCAGAACAACATATTTTTCGAATAGACCTCTTAAAACCCTCATCGTCTTCTTCATCTCGCCTTTTGGATAATTCCTGAAGATACCTAGGAAATCCAGTCCTAGATTCATGAAATATCTCAAGACATGATACGCTCTGAAAGGATTACCGATATACTCCAATTGTACAGCAATCTTATTACATGGTGGGAGGTATTTGATATCCTCTAGAAGTGCGTACTCTTCACCATTATGGGTGATGATTTTTCCGTTCAAAAGCTTTCCGCTAACCTCCTTGGGGGTGAATATCCTTGGAAATAGTTTTTCAACGGGAAAATTTTTCAATTTTGAGAAAAGCTCAATCGTAGCTATGGTTATAGCAAATATCACTTTAGGATGATTGGGGAAAGAGCTTTCCAATCTTTCCGGAAGTGTGAATATATCCTGGATCGAAGCTTTTTCCACTTCCTTTCTATACTCTTCAATAGCGCCCATTATGACTTTATAATTTTCTCCCCTTTCCTTCTCGGGAACGATACATCCTGTTCCTTCCAACTCATTTTCTACCAACTTCAAAACAACATATTCTCGATTTTCCTCCTCTTCCAAGTGATATAGGAACTTCATCTTGACACCTCCAGAGTCTTAATATACTACTGCCATCTAGAAAAAAGAAAGAACGGGTGTTAAAATTTTTTCCAGGGGTGATCGAAGTGAAAATATCTGAGATATTGAAAGCACTAGGAGATATAGTTGTTGATGCTCGAATGAACGGGGAAATGGATATAACAGACATAGAAACTCACTCCTCTAACATTCGAGAAGGTTGCGTTTTCATCTGTAGGAAGGGTTACAAGTTCGATTCACATGATATTGCTGAGGAAGTTGTCGATTTGGGAGCCAAGCTTTTGATCGTCGAGAGGGATCTGAAAGATATAGGTGTTCCTGTGATAAAGGTTGTCGATTCAAGACTCGCCGAAGCCATCCTTGCCTCTGAGTTTTATGGTCACCCCTACAAGTACCTCCTCACCTTTGCTATCACTGGGACGAATGGAAAGACAACTGCTGTTCACATGATACACCACATTTTAAAAAGTATGGGGAAGAAAGGAAGCCTAATAGGTACTGTCATGAATGACGTTCTAGGAGAGATTTCGTATCATGAAAACACAACACCCAGTGCTTTGGAAATCGTCAGAGCTATGAAGAAAACCAAGGATGGAGAAGGGGAATACTTTGTTTTAGAAGTCTCTTCACATGCCATAAGTTTGAAAAGAATAGAGGGGTTGAAATTCGATTCCGTTGGCCTTACGAACATAACACGAGATCATCTTGATTTTCACAGAGATTTCGATGATTACATGAAAACGAAGCTCAGGATTTTTGAGTTCCTAAAAGATACAGGAGTTGGAGTCATAAACGAAGAATACGCCGACATGGTGAAAAAGAGAATAAGGAAAGTGACATATGGGTTCAAAAAGAGCTCCACGTACTCTTTGGAAGATGTGAACATGACAAGAGAAGGAATCAGCTTTAAGGTCAGAACACCTGAAGGTCTAAAAGAAGTCAGGCTAAGGATCCTAGGAGAATACAACGCATTGAATGCTGTCATGGTCATAGCGATCCTCCATCAAACAGGTTTCGATATAGACGAGATAATATACCACATGGAAACGTTTCCCGGTGTGGATGGCAGGTTCGAGTTCATAGAGGAAGCTTCTAAGCTTGGAATAGATGTTGTCGTTGATTTTGCACATACACCAGACGCTCTCGAGAAAGTTCTCAAAACGGCGAGAAAATTGGCAAAAGGGAGAGTGATAATCGTTTTTGGAGCTGGAGGAAATAGCGATAAGGGCAAAAGACCCATGATGGCAAAAATAGCGTCGGAATTAGCTGACGTTATGATAGTCACTACTGATGATCCGAGAGGAGAGGATCCAAAGGAAATTTTTGATGACCTCGTCAAGGGTATCATCCCTGGGACTCCTTATTTAGTTCTTCCTGATAGAAGAGAAGCGATAGAAACGGCTATAACCTTGGCCAATAGAGGCGATATGGTTATAGTGGCTGGTAGAGGACACGAGCATTTCCAGGTTTTCAGCGATGACAAGAAGATCCCCTTCAAAGATAGAGATGTGATACTTGAGATCATACAGGAAAAGATCAGGAGGAAAGGGAAGTGAAGGAACTCCTCTCAAAAAGGTTTGTCCTCGATTCCAGAAATGTCAGGCCTGGTGATGTTTTCGTAGCTATCAAGGGAAAGAGAGTGGATGGCCATGAATTCATCCAAGAAGCTCTCAAAAAAGGTGCGTACGCTGTGATAGCGGAGAGACCAATTGAGAGTACAGGAAACATATATTTGGTGAAAAATGTTGTGGAATTTCTTGCAGATCTTGCGAGAGAAAAATTGAAGTCATTTGACAAGAAAAAAATCGTTGGTGTGACTGGTTCCAACGGAAAGACAACCACCAAAGAGTTAATATATCAGCTTCTTTCTTACACGAATAGTGTCTTCAAAACACCTGGAAATATGAACACAGAATATGGATTGCCCTTATCCATAATTAACGAATATAAAGGTGAGGAATTCTTGGTGTTAGAGATGGCTATGAACAAAAAAGGGGATATAAAGCATCTATGCAAAATCGCTCAACCCGATGTGGCAGTCGTTCTGAATGTTGGGACTCCTCATATTGGATTATTAGGTAGCAAGAAAGACATAATGGATGCAAAACTGGAAATCATAATGAACAGTAAAAAAGATTCGGTTGTTGTCTGTTTTTACGATGATGAAGAATTAAAAGAACGAGTGAGAGGATATGGCAGAAGGACCATCTTCTTTGGTAAGAAAGGAGGAGACGTTATATTAGAAGATTGGTGGTATGCAGATGAAGGTACAGTGTGTGTTGCTAAGTATTTTGGAGAAGATATCGCCTTTAAGTTAAACGGAATTTGGAATGAAGGACATCTTCTCTCCTTGATGGCTTCATTTGGTGTGTTAAGAGCTTTGGATAAGGAACTACCCATAACGGCCATACCCAAATTGATACTTCCCGAGAATCGATTCCAAGTTGAAAAGGTCAGAGGAATCTATGTCATAGACGATACCTACAATGCGAGTCTGGAATCCTTCAAAGTAGCCGTGGAAACGATGTTAAGGATGAAAAGGGGGAAAAAGTACGCAGTCGTTGGATCCATAAAGGAACAAGGAAGATTTTCAGAAGAAACACACAGGCACCTGGGGAAAATTTTGGAAGCATTAGATGGTGTGTATCTATACACAGTTGATGAAGAGGTAGAACAAGCTGTATGCTCGAAGATACTCATGAAGTCAGATGATCCCAGAAAGATCGCCACTGACCTTCTCAAGAGAGTGAAGGAGAACGATATAGTTCTTTTTAAAGCATCTCGAGCTGTGGAAATCGAGAGAGTATTAAAAGAATTCATGGAGTTGTTGGAAAGATGAAGGCCATTTTGGCTTTTCTAATCCCTCTAATTTTGTATCCTTTTCTCATAAAGCTGTTCAGAAAATTGGGAATAGGTCAATTCATCAGAGAAGAAGGGCCAGATCTCCACGGTTATAAACAAGGAACTCCAACCATGGGGGGCCTCTTGTTTCTTCTCACAGCATTGTTTTTTGTGGAAGATATACTACTTACCTTAGGATTACTTCTCTTCGCCGGAATAGGCCTTGTTGATGACATACTGAGTATAGTGAGAAAAAACGCTTTGGGGTTGACCACTAAACAAAAATTCTTGCTTCAGCTGATCGTTTCTTCAATATTGATATTTCTGGCTCTAAAAAGTGGTAGAGGAACCTCTGTGAACGTCTTTGGAAGAGCCTTGGACCTAGGATATTTATACCCCATATTTGCTATCCTTGTGCTTACAGGATCTTCCAATTCTGTGAACCTCACAGATGGTTTAGATGGTCTTGCTGGATGGATATTCGTTTCAGGGAGCTTACCTTATATGATGTTTCTCTCAAAAAAAGGCGTATTTCATGAATCACTGTTGTTGTTATCACTTTCTGTCCTAGCCTTCCTTGTTTACAATTCAAAACCCGCCTCTATTTTCATGGGAGATACAGGTTCTCTGGCTTTAGGAGGATACTTAGGGACACTATCCATCATAACAAAGACAGAAATGTTTCTCATAACTTTCTTTCCAATTTACGTTATCGAGGTTTTGAGTGTAATAATGCAAGTATCGTATTTCAAGCTCTCAAAGAAAAGAATCTTCAAAATGTCACCAATTCATCATCATTTTGAACTTTTGGGATGGAAAGAAGAGAAAATTGTCTTCATCTTTTCCATATTGAACTTGTCCATATCGTTGATTTTCTTGGAACTTTTCGGAGGTGTTGGAAATTGGTCTATTCCCTACTAGGATTTGGGGTAAGTAATAAGGCTTTGGTTGAATTTCTGATCGAAAAAGGGGAAAAGGTGTTCATCAGCGAAAAGCGAAAGCTTTCAAACGAAGAAAAGGAGTTGTTGAAGAGATACTGCGTGGATTACGAGGAGGGAGAGCACACTGATAAGGTGTTAAAATGTGATGTGATGGTGGTAAGCCCAGGTATAAACCCTGAGATGGATATTGTCAAAGAAGCGAGAAGAAGAGGAATAACTATAACAACAGAGTTACAGATATTCCTGGATAACTTTCCAAGTCCCGAAAGGATCGTGGGTATAACGGGAACGAATGGAAAAAGTACGACCGTCAGTATGCTAGGATACTTGTTGGACAGGTTTGGAAAAACTGTGTTTGTAGGGGGAAACTTGGGTACTCCCTCTATAAAAGCTCTGAAAGGAGACTACGATTATGTTATATTGGAGCTGAGTAGTTTTCAGCTTTTTTGGTCGAAAAATCCTAGATTCAAGTTGTTCACTGTTCTAAATATAAAACCTGACCATTTAGATTGGCATAGATCTTTTGAGGAATATGCTTCTTCCAAGATGAAACCTGCTCTTTTGATGGAAAGCGACGATGCTTTCTTCTACAATGCGAAGGATCCTTTCATAGGATCATGTTTAGAAAAAATCAAGGCCATTAAAATACCTTTTTGGAGTGATACCTATACATGGGAAGGCGAGACTATAAAATTGAGAGGGGAAAAATATGCGGTTAACAACAGAGCTCTGAAGACGAGGCAAAACAAAGAAAACGTGTTAGCGGTTCTAGCAATGATGGACTATCTGGGGTACGATCTTTCTATATCCTTAGAGCATTTAGAGAGATTCACTTTCTTAGATCACAGAATGGAATTCGTGGGTGAATATGAGGGAATCTTGTTCTTTGACGATTCAAAAGCCACGAATTTCTCAGCAGTTGAAGCTGCTCTTAAAAATTTCAAAGATAGAAGTGTTATTTTGATAATGTGTGGTATTGGAAAAAGGGAGTCTCTCGATGATTTGATCGATGTTATCAGAAAGAAAGTGAAGAAGGTCTTCATATTCGGTGATATGAAAGAGCATGTCCTGCCAGCTTTGAAGAGATCCTGTGTGGAAGTGATAGGGGTTCAAGGTATGGAGGAGAGTGTGGAAGTGGCTGTGAAAGAGGCAAAAAGTGGTGACATCATTCTTCTAAGTCCAGGTGGATCAAGTTTTGACATGTACAGAAATTACA
>Ga0180301_10001192_pt1 | contig 20362 bp, 20 predicted proteins | sample GuaBasSediGuay16_FD_121797 | JGI IMG/M metagenome (GOLD analysis project Ga0180301, IMG submission 121797) | Subseafloor sediment microbial communities from Guaymas Basin, Gulf of California, Mexico - Guay16, Core 4569-2, 12-15 cm | ecosystem: Environmental > Aquatic > Marine > Hydrothermal...
AGGTGCTGACCTAATGAATTCTACAAGAGTCATTGTTACAGGTAGTCTTGGTGGATGGTATGCTATTCGTAGGGGAGAGGCTGATATTGCTCCAACTCATCTACTTGATGGAGAGAGAGGAGTGTATAACATAACATTCATGAAAAAACTAGGTATGCATGGTAAAGCCGTACTTATAAGAGGCTATGATAGGAGAATGGGTATTGTCATCGCTAAGGGAAACGTCAAAAATATCCATGGAGTTCATGACTTCCTTCGCGATGATGTGGTTATCGTTAATCGTACACGTGGTGCAGGAACCCGCGTTCTACTGGATATACTACTGAAGAATCTTGCAAAGAACATGAACATAGACTTTAACGATTTGATTAAGAAAATTAAAGGTTATAGCTATGAAGTTAAGACACATACAGCCGTTGCCGCTGCTATTAAGCAGGGAAGAGCTGATGCTGGTATAGCTATAGAATATGTTGCATGGAAATATGATCTAGATTTTATACCTATTACCTGGGAACATTATGACTTCCTTATTCAAAAAGATAGTTTGAAGAAACATAGTGTTAAGAAATTCATAGAATTTCTTCAGGGAGAACGGATAAAGAAACTCGTCAAAAAATATCCAGGTTATAGAATACCTGATGACATCGGCAACATTATTGCTGACTAAAATAGATATACTATTTAAGGTATAGTCATGTATTCCTATATGACTGGTGATAACCATGACTGAAATAACAGTTAAACTTGATGAAGAGACAATCAATCATGCTAAAAAGAAACTCAGTAAATATGATATCGAATTACAGGATTTTATACAAAGGTTTATACGAGAATTCCTACTATATGATCTTGATGAGGTTGTATCATTTGTTGAAAATCATAACTATGGTGAAATGCCAAATCTAGATAAAGTAATCAATGGATTTATGGATCTTATGGAACTCGGTATATTAACGCATACAGGCCTAGAAGAATACATATTATCAACCCTTGATACAAACAACTACTGGTTACAGGATTACGGTATAGATCTTGATGATTTCAATGTATGGATATTATTCATGGGTGCCGGGATTATAGATGAATTTATAATAGATGCCGACCGTGATGGAATTACTTTAACTGCAACACATAGTATAGAGGATCTTGTTGAAGAAGACCCGAATATTCTAGAGAAAATAGAAAAAGCTATTGAACAATTGGAAACAGATTTAAATATGTCTATTGAAGATGACCATATTAAAATTACTATTAGAGCAAGTTCTCTTAACGAATTACCAAAGATAACTTATCTCGAAAACGCTATTGTGAAACTATTTAAGAAAATAGGAATAAAGAGATAAAACCAACATCTAGATCTATTATGAGATCCATGCTAAGATTTAATTATAGCTTTCTATACTTCAAAAATATTGCCCTATAATTATTAAGTAATACATTCATAATTTTTCCATGGACTTCTGGATTAATTTTGCTACTTTATAGAGGTATCTTGAGGTTTTTATAGCGTCTAATGGTATTTGATATACCTTACCTTTATAAATTACATAATGATTCCTGATAATTCGTTTATCAAGATCCATGATCTTGAAGACTTCTTCAACCATCCAATGAAGTTGTGTACAATGTAAACTACCGTCAACAGTTAAGACAGCTATTTCATCATAGTTTCCTCGGGCAATTATACCAGCTAGTTTAAATCCTATCATATTTACATGTTCAGCTTCTAGGCAAACTGATAACGGTGCATAACCTTTTTCAATAAATTCATCTATGCGATTTCTATGTTCTATTTCTAAACATCTGCCAATGATCAATAGTTTTTTCTTATTCTTGAATAATTTTGAATATGCATTAATATCTATTAATCTAGGTATAGTATAAACCAGATCCACCACCTACATACCCATATTATGTCCATGTATCAGAATTTTATATATCTGTTCATCACTTCTTATCCTACTATATTCATTAATTATTTTTGTATAGTATTCATAAAACTTCTCCTTGAGAATGTCAAGAATTACATAGTATTTCTCAATGTTCTTCATAGTATGGTCGAGTAATGGAGTAAATGACCTTCCCATAGAGTTTTTAGCTATGCTCCATAGCATTAATTTCCTTTCATCGAAGGCCTCGCTCTTATCTATTTTACCACCACGAGTAATGGAAAGATCTCTCAAATAATTAATTGCAACAATTCTTGGTATAACCTTCAATATTGTATCATGGATATAGTTTATCTTATTCAACAATACTTTCCTTACTCGATTAAGATCTAGCTTTGAAAAGTAAGTTCTTAATGCATACTCAATGAAAGATGTATGGATTATATCATTTACTGTCATACCACCGAAATATATTTGGATAGCTATATAGCTACTAGCTAATACGCTATCAATAAACCTCTTAATTATCTGTTCATCATTTAATGGAACATATACACTAACATCTAAACCATTAATGACGTTTTTAACGAACTCGGGTTCTAGGGGATCTATTGCAACTATTTTACCATTAACTTCCAAGGCAGGTACACTTAGAATAATTTTCTCTAAAGATAATGGATTTCCACTTATTAATGAGACAACAGTTATCTTATCAAGTGCGTCTCTCTCTAGTAAGTATCCGACAACTTTATAGCTTGATATACAATAAGGATGGACATAGAGTAGGTATCTCGTCATAACTAATCAACTCCAATAAATTATCATAGTATTACAGTTATAGAAAAATATTTCATAGATTTCTAGAATAACTTGATCCAATTTTATATGGATTTTGGAAGAATGTAGCTAGAGTAAATGAATTAAATAAGCTACAGTTATAATTTGTTTAAAACGATCCCTAATAGATCTAACTATGTGATAAATATAGTCCTTATTAATAAAGACACTGATGCTTAAGAAGTAAATATTTAATTCTTGCTAATCATCCTTTTAACTTTATTTATAAATCTTTGCCTATTAACAATATATCTCTCATGTATACCCTCACCGATTACCTTATCCTTCCATAAAGCTTTAACATAGAATATTAATTTCCTCTCCTCAACTGCGTCCAATTTTGTTTCAATCAAGATCCTATCTCCAATAGGAGCTGGAGCTTTATGTTCCACACATATTTTAATACCTACGGTCGTATATTCTTCCGGTAAATATTTCTGTATACATTTCCATGAAGAAATTTCCATAAATAATATCATTGATGGAGTTGATAAGACTTCAACATCTCCGCTTCCAATGACCTTGGCAGAATGTTCTTCCTTAGTTATAAACTCATCTTTGCAAACTATTCCGATAGGTACATCAAATGCCATGGTTATCACCATATAAGATCTATTATAGCCTTGTTTATAAACTATAATACAGTTACCATATTCGTTAAATTTCCTAAGGACTATTTAATACTTGGTGTAATCAATGAACGAGTATCTAGTTATAGGTATTGTCCAGGGAGAGTATGGTGTAAAACCTATTGATAACTTCCGTAGAACTAGCGAGTTATTGAGGAATGGTATAAAGGAAGCAGATGTAATCATCTTACCCGAATATTCAATGATAGATCCATTAGCTAGTTTATCGCCGGAAGAACTTTATGATAAGGCGGAGTTATTAGATGATAGTAATTATCTATCACTTATATCAGATCTAGCTGGCAAGTACGGCATTCCAATACTTGTACACTTTATTGAGAAAACTAGTATGCTGCCTAAATGTAGAAGTTCTAGTATACTCGTCAGACCTAGCGGTAGTTTTGAATGGATATACAGCAAGATTCATTTGTTTGATGCCTATGGTTACCGAGAATCAGACTACTTTATACCTGGAGATCAGTTATCCAAGAAGATCATGATTAATGGATTCCATATTAGAGTTGCCATATGTTTTGACATTAGATTCCCGGAGCTATTCCGAAGCTATGCATTACAAGGAGCTGATCTAGTCCTAGTCCATAGTGGCTGGGTAAGAGGACCATTGAAGGAAGAAACACTTGAATTTCTTGGTAGAAGCCGTGCCCATGAAAACACCTACTGGGTTGTTATTGCTAATAGATTTGGAAGCAATTATACTGGTAGGAGTATGGTTCTCGATCCATTTGGTATAAAGGTTTATGAACTAGGCCATGGTATTAGATACGGTGAATACATTATTGATCGTGATAGACTATCGGAGGCTAGGAAGACTATACCTGTTTTAATTAAGAGTAGAGAGCGATGGATTATAAGATTAAAATAGAACTACAAACTATATTGTTTCAAGAATTGATACCTTTGAACCACTTGGTTCTTTTACAACTTCATATACTTGATCAGATGCGTTAACCACTTCCCTATTATGTGTTATAACAATCAATTGTGGAATAATATGTCCTCCCCTAAAGTTCTTTATAACCTCTATAAGTTTCTTTCTTCTTTCTTCATCAAGATAGATGGTTGGCTCATCAAGTGCTAGAACACCTAATCTACCTTTACCAATAATCTTATGCAAGCCTAGTATAATGGCAAGTATGACAGCTATCTGTTCTCCCCCACTAAGTTCTGATAAGGTATAGGCCGTACCACGCGATGAATAGACTTCAACACCAAGATCATTTGTAAGCCTTATAGCAGTATAGTCTAGTTCGAACTGTTCAAGAATACTACTGGTTTCTTTTTCAAGAAGCTTAATTGCTTGCTTTCTTATCTCTGCAGGTGCTTTTTCATAGTTAAGCACATTCTCTCTAAGATAATATGCTAGTGATAAGATCTTATATGCTTCTATAGCCTTATTAAGGAATTCATATATTCTTTTAAGTTCATCTTTATCTCTAATAAGGATCTCTTCTATAGCCTTCTTCTTTCCAGACCATTCAATCAGTTCATTACTAGTTTTTTTCTCAAGATTCTCAAATTTTCTGATCTCTTTTTCAATAATTTCCTTTTCATTATATAGTTTTAATGGATCATACATTTTTAACTTAATTTCAAGTAATTCTAATCTCTTCCTCTTATCATGTATATTCAACTTTGTTATTGCCAGTATACCCTCAATTTTAGATAATTCCTTAGATAGTTCTTCATACTTCTTCTTACCATCAATTATACTATTCTTTAGATAGTTGAAATTTTGAAATACTTTCTCAATAGTTAGTTTTGTCTCTTTAGCTAGTACGTTAAAAGCGTCTTTAACTATTTGTTCTAATTCTTTTATTTTATCCTCTAACTCAGTCAATTTTTTCTTTAGAGAAATCAGATCATCCGGATTATATTCTCTTGTTTTTACCGACAGCTCATTATAGTGTTTTTCTATATTTTCAATATCTAGTTTTTTGAGGGATTCATATTCTTTCTCTAACTCTTTTAATTTTCTTACCGTAAGATCTAGTTCATTTGACTTATCAGATAATTCTTTCTCTAGATTTTCTATCTCTGTATGCAAAGTTTCTAATCTAGATCTTTTATCCATGAGTTTCTTTTCAAGCAGCCTAATAGATTCTAGTTTTTTAATTATCTGCTCAAGTTCTTTCTTTAACTGTTTCTCCTCATAAGTAAATTTCTTAACGGAATCATTAAATTCCTTAATTAACTTCATCTTATGGTCAGGTGTAAGTTCTCTTCCGCAAATCGGGCATTTAGCACCTGCTTTTTCGAGATCTTTCAATTTACTTCTATAATCATTTAGTCTTACACTTATTGACTGGAGTTGCTTAATTAACTTGATCCTTTGTTTTTCGATCATATCATAGGTTTCCACGCCTATTTCTTCAGTTATTTTCTTTATATCTTGATCTAGAAGAAATACTTCAGATCTTTTTGCATTAATTTTTTTCTTAAGTTCATTTATACTGTCTCTTAAAATATCTCTCTTCCATTTTAGTTCCTTAATCTCTTCAAGAACTTCCCTATATCTATTAATCTTATCAACAATGCCTTGTTTTTCTAGCATTATCCTTTCATTAAGCAGGTTATAGTCCTTCTTTAATTTCTCATAATCTTTCTTCATATTCTCTAATGAAAGCAGGTTATTTTCTAACTGCATTATTAGTTCTGCCAGTCTTTGATACTTACTATATGCTTTTACTTTTATACTTAATTCCTTATATTTAGACTCCAATCCTTTAAGATTCTTTTCTAAATCATTAATTTCTTTAAGTAGTTTCTCATGCTCATTTTTAATGATTTCGTATTGCTTTATTTGTTCATTGATTACTCTTTCCTTTTCACGAAGAATGTTCAAATTATTTCTAATGTTTTCTAGTTGATTAGATAATCTATTGACTATATTATTTACCTCTGTAAGCTCCTTCTCGTACTTATCTATTTCATTTTCCAATTCTCTTCTTCTCTTAACACTAGTCTCAATATACGATCTTAAGTTTGGTATATGGGTTCTAGTCGGTGATAGGGTGGTTTTAGATCCATCGGGTAAAGTAATGTCTATCTGCATGAGCTTAGCCATATTTTCATAAGCCTTTCTATATTTATCTAGACCAAGTAGTTCATCAATTAGCTCTTGTCTAGCCTTTTTCTTACCTGACGTGAAAAGTGCCAGTAATTCATAGAGTCTCCCTTGTCGAAGAATAGCTATAGTATTAATAGTTGAAGGCTTTAGGCCAAGTATTTTCTCTAGTTCCTCTGTAACCTTGTCGCCCCTAGCAATAATTTTTCTTTTACCATCAATTACCTCATATAACACCCTAGTATAGTCTGTTCTTAGTTTCGAAATAATTCTTTCAATACGATATACACGATTACCAATACTAAATTCTACAGCAATACGTGCTTCACTAGTTCCTCTTCGTATAAGATTTTTTGATGTACCTCGAATCCTAAGCTCCTCTTTCCCTCCAAAAGCCACAATAACAGCATCTATAATACTTGTTTTACCAGAACCGTTCTCTCCAATAATCGCTGTAACACCATAGTCGAAAGAAACTTCAGTCCTGGGATGGCTAATGAAATCATTAAGTATAACTTTATTTATTCTTAAAAACATTTTTATCACCTAGAACTATAGATATTTCAATAATCCATCTTTCCTTTTAATTATTCTCTTTTCTCCGCTTCGCCTGTCTATATCTTTAGGAACATCAATTGATATCTTAGTAATACTCTTTGCCTTTGCCCATTTTTCCATTATAGACTTAATCATAGCAATTATTTCCTGACTTCCTATATCACCCTTAGATAATGCCTCAACTAATTCATATACTACATCAGCTACATCCATAGGAGCATCCATGTATTTACTTAGAATTTCCTTTTCATCGAAAATTTCCATGGAACTATAATCAATTCTCTTTTCTTCCTCTATAAATATTGGATGGATCCTAAGAACAATGTCATTCTTAAATAATTGATATAAGTTCCTTATGTTTGAACCCGATCCTCTCCTAATACGTATTGATAGATTGACTATAACGGGCTTTTTAACTTCAGGACCTAAATTATTAATAAGTTCTTTTAAACGACTTAAAATATTTGATCTATCAGCTTCTATATTGAATTGAGGCCTTATATTAAGATCTATTTTCTGAACCATAGATAGATCAGGCTTGCCAGATAAATCAACTATATAAAATCCTTTACCATTCTTTTCCCAATCACTTATATCCCTCATATCAAATATGTCAATACTTCCGGGATAGCCTATGACGCCTCCTCTGGGAAGAACTCCTAAAATTCTATTATGTATATGTCCAAATGCAGCATAATCTACAGCGGGTAAGTCTGATATACTAAACATAGCGTCAAATGGGAAAAATTCTTCAATACTATAATGCGCCATCAATATTTTCCTTAGATCTTTATGTTCTCTAAAAAACGCTGATGCATAGTCTAAGAATAAAGGCATGGTCTTCCTAGCTTTAATTTTATTTCTAAGATATGGTATCGCATATATTGCCACCTTATTATTAGAATCAACATATTTAGTTTGATATTCATTTGGGGTACTTAATAAAACTACGTTATCAAATATCGATTCAAATATTAAAAACGAAATCATCTCCCTACTTCTAGGCATATCATGATCTCCAGGCATAAGAATTATCTTAATACCATGTTCTCTAAGTTTCCTAAAACCGTCAATGGCTATTTTTAAAGCTTTATTCTTAGGCCTATACTCATCAAATAGATCTCCAGATATTATTACTAACTTTATGTGTTCTTTTAAAATAATATCTATTGCCTCATTAAATAATTCATAGACATCATTCTCCCTAAAATCTATATTATACTGTCTTTTACCTAAATGGATATCAGATAGGTGCGCTATTAATGTCAAGCTCTACACCCATATATCTAGTCTCCAATAACAATATTTGATTTGCATTCATATTGGGCCATGCATTTATTTAATGATATTAAGAAGCCTTCTACCATATTATTACTTACTTCACCTTTTAAGATATTATTAAGGTAGTTTCTACAATTCTCACTACAATAATTGGTAATGGTATCTAAAATTCTCGATAATCTTGCTATGAGAGAATCCATTCTAAAAGACACACTATAGCCTTCGACTGAAGTAGTAGATAGAGTATAAATTATTGAAACTAACTCTGCCGCTTCACGTAGTTCGCTACAAAGATTTTCCACTTTAGTGTCACCACTATCAATTACCTTCTTATAATCTCTACTTTTTAGTTGTTTAGGAGGCGTTTTCCATACTATTATATCAAGGACAAGAATTACAAGCCATATAATTGAATACCATAAGTATTCAGAGAAGCCAAGTATGAACATAGTTATAGATAAAACTAATGATACTAATGCAACTAAGACCGCAACTAGACCTAGAACATAGTATGTTCTTTTACTAATCAATAATTTCCACCAATAGATCCCTATACCTATTAATTAAATCTATTCTATTCCTTGGATCAACTATCTTACATCCCTTAATAAAGACATAGACTGGGTGCACTTCATTAAATATTAACGAGTGTAACGGATCATGGGACTTACTAATATAAGTGTTATATAATGCTATGTTCGCAAAAGATCCTTTTTCAAGAGAATTATTGTGAAACAATCTATGCTCTTGCTGAAATATAATTTTCCTAATGTATTCTATCGAAAGCCTTCGATCCCAGTAATTGTATCTATATAATAAAATAGTTTGCCTAGCTTCATTTAAGATACTGCTATTTAAGCCGCTAGTACCTAAAAATACTCTGACCCTGTACTTTTCCATAATCTCATATAAGGGAGAAAATCCACCATTTGCAATATACATTGTTTTAGAGGGTAATGAGATAATAGATGACTGATCCCTATAATACTTAAGTACTTCCAGATCCATTGTAGAGATCCAATTTAATCCAATAAAGTAATAATATTTATTCAATCCAAAAACTCCACTCTTTTCAAGGAAAGCCATAGGCCATAAGCCAGTCTTTTCTTTGATGACATAAGGATGCCTTCTCTCAATTAAGAACATTATATAGATTACTTCTTTTTCTATCTCTTTAAGTAATGAAGGTAAATTATTAGGATCTGTTTTATCGTCTATGACTGGTATATACCTACAGGTATATGTATTAATTACTTCATGGTTTACTCTTTGCCCCAGAAGTATTTCCATGTATTTGCATATACCTTGTAGTGTTACTGAATAAGTTGTATAGCCAAGATCTATAAAAATCCCGGAAATACCGTTTAATATCTTTTCTAAACATATTGTCTCTATAGTTTTAGAGACATCATTTCTTGACAAATTATCTTTATTTAATCCAAGCCTATGTAGGTAATCATATAAATAAACATAATGATCATTTAGCGTGGGTAAAGCAATATAATTACTTGCCTCTATCACTTCATCATAGGAATAATCATTACATTCGCCAATACATTTAACTCTATCATTGAATGCGACATCTATATTTTCGATAAAATATTGTCCATCAATATATTTTCTTACATTCTTTATTAATGTAACTCCCAATTTATTTCACTCTACTATCATCATGGAAATTATCCTACTAATAAAGAATTACTTTAATTCATGTTTAAATATTAGACATCCATATCAATAAATATTGATGGCTTAATTATATGACTTAATGACGCAAGAGGTGATCATAAACGGAAATCGATGATGTTGCAGACATTATTATCTCTTCAGAATTTTTAATAGCTTTTACTGGAGCAGGAATTTCTGCAGAAAGTGATATACCAACGTTTCGTGGTAAGAATGGATTATGGAGTAAGTATAGGCCTGAAGAACTAGCTACTCCTGAGGCATTTAATAGAGATCCTATACTTGTATGGAAATGGTATAGATGGAGAATGGAAATAGTGTTTAAAGCTAAGCCTAATCCTGCTCATAAAGCTTTGGCTAAATTAGAATCTATGGGTATACTTAAATGCGTCATTACTCAAAATACTGACGGTCTTCATAGATTAGCTGGATCGAAATGTATAATAGAACTTCATGGATCTCTAAGGAGAGCAAGATGTATGGGATGCAACTATAAAATAGAGTATAAAGAACTGCCAAAGGATATACCCCCTAAATGTCCTATATGTAATTCAATCATGAGGCCCGATGTAGTATGGTTCGGCGAACCATTACCTGGAAAAGAGTGGTATAAAGCTATCAAATATGCTAGTAGAGCAGATACTATACTCGTTATTGGAACTAGTGGAACTGTATATCCTGCAGCCTATATACCATTTATCGTTAAAGAACATGGTGGATTAGTGATTGAAATAAATGTAGAAGATACAGGAATAACACCTATAGCAGATTATAAGCTTAAAGGTAAAGCAGCAGAGATCATGGGTTTAGTATTAAGATTGGTAGAAAATAAACTGAAGTAATTAATTTATTTATATTTAATATATACGCAGTCATCACAGATCTTTAAAACAATGCCTTCTAAAGGATTCCTTGGAGGATCAGGTAAATCAGGTAATGGTTTTTCAGAACCTACATATATCCATTTAATTTTACTTGTATTACCTTTTCTACAAATATATTTTAATTTATACCAATATCTGCCATAGTATACATATTTGATCTTTTTACCGCCACTATACTTTATGACCACGTGATAAGGCTTAAGATAAAATCCGTATTTCTTGATTAATGAATTGTATGCATATAGCTTATTCTTATATTCATCAATCAATTTTTTAAATGCATTATATTCATCAATACTTATTTTCTTAAAATTCATGGTACTCAGTCCATGGGAGTATCATCATATATCAGTAGACCCTTTCACATCATCAATTTAGAATTTACAGAAGAAGATTATATATCTATATTACAATTATTTTCTTAGTTCCTCTAATGTAACTCCTTGAGAAACTGGTGAAACTGGTATTATTCTATGTGCTAATGGTGAGATCGCTCTAATTACATGGTTTAATTTCGTTCTATCGGTTAAAATAATGACCGATCCACCCATTCCAGCACCTGTAATTTTAGCTGCTAAAGCACCAGACATTATAGACCTATGTACTATGGATTCAATTTCATATATTGATATACCGAGACTTGCTAATAATCCATGATTTATATTCATAAGCTCTGCTATACATTCAATATTTCCATTCCTAAGACACTTCATAGCTTTTCTTACAATTTTCTCAGCAGCTGTATAAATGTACTTCATTATGTCCTCATTTCTTTGATACCTCTCAAGCACCATTTTAACTACTTTACCAGTATTCCTAGGCACTCCAGTATCCACTATCAGTAAGAGGTATTTCCTAGGCCATCTAACCCTTATCCTACGGATTCTTCCCTTTTGATAAACTAGAAAGCCTCCGTAAGATGCGATAGTATTATCTATACCACTTGGCTTGGCATGAACTATTTTCTCAGCTTCATAGGCGACTCTTGAAATAAGTTCTCTATTAAAACCAATGTTATGATAAGCTAGAAAGGCTGCTGTGAAAGCTACAGCTGTAGAAGCGGATGATCCTAAGCCAGAAGATATTGGTATAGAAGATTTTATTACTGCGTGAAAAGGCTTCAATTTAGTGACTATATTTTTGCTTAAACAATAGTCAATTATTTGTCTAAATTGAATTAATTCTTTAGGGATATCTTTACCATAAATGTATTTAACACCTAGATCCTTAGACTCTATTATAATCTTATCATTCACTGAATCACTTATACATACTCTAGCTTTGAGATTAATAGAACTAGCTATAGCGGGTTTTCCAAGTACAACAAAATGTTCCCCAAACCAGATTATCTTAGCAGGTGCAGATGCACATATCTTCATATTACGTCTCCTCATTAAGTATACATTCTATAATAATTATTGTAAAATTCTCTATTTACATCTAGTATGTTTTCAATATATAAGAAGTTATTGAGACATTTATGAATAGCATGGCCAAAGTAGTAGATAACACAATCTGCTTATCTAAAATACTATGAATTCCTAATGCATGCTAGTGTATTTTAACCAATAGATTTATTCTATCCTTATCGCCTTACATAAACCAAGAATGTTTAATTCGGGTAGATAAGATATGAATAGTCGAGAAGTAGAGGAAAGACTCCAAGAACATAGAGCTCAACAAGTTCAGACAGTATTTGCCCTTATAGGTGAGGCAAAGAGGAGACTCAGAAATGTACAGCATAAAATCATGGTTTTAAGTGGTAAAGGAGGAGTTGGTAAAACCTTTGTATCATCAATGCTTTCATTAGCATTAGCTCAGAAGGGATATAAAGTAGGACTACTTGATGCAGATATCCATGGTTCATCTATACCAACTGTATATGGAATGCATAGCGCAAGATTATATGCTAATGAAGAGGGTATAATACCGGCTAATGGGCCTTTAGGGGTTAAGGTCGTAGCAATAAATCTTTTACTAGAACAACCAGATATACCACTTATATGGCGTGGGCCATTAAAGTCCAGAGCTATACTTGAATTCTTATCAAAAGTCGTTTGGAATGAACTAGATTACCTAGTTATTGATTTACCTCCCGGTACAGGTGATGAAGCAATAACCATTGTACAGACAATAACCGATCTCGATGGAGCAATAATAATTACTGCACCAAGTACATTATCAGAAACTGTCGTAGCTAAAGCCATTAACTTTGTTGTAAAGAATAGAATACCTCTATTAGGCATTGTCGAGAATATGAGTTATTTCAAATGTCCAAAATGTAGTTCTATATACTATTTACTTGGGAAAAGTACAGGTGAAGAATTAGCAAGGAAATACAATACTAATCTCCTAGTACGTATCCCCCTAGACCCTCTTATTGGCGAAGCTATTGATAAGGGTATGCCTTATCTATTGGAATATCCTGATGGTGAAGCAGCAAAAGCGATCTATGAATTAGCTAATAAAATAATTAACTTTATAGACGAGAAGAACCATCAAATGAATTATAGTCTGAAATAGTTTTTACATAGGTATTTTTCTAAAACTATTTTCTTTGTTTAAAAAATCGTTATTTACATAGTAGTACAATGAAAAACATATTACTAGCCATTAATATAGACTTTATTGTTGGAATATAAATTGGATAACAAAATAAGGTTTCGGGAGTAGGGATATACAATGAGTAATCAGGATAGGGAACCAACATGGCTAGTACTTAAGAAAGCGGCAATAGAACTTACAAGAAAAGGATTAAAGACATTTACACGCAGAGAACTTATTACGTATGCAAAGAAATATGTAGACCCGGATAGACCTACATCAATACTTGATTTTGAAGTAGATTTAGTAACTGTTAATGGTAGTAGTAAAGACAAATATCGTGATCCAGAAAAACTATTTCTATTTAGAATTGGCCGTGGCAAGTACACAGTATATGATCCAGAGTTTCATGGACCAATAGATAAGTATCTCGAAATAATGACAAAGTATCCAGCACGTAGAATAGTTGTAAAGAGTATTGATGATGAACTTAGAGCTAGAGGCTATCAGGTCAACGAAGTTAAGGGCGTTACTCGAGCTACAGCCCCTGACCTTATAGCTAAACGAGATAATGAAAGAGTAGGTGTCTGGATAATCGACCCTATAGGCGATCAGAGGGCTCAAATGAGGACTCTCGCCTATAGCCTAGGATCAGCCATTGTTGAAAGTAAAAACTATTCCTGGACTCTCGTACTCATTCCACCATCGCTACTAACACAGTTATCATCAAATATACATAGCGTCCTAGAGAAAATTGGGGTTAAAGTAGCTGTTATAAAGGAAGAAAGGAGGTATACTATTAAACTATGAAGATCAGACTTCCTCCACCTATAGAAACAAGTTATCCATTATACCAAGTTATTCTAAAAAGGCGTAGCCGTAGATCATGGACTAATAGAGCTGTTGAACTTGAAAAAATATCAACAATACTATGGGCTGCACAAGGCATTACGGAGCATAGAAGAGGGTTTAGGACGGCTCCAAGTGCTGGTGCAACATTTCCATTAGAAACTTATCTTGTCGTAGGAAATGTCCTTGGACTTGAACAAGGGATCTATCACTATATACCCTATAATCATGAGCTGGAACTTCTTAAAAAAGGAGACTATAGTAAGGAGCTTGAATTGGCATGTCTTGGACAGTCATGGGTAGGTAGTGCAGCTGCTAATATTGTCTTAACAGCTGTTTTTAAGCGTACTACAAGTTACTATGGTAAGCGGGGAGTAGGTTATGTATATATTGAGGTTGGACATGCTGGACAGAATATATACTTAATGGCCGAAGCATTAGATCTTGGAACAGTTGCTATAGGGGCCTTTTATGATGAAGAAGTCGCTAGAATAATAGGTATTGATATCAATAGAGAAAGACCATTATATGTAATGCCTATAGGGTATCCTAGGTGATAAAGAGATTTGTATGAATGTGTAAAGTGCGGTTTCTATAGCCTTAAACCATTAATTCGGTGTCCTAAATGCAATTCTATTATTCATTATAAGCATGGATTTAAGTGGATCATTAATGGTAAATATCCTGGTATTTGGAAGTTTAGAGAACAGTTACCAAGATTTAAGATCATGAATAGCTTGAATGAAGGATTTACTCCATTAATAAAATCTAGTAGACTATCTAAGGAGTTGGGTATTCATAATCTTTATTTTAAGGATGAAGGTAGGAATCCAACAGGTAGCTTCCGTGATCGTGTTGCTGCATTACTTACGAGTCACGCATATAGTCTTGGATTTAAGAAACTTATATGTGCTACTGATGGTAACACTGGTGCTTCGGTAGCAGCTTATTCTTCTAGACTTAGTTTGAGAGTTAAGGCAATAGTGCCTAGAGGTAGTGATTGGGGTAAGGTAATACTAATGAGAAGCTTCGGTGCAGAGGTTATAGAACATGGTGAAAGCCTTGATGATGTATATTCGTTAGCTGATAAGATATCCTTAGAAGAGAACTTATACAATGCAACTAGTGAATCCAATGCATTAAGTATAGAGGCTCTTAAAACTATATCATACGAGATCTATATTGATTTGAAAAAAGTACCAGATTACATATTCGTCCCCATAGGTTCAGGCCTAACTCTTTACTCCATATTCCATGGATTTATAGAGCTTTTAGAACACGGAATAATAGAACGTTTGCCTAGGCTAATAGGAGTTGAAACTTGTTGGAATCCGAAAATCAGTAAAGCCATGGGATTAGAGGCTAGGCTTTGTAGTATGAAGCCAGTTATTGGATTAGCCTATAAATATCCTCCTCTGGAACGAGAAGTAATACAAGCCATTAAACAAACAAATGGATTTCCAATCATTGTTGATTGGAAGAATATAATGTTTGCTGGAGAACTATTAGCTAAGTATGAGGGATTATTTGTAGAACCTGCTGCTGCATCTGCTCTTGCAGGCTATGTAAAGGCTGTAAGAGAAGAGTTTGTAGAGAAAGATAGTACTTCAATAATACTACTTACTGGCCATGGACTGAAAGCCATTGAATCCTATAGTAGTGGAAGAATTAAGGCAAAAGGCCTACCAAAGAAGGTATTTGGTGGAGATACTAAACTTGAGATCATAAGGCTACTTTATAGGGTGGGTGAGTTACACGGATATAGTATTTGGAAGGAACTTGGAATAAAAATTAGTGTTCAGGCTGTTTATCAACATCTTAATGAGCTTGAAAAAAGAGGTATACTAATATCAAGGATTGTAGGAGGAAAGAAATACTATAGCTTATCTAATAAGGGATTAAGAATAGCTAATCTACTTGATGAACTTTATGAACTATTAAGAAGCTGATATAAAGGATAAACTTTATATAAAGTTTAAACTTTATATTGTTTAAACGGTGAAAGAGTTGTCAGAATCAGTTACTAAAAGAATAGAGCTTATAAAGAGAGCTGTCTATACAGCAGTATTTACAGCACTAGTTTTTGCAGCAACTTCATTCATAGTAGTATCTACACCAGCTACAAGGGGGTTCTTTAACCTAGGAGAAACAATGGTATATACTACTGCATTACTAACACTAGATCCATACATAGCCTTTATAGCCGGGGGACTGGGTTCAGCTCTTGCAGATATTTATCTTGGATATGCATACTATGCTATGGGCACGTTCATCATTAAAGGCATTGAAGGATTGCTCGTTGTTCTATTAGCAAGACTATTTAGAAAAGCCATGACTAGATGGAAAGTATTCCTAGTTCTAATGAATCTTGTTATATCAGTACTTATACTAGTATATGGAGTTTATCTATACAGTGGTGTAACATATCTCGAGATCTATGGCAATACCATTGAATTGCATGTGCCTGTTTACTTCTGGGCTTTTCTAGCAACAGCATTAGCACTAATTATACCGTGGCTAGGACTTAGAGTTGATCCATCAACAGGATTTGATGCACTGGCATTGATAATTTCTGGGTTGGAAATGGTTACAGGGTATTTCTTGTATCAAGTGCTTTATCTCCATTACGATGTCTATGTGGCAGCGACGGAAATGCCTGTTAATATAGGTCAGGCAGTCATAGGATTAACTGTTGCATTACCATTAGCTAAAACACTACGTGGTATGGGAGTAGAATTTGGTAGATAAAAATAGCGTAATCATTGAAGCTAGAAACCTATATGTAGGCTATGATAAAAGTGAATGGATACTGGAAAATATTAATTTGAAAATACATACTGGTGAAACAATACTTTTTATAGGTAAGAATGGAACTGGTAAGACAACTCTCATAAGAGCTTTTTCAACTCTAATTCCTTATCTATACCATGGAGTTATTAGAGGCGAAATTAAAGTATGCGGCCATAATCCATTAACTGATCCATTAAATGTCTTAAAATGTATTGGCTACGTAGGTCATGAGCCTGAAGCGCAGATTTTAACTACGGATGTAGATACAGAGCTTGAATTTTCATTATCGTTAGCTGGAATTCAAAGTAGAGAGGAGATAGAGAAACGGATAAGAGATTCACTTAGACTCATTAATGCTAGCAATATTATCGGTAAAAGTACTATTGAATTGAGTGGTGGTGAAACAGCAAAGCTTGTATTAGCATCAAATATAGTTAAGAAGCCAAAGATACTATTATTAGATGAACCAACAGCTTTCCTAGATAATGAATCTACAAAGATATTTTTAGAAACACTCAGAATCCTTAAATCATACAGGTATACACTGGTTATAGCAACTCATAGACTTAAGCAATACATGGATCTAGCTGATCGCATAATTTTATTTAAAAATAAAAGAATATATGAAATTTCAAAGAAGAACGTGCTGTATCCAGTAAAGTCTCTCAAAAATGTTAGTGAAGAAAATATGCATGTAAAAAAATCAAAACCATTAATTGTAGCATATAATGCTTGGTTTAGGTATCCAAGGATAAGAAGATGGATTCTTAAAAATATAAACATCGCCTTCAAAACAAATGGAATAATAATAGTAAAGGGACCCAACGGCAGCGGAAAAACTACATTGTTAAAAATGTTATCCGGATTATACAAGCCAGTAAAAGGTAAAGTTTTAATTAAAAGTAAACCTATATATATTCCCCAAGATCCACGTATTTTCTTTACATATGAAAACCTGTATATGGAGCTTAAAGCACGAGGAATTAATCCTAACAATAAAGTTCTTGATGCTATGGATTTGAGGAAATATCTACGTATACCAATACACAAGCTCAGCTATGGTCTAATGAGAAAAGCTTCGTTAGTTATAGGATTATTAGGCGGATATAATCCTTTGTACCTTGATGAACCTACTGCAGGCATAGATAGTGATTCATTACATGAACTATTATCTATATTAAGAATTTTGAAAAGAAATAGATGTATAGTTATAGCCAGTCATGATGAGGAAATGATTACACGTTTAGAGCAAGATGCTATTATAAGATACTATTTAAAAGACGGTTCTTTAGGTGTTGAACATGATTAAATTCTTATTCAGAGAAATATATTCATCAACAATTTCCTGGAGTAGATCGTTTGACAGAGTACATATATTTATAAAGATCTCCTACTTGGCAATAATCGTTCTTCTAGCAGCAATTATTAATAATGTAATACCTATGACATTCTTACTAATATACGCTATTATAATTTCCATTGTAATTAGGGATCTCGAAATAGCTATACATTCCTATAAGGCTCCAATATTACCTCTACTAATGATCTCGTTATTAACACTATTATTTACAGGTAATTACTATCTATCACTACTAATTGGCTTAAGAATAATGGTTATAGCCTCAGCCATATTGTCGTTTTTCGCATCAACAGATCCTATATATTTATCGTATGTATTTGAAAAACTACATCTGCCCAAATGGGTAATAATATCAACCTTGCTAACATGGAGACTAATCCCTATGTCCATGAAGATACTTGATGAATCCTACAGTATTGCTAAGCTTAAGGGAGATCAGCTGTGGAGAAGCCTCGTATCGGCAACTGCAACATTATATATAAAATCAGGACATTTAGTAGAAGCACTTTATGTATATGGAACAGAAATAGAGAAAGCCTCTTTAAGGCCATTAGTCAAGAAATACAATATAAGAAATACAATATTGTATACCATACTTAATTCTATCCTAATAATTGCAGTAATAACTCTACTTGTTTGGAGTTGACAATTCATTTAAGAGTTTCTCCTGAGCAATTGCCCGAGCTTCAGCAAGTATTTTCTCAGCTTCACTACTTGTAGTCGCACTATAGCTATTAATCATAGCAGCTTCAGCTATGGATGTATCTGCAACTTCTCTTATACCAACTTCTATTTCATGTAATGCTAATGCAAATTCCGGGATAGTTGATTCTGGTAGTTTTTTCAAAATACCAATAATATCTAAGATCTCTTTAGCATCCTTGTCGAATCTTTTCATCTCAATATTTAATTCAAGTGTAAGACTTAGTTTTTCTAATACGAGCTTTATATAATATATGCGTTCTAGAAATCCTTTGAGTCTTTCCGCTTCTTCAATATATTTTCGTGCTAGAAAACTGTTACCCATTTCCTCTAACTGAAAAGCTTTTTCGAGTAAATATTGTCTTCTACTCGATATTCTGGATGATAATGCCTCCATCCTAGATAATGCTCGTCTAACACTGGCTAAGGAATATAACATGGCCCTAAGAGGATCTTTCCGCTTCTTTCTGAACAACAACTTCTCTATACACCATAGTCAATATTGTTTTTACTAGAGTTTTTAAAGATGGAAATAAAATAATTTATAAACTGTATCACTGTTTTAGACCGCTAAAATCGACTTTATATATAAAGATCACTACTTGTAGATTCTTATAATTCTGGAATGGCTTGTGTATTATCTTATATGGTTTTATATATTTCATACTTGCAATATTAATCTCATTAGGCTGGTCTCCAAATAATACAACGTTCTGATAATTTGTAGTTATTTCTCTTGTAACATTTAAGTCGCTAACATATCTTCTATATACTAATTCAACACCTGTCTCCTGGCCTGTCCACCATTGAAATACGTATCTAGTAATATTCATTTGAGAAATGTTTCCATACAAATTCATGTTTTCTTGAATATTAAGATAGAGTATTCCATCAACCATCATTTTATATATTAGAGGTAGATCTTTTGGTTTATCGAATTGAGGTGAAATTAGTAGATCTGTATTACTGAATTTATATAGATATAAATACTTACTAGCATCTCTCTCTCCGATCCTGATCATCCATATACTCTTCGGAATATCTACTCTACCAACCATCCTTAATTGACCCGGTGGAAAATATGGTCTTACAATATAAGTGTTATTCTGAAATGGTATGAACATGAAGACATCAAAGACCAGAATATATGTTTCATCTGGTGCATGAAGTTTATTCCTGAGTATATCTAATACCTCCTTTTCATCAAAGCTTGTGAGAACTTTAGCAAGTAACTTAATTTGAGAACCGTTAAATGTTGCACCATCAGC